>Ga0228698_1000710_pt1 | contig 21202 bp, 18 predicted proteins | sample McNCre117_Aug_MG_FD_178015 | JGI IMG/M metagenome (GOLD analysis project Ga0228698, IMG submission 178015) | Freshwater microbial communities from McNutts Creek, Athens, Georgia, United States - 1-17_Aug_MG | ecosystem: Environmental > Aquatic > Freshwater > Creek | place: USA: Georgia...
CCTGCGTCGACGCGCACCCGCGAGGACACCAGAACGGCTGCCACGGAGGGGTTGGCCACCAGCAAGGTGCTGATCTGGTCGGCGGACAACTCGACGTCCTGGGACAGCAGGGCAGCGAAGTCCGCTCGCGCCCGGCCTGCCACGCCCTCGGGAACGGGCACGGCCACGAGAAGGCGCGGGCACGGCTCGCGGTTCAACGGTCCGCCTGTCCACGGCCGGCGGCTTCAGCCACCGTGAATGCCGTCATGTTGACGATGCGCCGCACGGTGGCCGACGGCGTCAGCACATGCACCGCCTTGTCCGCGCCCAGCAGGATGGGACCAATGGCGATGCCGCCGCCAGCGACGGTCTTCAGCAGGTTGTAGGTGATGTTGGCTGCGTCGATGTTGGGCATCACCAGCAGGTTCGCTTCTCCCGTCAGCGCACTGTGCGGCATGGCCTCTGCGCGAGCCTCGGGGTCAAGCGCCAGGTCACCGTGCATCTCTCCATCCGCCTCCAGCCACGGCGCCTGCTCCCGCAGCAGCGCCAGGGTGCGCCGCATCTTCTGGGCACTGGCGTGCTCGCTGGTGCCGAAGTTGGAGTGGCTCAGCAGGGCCACCTTGGGTTGCACCCCGAACTTCAGCATCTCCTCTGCGGCCATGACCGTGATCTCGCAGAGCTCCTCCGCGGTGGGGTCGGCGTTCACATGCGTGTCGACAAGGAAGAGCTGCCGCCCGGGAAGCATCAGCACGTTCATGCAGGCATACACCCGCACGTCCTGTGGCGTGCTCGGACTGCCTCCCGCGCGCTTGCCGATCACCTGGTCGATGTAGTGGAGGTGCTGGGCCGTGGTTCCCCAGGTGCCGCACAGCATGCCGTCCACATCGTTGTTGTGCAGCAGCATGGCGCCGATCAGCGTCAAGCGGCGACGCATCTCGATCTTCGCGACTTGGGCGGTGACGCCTTTGCGCTCCGCCATCGCGTGATAGGACTGCCAGAACGCCCGATACCGGGCGTCGTTCTCGACGTTCACGACGTCGTAGTCCACACCCTCTTCGAGACGCAGCCCGAAGCGCTTGATGCGTGCGGCGATCACCGCAGGTCGACCGATCAGGGTCGGACGGGCCACGCCTTCGTCCACCACGACCTGCGCCGCGCGCAGAACCCGCTCTTCCTCGCCTTCGGCATAGGCCACTCGCTTGCCGGGCGCACGCTTGGCGGCGTCGAAGATGGGCTTCATCGTCGTGCCGGAGGCATACACGAAGGCCTGCAGACGCTCACGATAGGCGGCACAGTCGGCGATGGGCCGCGTCGCCACACCGCTTTGCGCAGCCGCAGTGGCCACCGCCGAGGCGATCTCGATCATCAACCGGGGATCGAACGGTTTCGGAATCAGGTACTCAGGACCGAAGCTCAGGTGCTGGCCCACATAGGCCGCGGCCACGCGTTCGCTCTGTTCCGCCTGGGCCAGCTTGGCGATGGCGTGGACGGCCGCGATCTCCATCTCGTCCGTGATGGTGGTCGCGCCGCAATCCAGGGCGCCGCGAAAGATGTACGGGAAGCACAGGACGTTGTTGACCTGATTCGGATAGTCGGCTCGGCCCGTCGCGATGATGGCGTCGTCGCGAACGGCACGAACCTCGTCGGGCATGATTTCCGGGGTCGGATTGGCCAGTGCGAAGATGACCGGCCGCGGCGCCATCGTGGCCACCATGGCGCTCTTGAGAACCCCCGCAGCGGACAGCCCCAGGAAGATGTCCGCGCCTTCGATCACCTCTGCGAGGTGGCGAGCTTGTGTCGGCTGCACGAACTCCGCCTTGTCCTCGTCCATCAGCTCCGTCCGGCCCTGGTAGACCACCCCCGCCAGGTCGGTGACCCAGATGTTGTGTCGAGGAAGCCCCAGCTTCACGAGCAGCTTCAGGCACGCCAGCGCCGCGGCCCCCGCGCCCGAAGCCACCAGCTTGACCGAGCCGAGCTGCTTCCCGGCTACCTTGAGGGCGTTGAGGATGGCCGCACCCACGACGATGGCGGTGCCGTGCTGGTCATCGTGAAAGACCGGAATCTTCATCCGACGACGCAGTTCGCGTTCGACCTGGAAGCAGTCCGGTGCCTTGATGTCCTCCAGGTTGATGGCGCCGAAGGATGGCTCCAGCGCCGCGATGATGTCGACCAACTTGGCGGGGTCGGACTCGTTGATCTCGATGTCGATGCCGTCGACACCGGCGAACTTCTTGAACAGGACCGCCTTGCCTTCCATCACGGGCTTCGAGGCCAGGGCCCCGATGTTGCCCAGTCCGAGCACTGCCGTGCCGTTGGTGATGACAGCCACGACGTTGCCACGCGCGGTGTACTTGTAGACGTTGGCCGGGTCTTCGACGATCTCCTCGCAGGGCGCCGCCACGCCGGGTGAGTACGCCAAGGCGAGGTCGCGCTGGCTCACCAACGGCTTGGTGGCTGTGACGGCCAGCTTCCCTGCGGGGAACTGCGCGTGGTAGTCCAGGGCCGCTGCTCGGAAGGCGGCCTTCGATTCTTTGGTCATCTCATTGCTCCGATGGGTTCAGTGCGCGTGCAACGGCTCGCTCGTGGCGACGGGATCGGGTCGCGCATCAGGCGCTTCACGCTTGGCAAGCCACTTCGCCGACACCTCGGCGTGCCGGGCCTGGTCGCCGGTGATCTCGTTCCAGCGCTTTGAATCGAAAGCGCCTTCCCACTTCGCCACGGCGATGGTCGCCAGACCGTTGCCCACCAGGTTGGTGATGGCGCGTGCTTCATTGAGGAAGCGGTCCACGCCCAACAGCAGCACCAGGCCGGCCACGGGAATCTCTGGAATGCTGCCGAGGGTCGCGGCCAAGGTCACGAAGCCGGCGCCGGCCACACCGGCTGAGCCCTTGGAGGTCAGCATGAGCACCCCAAGGATCACCAGTTGCTGGCCAATGCTCAGATCGATGCCGGTGGCTTGCGCGACGAAGATGGCACCGATGGTCAGGTAGATGGCGGTGCCGTCGGGGTTGAAGGTGTAGCCGGCGGGAAGCACCATGCCGACCACCGTCTTTTCGCAGCCGCCCTGTTCGAGCTTGCGCATCATCTGCGGCAGCACCGACTCCGTTGAAGCCGTGCCAAAGGTGATCAGCAGTTCTTCGCGGATGTAGCGCAGGAACGCCCTCATTGAGACGCCGCAGATGCGGGCCACGGCGCCGAGCACGACCACGACGAAGAGGAAGCAGGTGCCATACACCGCCAGGATCAGCTTGCCATAGGCGGCAAGCGAGCCGATGCCGTACTTGCCAATCGTGAACGCGATGGCACCGAACGCACCGATGGGCGCCAACACCATCACCATGCGGACGATGCCAAACAGGCCCTGGAGCAGCACATCCAGGCCGTCCACCACGGTTTTCCCGCGTGCGCCCAGCTTGGCCAGGGCTGCACCGAACAGCACGGCAAAGAAGATGATCTGCAGGACGTTGCCATCGGCGAACGAGCCGACGATGGTCTTGGGGATGACGTTCATGATGAACTCGACGGCGCCGCCCTTCTGGGTGGCGGCCTGGTTCGTGTAGGCCGAGATCGAGGCGCCATCCAGGGTCTTGGGGTCCACGTTCATGCCCGCGCCAGGCTTGAGCAGATTGACCACCAGCAGGCCGACCAACAGCGCGATGGTCGAGAGCACCTCAAAGTACAAGAGGGCCTTGGCGCCGACCTTGCCCACCTCCTTCAGGTCACCCATGCGTGCGATGCCGACGACGATCGTGGCGAAGATCACCGGCGCCAGCAGCATCTTGATGAGCTTGATGAAGCCATCGCCCAAAGGCTTCAGATCGGTGCCTAAGCTGGGGAAGAAGTGGCCGAACACCACGCCGAGCGCAATGCCTGCGAGGACTTGGATGTAAAGGCGGCGATGGAGCGGCACGGATGCGCTCGCCGATGCGGTGGGTTCGGTCACTTTGTCTCCTGGCGTGACGAGGCCAACCGCATCCCGGATTGGCGATGCGGCCCTCGTCATCGAAATTCAGATGGGGGTACGCACGTCAGGCCCGAGGCGTGACGTGCGTGTGAAGAACGAAGGTGCGACGGCGGCCTCCAAGCCACCCATCGCCATCCGCCGGATTACTCCGACAGCGCCTTCATTTCCTTGTAAAGGTCGGCCTTGCCTTCGAAGCCGATGCCGGGCAGTTCAGGCAGCGTCACGTAGCTGTTGTCCACCTTTACGCCATCGGGGAAGCCACCGTAGGGCTGGAACAGGTCCGGGTAGGACTCGTTGCCACCCAGTCCGAGGCCGGCGGCGATGTTGAGCGACATCTGGTGGCCGCCGTGCGGGATGCAGCGGCTGGGCGACCAGCCGTGCTCCTTCAGCATCTCCAGAGTGCGCAGGTACTCGACCAGGCCGTAGCTCAGGGCGCAGTCGAACTGCAGCCAGTCACGGTCAGGACGCATGCCGCCGTAGCGGATCAGGTTGCGGGCGTCCTGCATCGAGAACAGGTCTTCGCCGGTTGCCATCGGGTTCTTGTAGTACTGGCGCAGCGTGGCTTGCAGCTCGAAATCCAGCGGGTCGCCCGGCTCTTCGTACCAGAACAGGTCGTACTGCGACAGCGCCTTTGCGTAGGTGACGGCGGTCTCGAGGTCGAAGCGGCCGTTGGCATCGACACACAGCTTCTGGCCGTCCTGCAGGACTTCCATGATGGCGTCGATGCGGCGCAGGTCTTCATCCAGCGAGGCGCCACCGATCTTCTTCTTGACGACCGTGTAGCCACGGTCGATGTAGCTCTTCATCTCGTCCTGGAGCTTCTTGTAGTCCTGGCCCGGGTAGTAGTAGCCACCTGCGGCGTACACGAAGATCTTGCGATTCGGGTTGCCGTCGCCGTAGCGGTCGGCCAGCAGTTGGAACAGCGGCTTGCCTTCGATCTTGGCCACGGCATCCCAGATGGCCATGTCGATGGTGCCCATCGCGACCGAGCGCTCGCCGTGACCGCCGGGCTTCTCGTTCTTGAACATGGCGTTCCAGATCTTGTGCGGATCCAGGTTCTTGCCGCTGGCGTCGATCAGGTCATCGGGCTTGGTTTCGAGGATGCGGGGGATGAAGCGCTCACGCATCATGTTGCCCTGGCCGTACCGCCCGTTGCTGTTGAAACCGTAGCCCACCACCGGCTTGCCGTCACGGATCACATCGGTGATGACCGCAACGAGGCTGAGGTTCATCTTGCTAAAGTCGATGTAGGCATTGCGGATGGAGGAGCTGATGGGAACAGTCTTCTCACGAATTTCGACGATCTTCACGCGGGTCTCCGGTGTTGGTGTTGCGATGGCGAAATGATGGTCGGGCTGGTCGCTCAGATCCAATGCTGTTTATCTAGTCTTTGATGCCTTGAAAGAACCGACATGTCGATGAACCTCTCGTGGATCGAGGACTTCATGGCGCTGGCCGCCACGGGCAACTTCTCGCGCGCAGCTGAGGAGCGCCACATGACCCAACCGGCGTTCAGCCGACGTATCAGGGCGCTCGAGGAGTGGCTGGGCGCCGATCTGTTCGACCGGAGCTCACAACCCGCCCGGGTGACCGAAGTCGGTGAATGGTTTCGAACCGTCGCGCAGGATCTGCAGTCGCGCGTGGCAGGCATTCCCGGCGAAGCCCGCGCCATTGCGGAGGCCAGTTCGACCACGTTGCGTTTTGCAGCCACGCATGCCCTGTCGTTCACGTTCATGCCTCGGTGGTTGCATGCGCTGGAAGCGCAGGCCTCGACGGGTCAGCTCCAGCTGATGTCGGATGTGCAACAGAAGTGCGAGGCGCTGTTGTCGCAGAACCAGGTCCACTTCATGTTGACTCACGGGCATCCCCAGGTCCGAGGCCCGTTGGATGAAGCCGGTTTCCCATGTGTCGTGGTGGGCATGGACCGGTTGGTGCCCGTCTCTGCGCCAGATGGTCTCGGCAAGCCTCTGCACGCGCTGCCCACCGGCGGCAAGGGGAATCAAGTCCAGTGGCTGGGATACAGCTCTGAATCTGGCATCGGACGGATTCTTCGAGAGCTGAAGGGGCCTGCCCTGGACCGCCTGCATGTGCACCAGGTTCTGAAAGCCCATCTGGCCTCGGTCCTGAGAACGATGGCGCTGGATCAGCGCGGCATGGCCTGGTTGCCTCGCCTGTTGGTCGACGATGACCTGAGTGCTGGGCGCTTGGTGCTGGCCGCCCCCGAAGACTGGTGCATCGACCTGGAGATCCGCCTGTATCGCCAGCGTGGCGAGTCCGGGAAAGCTGCGGAGGCCTTCTGGCAGGCGGCCGCTGAGGCTGGCTTGGACCGCTGACCAAGCGTTCGACGAAGTCAGTGCTTTGCAGGCATCAAAGCCAAGAAATCAGGCATTGGCCCGGCGCTGAGGGCTTCGTCATCATGCACTCCACGGCGCCTGCGGAGGCGCTCCAGATTGGAGACACGCATGAACAAGATTCAGCGCCGCGCAGTGTTTGCGGCCGTGGCTTCAGGCCTTCTCACGTTCGCTGGTTGGGTGAGGGCAGAGTTCCCCGAGAAGCCTGTCACTTTGGTCGTTCCTTTCGCGGCGGGCGGGCCGAGCGACAAGATCGCCCGAGACCTGTCCGATGCCCTGCGCAAACGCCTGAACCAGACGGTGATCGTCGAGAACCTTGGCGGAGCCGGCGGCACGCTGGGCACAGCCAAAGTGGCCACGGCTCAGCCTGACGGCTATACGCTGCTGGTTCACCACATCGGTTTCGCGACCGCTCCGACGCTCTACCGCAAGCTCCCGTACAAGGGCATCGAGGAGTTCGCCTACCTCGGCCTCATCAATGAGGCGCCGTCCACCCTGGTCGGCCGAAACACCCTGCCTGCCAAGAATTATTTGCCGAGTTGCGCAAGTGGATCGCCACGGACCCGACCAAGGTGAACCTGGCGCATGCCGGGGTTGGGTCGGCCTCGCACCTTTGCGGGCTGATGTTGCAGAACGCACTCAAGGCAGACATGACGACCGTCCCCTACAAGGGGACAGGACCTGCCATGACGGATTTGATGGGCGGCACGGTCGATCTGATGTGCGAGCAGGCGACCAACGCGGTTCCGCAGATCGAAGGCGGCAAAGTGCGCGCGTTCGCGGTCACCAACAAGGAACGCATGAAGCTGGCGTCCCTTGCTGCTCTGCCGACGCTTGCCGAGTCGGGACTGGCCGACTTCGGCGTGACGGTCTGGCATGGCCTGTACGCACCCAAGAACACCCCCGCACCTGTCTTGGCGAAGCTCAACGAGGCACTGCGCGGCGCCCTGAAGGATCCTGAACTCATCAAGCGTCAGGAGGCCTTGGGCATCAGCGTGGTCAGCGACGCGCGGATCGAGCCGGCTGCCCACAAGAAGTTCGTTGAGGGCGAGGTTGCTCGTTGGGCGAAAGTGATTCAAGCCGCCGGCGCCTACGCTGACTGAGACTGATCAACCGTCCTGTTCGCAATTCCGACACATTGATCCTGGTCGATCCCGCTGGCCTGACGACGATTGAGTCCAGTTGCTACAAGCTTGGAGTGCAGCGTCAGGGGGCTGGGCGGGTGCTGACCTGCTCCCCCAGGCCGTACCAGTCTGAAGTAGCACGAGGGCCGCGGCAAGACGTTGCAGGTCTAACGCCGGCTCTCTGACCTACACCGAACGTTGAACGGGCAACGCTGAACGGCGGCAATCGCTGCCAAGAAGCCGTCACCATAAGCGATCCCTCGCCACGCAACAGCATCAGACTAGTGCCCAAGGTGGCGCACGCTCTGCGGTGAAACGACCTGCGGAGCGCCACCGTCCACATCACCGCGGTCCGCTTGCCTTCAGCTCAGCGCCCCCCGGTCGACACAGAGTTGCAACTAGATCCCTCGAAACACCCGCCTTTTGTCGACACAGAGCTGGAAAAATCGACACAGAGTTGCCACCCGCCACAATCCCCCCATGCTCGAATACCTCACCCTCCCCGTCACCCCCTTCGCCCAGAACTGCTCCCTGGTCTGGTGCTCCACCACCCGTGAAGCCGCGCTGATCGACGCTGGTGGCGAGGTGCCGCGCCTGATGGCGGCCGTGCAGCAGCAGGGCCTGACCCTGAAGGAACTGTGGGTCACCCATGCCCACCTGGACCACGTGGGTGCGGTGGGCGAGATGGCGCGCACGCTGGGGTTGCCGGTGATCGGGCCGCAGCGCGAAGACCAGTTCTGGATCGACGGCCTGGCGCAGCAGGCCAAGATGTTCGGCTTTCCGCCGGCCGAGCCGTTCACGCCCACGCGCTGGCTGGAAGACGGTGACACGGTGACGCTGGGCGAGTGCACGCTGCAGGTGCGGCACTGCCCGGGGCACACGCCGGGGCACGTGGTGTTCTACAGCCCGCAGGCGCAGCGCTGCTTCGTGGGCGACGTGCTGTTCGCGGGCTCGGTGGGGCGCAGCGATTTCCCGCGCGGCAATGGCGAGCAGTTGCTGGCCTCGATCCGCGAACGCCTGTTCCCCATGGGCGACGACGTGGTCTTCATCCCGGGCCACGGGCCCGAAAGCACCTTCGGCGAAGAACGCCGCACCAACCCCTACTGCCGCGACCGCTGAGCAGCCGGCCCGGCCTCAACTCCGCCACCGCCCCCCGCAGCCCCCCGCCGCCCCCCGCCGCATGTCGCGCGCCGAACGCCTGCTGGCCCTGATGCAGGCCCTGCACGGGCGGCGCACGGCCGTCAGCGGCCACGCGCTGGCGGCGGCCACGGGCGTGAGCCTGCGCACGCTGTACCGCGACATCGCCAGCCTGCAGGCCCAGGGCGCGCAGATCGACGGCGCGCCGGGCGTGGGCTACCTGATGCGGCCGGGCTTTTTGCTGCCGCCGATGATGTTCGGCCCGGAAGAGATGGAGGCGCTGGCCCTGGGCCTGCGCTGGGTGGCCGACCAGGGCGATGCCGGCCTGGCGCCGGCGGCACGCGCGGCCGCAGCGCGGGTGAGCGCGGTGCTGCCGGCGGACTTGCGCCGGGAGTTCGAGGCCTCGTCGCTGCTGGTGGGGCGGCGGCCCGGGCGGGCGACGTCGGCATCCGCCAAGGCCACGGCGTCGGCCCAGGCCACGCCCACCCAAGCCCCCGACCTGCTGCGCCAAGCCCTGCGCGAAGAACGCAAGCTGCGCCTGCGCTACCAGGACGCCAACGGCACGGTGAGCGAGCGCGTGGTGTGGCCGTTCGCGCTGGTGTACTTCGAGCAGGCGCGGGTGCTGTCGGCCTGGTGCGAGCTGCGCGGCGCGGTGCGGCACTTCCGCAGTGAACGCATCCTGCAGGCCACGCTGCTGGCCGAGGCGCTGCCCCGGCGGCGGCAGACGCTGCTGCGGGAATGGCAGCGGCAGGTGCGGGCGGAGGGCCGCAACATCCTGCCAGAAATTGACATCATGCCCACCTAATCTCCGGGCTCCACAACCCCATGGGAGCCCCTTGATGAACTTCGCCTCCGTCCGCCTGGCCACCCAGGCCTTCGACACCCTGGTCGCGTTCTACGCCACCCTCACCGATACCCCCCCTACGCATCTGGCACCGGGCTTTGCCGAGCTGCGGCTGGGCGGGGCCACGCTGGCGATCTCGGACCAGGCCCTGATCGAGCGCTTGAACGCCGGGGCCGCGGTGGCGGGGCAGAACCGCAGCGCGATCCTCGAATTCGAGACCGCGGACGTGGCGGCGGCGCTGGCCCGGCTGGGCCCGCAGGCTCAGGTGGTGATGCCACCCACGCGCATGCCTTGGGGCAATCTGTCGCTGCTGCTGCGGGACCCGGATGGCAGCCTGGTCAACGTGTTTTCGCGGCCGGCGGGTTGAACAACCCGGGCCCCAGGACTTGCGGAGAGCCGGGAGCCCGGGCGCCGGTCATCGCGGCGCTCAAAGCCAACCGCAGTCAATGAGGGCGGCGGCACGCGGTTACGCTAGGGCCCATCGCACCCAACCGACCTGGACGCCGAGATGACCCGCTTCGTGGCCGTGAAGATCCACTATGACCGCCGCACCGCGTTGCAGCCCCACCTCAAATACTCCGTGCTGCCCTCCGCCACCGAGTACCAGGAGTACCTGGACCTTTTCCGCGAACAGGGCCTGGGCGGTGACGGCTTCCATGAGTGCCTCAACTTCGCTGCCTCCGAGCGGCAACCCGTCCGCTTCTACCTGCCGCCCACCTGCCTGCCGGCCGCGTCGCGGATGGACGAGGAATTCGTGTTTTTCTCGTTCACGTACAAGACGGACCAGGTTCTGCCCTCCCATGTGGTGGGCATCCACGCGGGCGCCCGCCTGCTGTCAACGGCCATCGAAGGCGTGCCGCGGGATGACTCCGCGCGGATCGAGGGGGTCAGCTCCCTGATCTACCACGCTGAAGCCCCCAGCGAGTTGGTGACGCTGCTGACCCCGCCCCTGGCTTACGACCGGGCCGCCGGGCGCCACAGTCCGGCCTATGCGTCCTGGGGCTTCGGCTTGCGATACCTGGAGGACGTGCATGCGCGCAACATCGTGATGGATGCGCTGCAGTCGGCCCGGGTCGCACTGCCCAGCGCCGACTTGGCCCGGTCGGTCGCCCTGCAACGGCAGATCGAAGTGCTCAAGCGCATCGCCGACCGCTACCAATGGGCCGACCCCGACCACGCACCCGGTCGCGGACATCCGCCGGCGCCCCTGCCGCTGCCCGATGTCGAGGCCGGTGAAGTCGGTGAGCGCCTGGTGTACGAGCGCGAGCTCGCCCAGGCCCGGCGGATTGGACAGCCCGCCAGCGCCGTCGAGTGGGTGTCGCGCGTGGCACCGGCTTCGCCTTTCGACATCAAGACCGTGCGGCTGGATGCCCAGGGGCGCCCTCAGGCTCACTACCTGGAAGTGAAGACCAGCCGAGCCCGTGGAGACATGAACGCCTACGTGTCGATCGGGCAGATCCGCTTTCTGGAAGAAAACCCTGGGCAAGCCTCGGTCGCCCTGGTGCGGCTGCTCCCCGGCCAGGCCCCCACGGTCCAGGAACTGTCGCTGCCGGAGTTGCGCGCCGCGTTCGACCTGCAGCCCATCAAGTTCCGCTTGGTGGGCCGCGACTGAGGCCTGTCGGCTCGTCCTGGCTTCAGGCTTGCCAGCGGCTATCGGACGGACGGATCAGTCGAGGGCAGGCCGGGGGCACGGGCGCCCCGCGTACCCGCCAAATGCTCCGCATCGCCCCGCCGGATCACCGCCCCCGGCATCAACCGCCCCGCCCAGCGCAGCAGCGGGCTCATCCCCGGCAGGATCTCGCTGCGCCCGCGCGCGATGCCGCGCAGCGCGGCGCGGGCCAAGGCGTCGGCGCTCATCAGCCAGGCGGTGTTCATCGCCTCCTGCCCCGCATTGAAGGGCGTGTCGGTGGCCGGCGGCACCAGCTCGATCACGCGCACGCGGCTGCGCGCCAGCTGCACGCGCAGGCTCTGCGTGTACGAGTGCAGGCCGGCCTTGGTGGCGCAGTAGACGGGCTTGAGCGGCATGGGCACGAAGGCCAGGCCCGAGCTGACGTTGACGATGCGGGCCTGCGGCTGCCGCAGCAGGTGCGGCAGCAGGTGGCCCACCCACTGGATGGGGCCGATCAGGTTGCTGCGGATCTCGTCTTCCAGCGCGTGGGCGCCCAGGGCCGGGTCCTGCAGGTCCAGGTGGCGGCCCACGCCGGCGTTGTTGATCAGGGTGTCCAGGCGCGGATGGCTTTGCAGCAGTTCGTGCGCGGCGCGGGCAATGGACGCGGGGTCGCGCTGGTCGCACACCAGGGTGTGCAGGCCGGGCAGTTCGCGCTGCACCGCGGCCAGGCGCTCAGCCGACCGGCCGGTGATGATGACGGTGGCGCCGGCGGCCAGCAGTTGGGTGGCCAGCGCGCGGCCGATGCCGCTGGTGCCGCCGGTGACGAGGACGGTGTGTGGGGACCAATTCATGGGCGGGTTCCCGGGTGACGACGATGGCGCCAGTGTGGGCAGCCGCCGCACCTCGGGCCATGCCGGGTTCCGGCGCAGTTCTGCCGGATCCTGCCGCGCGGGCGCGGGCGGCTCGCGCGCGGGGGCGATCCTGGGTACGCTGACCGGGGTGAGCACGACCCTGCCGTCCCCCCGCAACACGCCCCCGGTGATCACCCCGCTGCGCGACGCGCTGCTGGCCTTCACCCGCCAGCAGCCGGGCCCGGGCCCGTACCGCACGGCCATCGAAAGCCTGGGCGTGCTGCGCTCGGATGAGCCCAAGCCGCCCAGCCGGCTGCTGTGGCGCCCGGCGCTGTGCATCGTGGCCCAGGGCGCCAAATGGGCCAGCTTCGGCGTGGAGCGCCTGGTCTACCGGGCCGGGCAGGCCCTGCTGGTGGGCATCGACACGCCCGCCAATGGCCAGGTGCTGGAGGCCACGCCGGGCGAGCCCTGCCTGGTGTTGGCCTTCGAGCTGGACCTGGCCGTGCTGCGCGAGGTGGCCTTGATGCGGCAGCCTGCCAATGACGCCACGGCCACCGACGCGCCTTCGGCCACACCCACCACCGCCCGCGCCCACCCCGGCGCCTTCGTGATCGACGTGACCCCGCCGCTGGCCGATTGCGCGCTGCGCCTGGTGCGCCTGCTGGACGCGCCCGAGGCGATCCCCGTGGTGGCCCCGCTGATCCTGCGCGAGGTGGCCTACTGGCTGCTGAGCGGGCCACAAGGGCCCGAGGTCGCACAGCTGACGCTGGAGGGCACGCCCACGCGCGGCGTGGTGGCCGCCATGCACCGGCTGCGTCGCGACTTCGCGCACCCGCTGCGGGTGGCCGAGCTGGCGGCGCTGGCCCACCTGAGCGAATCGGCCTTCCACCGCCGCTTCAAGGCGCTGACCCGCATGACGCCGGTGCAGTACCAGAAGCAGCTGCGACTGCTGGAGGCCCGGCGGCTCCTGCTGGGCGACGGCCTCAGCGTGGACGCGGTGGCTCACGCGGTGGGCTACGAAAGCGCCTCGCAGTTCAGCCGCGAATACGCGCGGCTGTTCGGGCTGCCGCCGCGGCGGCATGCGATGTTGGGGCGCGCGGGGGGGGAGGCGGCGGGCTGAGCCGCGCTCTGCAGGTCGCCCCCTGCCCGCCCGGCCCAACCGGGACCACGCGCGTTTGACCCCTGGCACCCCGGGCAATGCAGCGCCCACCGGTGCAAGAATCAAGGCCGTCCCCGTCCCCTGCCTTGGCATGCATACCTTGTCCCTCTTGCTGGCCGGCTATTCGGTCTTCTCGGCCGCCGCCCTCGCGCTGACACATTTCACCCGTGAGGCCTACCGCGGGCAGGCTCTGGCCCGGGCGTTCGGCCTGCTGCTGCTGGCGGAACTGGCCGCGCTGCAACTGGCCCATGTCGCCAGGCTCCAGGCGGGCCTGCCCTGGCCCGACAGCCTGGCCTACCGGCTGAACCTGTACCTGATCGCCCCCAGCGTCCATCTGTTCAGCCGTTCCCTGCTGCAACCCGGGGGCACGGGCCGCCTGCAAGTCCGGGACCTGGCGCACCTGGCCGCACTGCCGCTGGCCCTGGTCCTGCCCGCAACGTCCGCACAGACGCTGGCCTTCCTGATCGGCGCCGGCTACCTGGTCGGGCTGGGACGCCGCCTGTGGGCCCTGCGGGCCGAGCGCGCCCACTTCCAGACCGAGGCACTGCTGCTGGCGGCCACCTTCGTCGTTGCTCTGGCGGTGGCGGTGCTGGGTCTGCTGCCGGGGTGGGTACCGGCCGACCGATTCATCGCCTGGTACACCAGTGCCGTGGGCCTGGCCTTTCTGCTGGTGCAGTCGACCTTGAACCTGCGGCCTCAGTTGCCCGTGGTCGTGCAGGAGGCCGTGGAGGCGTCCGTCCAGGGGGCTTACGCCCAGACCACGCTCGCCAAGGTCGACTGCGACGCCGCCTTGGCCCGGCTGTGCTCCCTGATGGCCGGCGAGCGCCTCTACGCCGACCCCGAGCTGAGCCTGGGGGCACTGGCCGGACATCTGGGCTTGAGCCCGCACCAGCTCTCCGAACTGCTGAACACGCGCCTGGGCAAGACCTTCGCCCGGTATGTGCGGGAACAGCGGGTCGCCGCGGCCAAGGCCATGCTGATCGCCGAGCCCGGGGCCTCCGTGCTGTCGATCGGGCTGTCGGTGGGGTTCGCCACGCAGTCCAACTTCTACGAGGCCTTCCGGGAGATCGAGGGGAGCACGCCAGGGCAGTACCGCAAGCTCCATCGGGCCAACCCGCCACCGCCACCGGGCCGCGCGACCGCGCAATGAAGTTCTCCTGATTGATCATTCAGGAACAGGAATCTGCTCCTGTTCCAGCATTCAGGAAGAGATTCACTCCCCTGCCGGCCAAACTGGAGACTCCTCAACACGACCTGGAGTCTCCCCATGGATCCCCTGTGCCACCTGTGCGACGCCGTCGCCAGGGCCCCGCGGCCGGGTCCGACCGATCCGGCCATTCCACAATGGAAGGGGCGGCCATGAAGATCCTGCTCACCGGCGCCTCGGGCTTCCTGGGCGGACACCTGATGCAGGCCCTCACCCGCTCCGGCCACCGCGTGACACCCGTGTCGCGGCGCCACGGACTGGATCTGGCCACGGCGTGCACGCCGCGGGCCTGGGCCCCGCTGCTCGACGGGGTTGACGTGGCGATCAACGCCGCGGGCATCCTCGGGCAGACGCCCACCCAGCGCTTCGAGACGCTCCATGTGCAGGCCCCCTGCGCGCTGTTCGAGGCTTGCGTGCTGGCTGGCGTGGGCCGGGTCGTGCAGATCTCGGCCCTGGGCGCGGACGACGGTGCCCGCTCGGGCTACCACCGCAGCAAGCGGGCGGCGGACCGGGCCCTGCTCGAGCAGCCGCTGGCGGGCTTCGTGCTGCGCCCATCCCTGGTCCACGGGCCCGGCGGAGCAAGCGCCCGCACCTTGCGACGCCTGGCCCGGTGGCCGGTGCTGCCGGTGGTGGGGAATGGCCTTCAGCAGGTGCAGCCGGTGCATGTGGACGACATGGTGACCACGGTGCTGACCTGCCTGCACGCCCCCCGCCTGACCGCCCCGCTCGACGTCGTGGGACCGGAGCCAATGGCCTGGCGCAGTTGGATGCAGCGCCTGCGCGCCGCGCAAGGCCTGCCGCCTGCCCCGGTGCTGCAGGTGCCCGTGCCCCTGGTTCACGCGCTGATGACCCTGGGGCAGCCCTTCAGCCCGCTGCTGCGGGTGGACAACTTGCGCATGCTGCAGGCCGGAAACGTGGCCGATGTCCGGCCATTGGCGGCCTTCCTGGGCCGACTGCCCGGCCCTGCCGACCGGCCTGACGCCGGCTTCGGCGCCTGACAAGGAGGACCTGATGAGCTACCTGACGATCAAGACCTTGCACATCCTCAGCATGGTGCTGCTGTTCGGCACCGGCCTGGGCAGCGCCTTCTACAAGTGGATGGCCGACCGCCAAGGCGACCTCGGCCACATCGCCGTCATCAACCGCCACGTGGTGCTGGCCGACACCCTCTTCACCACGCCCACCGTGATCTTCCAGCCCATCAGCGGGCTGTGGATGGCCCACCTGGCCGGCTGGCCCCTCACCACGCCGTGGCTGGCCATCAGCCTGGCCCTCTACGCGTTGGCCGGCCTGTGCTGGCTGCCGGTGGTGTGGCTGCAGATCCGCATGCGCGCCCTGTCAGACCAGTCCTTGGCCCAGGGGTGCCAGGCGCTGCCGCCCAGCTACGCCCGCCTGGCGCGCTGTTGGTTCTGGCTGGGCGTGCCCGCGTTCGGTGCCATGGTGTTGGTGGTGGCCCTGATGGTGGCCAAGCACCTGCCGGGAGCCGGGGCATGAACATGTCATCGACATCGACGCCGACACCGCCTCCGAGCCGGCGGAGCAGCCCCCTGCAACAGGCCCTGGGCCCGGACTGGGCGAAGCTGCCGCCCGCGCTGCAGGCGCATCACCCGGACCACCCGGTCGTGGAGCACGGCCACCTGGACGTCGAGTTCCCCCGCGGCCTGCAGCCGGCCCTGTGGGCCTTGGCCGCCCTGGGGGCGCTGGTCAGCCGCCGGGGGCGGGCCGTGCCCACCCGGGTGGAACGCTGGATGGAGGGGAACCGCCAATGCTGGCGCCGCAGCCTGCACTTCGAGGACGGGCATGTGGCCCGATTCGACAGCACCTGGGAATGCACGGGCCCTGGCCGGCTTCTGGAATGGGTGAACCCCTGGCTGGGGTTGGAAATGCAGGTGGCCGTGAATGGCACCACCTTGGAGTACCACGGCCTGTGGTTCGTGCTGCGCCTGGGACGGCGGCAATGTCACCTGCCGCAATGGCTGGGGCCAGGCCGCACCCGCATCATTGAGCGGGCGTGCGGAGCAGACGGCATCGAGATGGACTTCCGCCTGGTGCATCCGCTGTTCGGGACCTTGTTCCGGTACGCCGGCAGGTTCCCGACGGGCCACCCGACCAACAGGCCGGACCCGGATTGAAGCCCTGACCCCAGCCATGCGCCCGGGGGCGCCTGCCTCAGCCCCCGTTGGCCCGCCCCGTCCCCGCCGCCGCCCCCGACGCCGCCCCGGCCGGCACCCCCGGCGGCCCGAATCGCCGCTCCGGCTTCGGCGCGCGCTCGAACAGCGGCTGCACCTTGGGCAGGTTCTGCTCGATGGTGCGCATGCGGGTGGGGCTGCTGGGGTGGGTGGACAGGAACTGGGGCGGGGCGCCCTTGCTGGCCTCTTCCATCTTCTGCCACAGCGTCAGGCCGGCGCCGGGGTCGTAGCCGGCGCGGGCGGCCAGTTCCAGGCCCACCAGGTCGGCCTCGGTCTCGTCGTCGCGGCTGTACTTGAGGGTCAGCAGCTGCCCGCCCATGTCGGCCAGCTGCCGGCCGGCGCTGCCCAGGCCCAGGATGGCCGCGCCCAGGCCAATGCCCAGCTGGGTCAGGCTCTGCTTGCCCATGCGCTCGCGCGCATGCTCGCGCAGCGCGTGGGCGGTTTCGTGGCCCATGATCATGGCGACTTCGTCGTCATTGAGCTGCAGCTGGGTCAGGATGCCCCAGTAGAAGGCGATCTTGCCGCCGGGCATGCAGAACGCGTTGAGCTCCTTGCTGCCCAGCAGGTTGACCTCCCAGCGCCAGCCCTGGGCGCGCGGGTTCCACTCGTTGCAGAACGGGCGGATGCGCTCGGCGATGTAGTTCAGGCGCACCAGCTGCGGGTGGCCGGACAGGGCCAGCGCGTTCTTGGCGCGGGCCTGCTGCACCAGCTGGCCGTACTGCTGGCTGGCGGCCCGCTCGATCTGGTCGGCGGGCACCAGGTCGGCGGCCTTGCTGCGCGGGCCCACGTCCACGCCTTCGCGCGCCTGAGCCAGGGCCGGCCACATCGCTGCCCCGCCCAAGGCCAGGCCGGCACTGGCCCCGGCCAGGCCGCCCATCACGCGGCGCCGCGCATGCAGCGGGCAGGCGCAGCCGCCGGCATGGCGCCGCGCGGCCACCAGGGCGGGCAGGGGCAGTTCGGCATCGGTGCGGAACAGGCAGTCGGCGGCGGGGGCGGGGTGGTGGCTCATGGGCGGCAACGGGCGGGTCAGGGCCCGCGCGGGTGGCGGGCCGGGGAGCGGGCGCAGGCCGGGGGTGCCCCGGGCGCCGAACCCGCCATCATGCCTGCAACGCGGCAGGCTGGCCTGGGGATGACCCTCCAGGCCCGGCCGGGTTCCCGATCAGCCGGCCTTCCCGTCGGCCGGCTCGCCCGCCTTCTCGTCCGCATCGGCGTCCAGCGCATCGATCGGCCGCCACAACCAGGCGAGCAAGACCAGGGACGGCAGGGCCATCACCATGGCCACGACGAAGAAGTGCGGCCAGCCGATGGCCTCGGCCAGCACGCCGGCCAGCGGGCCCACCCACACGCGGCCCACGGACGCGAAGGCCGACAGCAGGGCGAACTGCGTGGCGGTGAAGCGGCGGTTGGTCAGGCCCATCAGGAAGGCCAGGAAGGCCGCGGTGCCCATGCCGCTGGCGATGTTTTCGCTGGCCACGGCCAGCAGCAGGCCACCGTCCACGGGGGTGTCGCGCGCCAGGCGCAGCAGGCCGATGTCGAAGGCCGGCACCACCAGGCCGGGCAGGGCCCCCTTGCCGCTGACGGCCAGCCACCAGAACCCCAGGTTGCTGAGCATCTGCAGCAGGCCGAACAGCAGCAGGGCGCGCGCCAGGCGCAGGCGCAGCATCAGCAGGCCGCCCAGCAGCGCGCCCAGCACGGTCAGGCCCAGGCCGATGAGCTTGTTGACCACGCCCACCTCAGCGGGGCTGAAGGCCATGCCCTTGATCAGGAAGGGCGTGAGCAGGCTCATGGCGAACGCGTCGCTGAGCTTGTAGAACACGATGAAGGCCAGGAACGCGCCGGCCCGGGGCTGGGCGAAGAACTGGCCCAGGCCGTCCAGCAGGGTCTGGAAGCGCGCACGGCGCGCGGCCCAGCCGGCCAGCGGCAGGGTCAGGCCCAGGCCACCCAGCAGGGCCAGCAGGTCCACCCACTTGGCGGCCAGGCTGCCCTTGGCCACCTCGGCGCCCACCCAGGGCGAGAGCAGCCAGCCGGCCACGGCCGTGCCCCATTGCCGGGTCAGCACCACGCCCAGGGCCACGGCGGCCAGCACGGCGGCAAAGCCGGCCAGGTCGCGGCGCACGGGCTCGCGCGAGCGGGCCTCACGCGCGCCCGCGGGCTCGGACGGCAGCGCGGGCAGGGCCAGGGCCGAGACCAGGGCCATCACCAGCATCAGGCCGGCCATCAGGCGGTAGACGGCGGGCCAGCTCATGCCGCCGCCCTGGGTGGGGTCGGTCCAGATCAGGGCCACGCCCCCGGACAGGATCATCGCCAGCCGATACCCCATCACGTACAGCGAGGAGCCCATGCCGCGCTCGCGGGCAGGCAGCAGGTCGGTGCGCCAGGCGTCGATCACCACGTCCTGCGAGGCGCTCACGAACGCCACGCCCACGGCCAGCGCGGCAAACAGGCCCAGGGCCTGGGCCGGGGGCGTGGCGGCCATGGCCCACAGGCCCGCGGCCAGGGCCAGCTGGGTCAGCACCATCCAGCCGCGGCGGCGCGGCAGGCCGGGCAGGTCCACCCGGTCCATCAGCGGGGCCCACAGGAACTTGAAGGTGTAGGGCAGGCCGGCCAGGCTCAGGAAGCCGATGGTGGCCAGGTCCAGCCCGTCCATGGTGAGCCAGGCCTGCAGCGCCTGGCCCGACAAGGCCAGCGGCAGGCCCGAGGCGAAGGCCAGCAGCAGCACGGCGGCCCAGCGGTGGGCGCGGGCCAGCAGCAGGGGCCAGGTCAGCGGGGGGGCGGGGGTGGGGGCGGTCATGGGCGGAACAAGGCATCAGCGCCGGAGCGCAGGAGATCGGAAGGAAGATACCCCGGCAGGTATCGAAGACCGGGCGTCAACGCGCCCCCACCGGCTCCACATCCACGTATTGCCACCAGTTGTTGCCGAAGGCCGGGCGGCGGTAGCCCTGCAGCTGCGGCGCGATCAGGTCGGTGACGATGCGGTGGCCGTGGATCTTGTAGGGCATGTAGGCGGTGGCCAGGCGCTTGGCCTCGGTGAAGCCGGCCAGGCGTTCGGGGCCGTCGGGCAAGGCCAGCAGGCGTTCGTACACCGCGTCGAATTGCGCATTGCGCCAGCGGCAGGTGTTGTTGCCGCCGGCGGCCTTGCCGTACAGGCGCTCCAGCTGCTCCTGCCCGTCGGGTGCGGTGGCGGTGGAGCCGAAGCTCCACATCTGCAGCTTGCCGTTGCGCGCGTTCTTCAGGTTCTCGGGCCAGGTGGCGATCTTGAACGTCACCCGCAGGCCCAGCTGCTTGAACGTGCGCTGCCACAGCTCGGCCGCCTGGTGCGAGGTGGAGTCGTCCTGGGTCGCGTACTCCAGCGTCAGCGGCGAGCCGTCGGGCTGCTCGCGCCAGCCGTCGCCGTCGCGGTCGCGCCAGCCGTACAGGTCCAGCAGGGCCCGGGCCTTGGGCAGGTTGAACTCGTCCATGCCGGTGCGCAGCTGCGGGTCGTAGCCGTAGGTGCCGGGGGTGACGATGCTCTGGCCGGGGATCATCTGGCCGTGGCGCTGGATGCGGATCTCGCGGTCCAGGTCCCAGCCCAGCGCGATGGCCCGGCGCAGCGCCACGGCCTCGGGGCGGTCGCTGCCCACCACCGGGTCATCGAAGTTGAACATGGTCATGCCCACGTCGGTGCCCAGCGCGCGCGCGGCGCGGATGCCCTTCTTGCGCAGGTTGGGCGCGATCTGCCCGCCGGGCACGGCCATGTCGATGAACTCGGCGGGCACGCGCTCGATGAAGTCGGCCTCGCCGTTGAGGAAGGACAGCCAGCGCGGCTGCGGCTGCTCGATCACCGACACCTCCACGCGGTCCAGCATGGGCAGGCGGCGGCCGCGGAACCTGGCCAGCAGGGCCTGGCCCTCGGCGTCGTCGGGCAAGGGCTCGGCGTCGTAAACCCGCTCCCGGTATCCGGGATTGCGCTCCAGCACGATGCGCGACGCGCGGCGCCATTCGGCCAGGCGGAACGGGCCCGTGCCCACCGGGTGCGCGCCCACGTTTTCGCCAGCGGCTTCGACCACCTCGCGCGCCATGGGCACCAGCACCTCGTTGCCGGTGATGCTGTACAGGAAGCGGGGGCGCGGCGCGGCCAGCTCGAAGCGCAGCGTGTGGCGGTCCAGCGCGCGCAGGCCGGGCAGGGGCTTGTCGTAATTGAACGGGCGGCCGCTGGCCAGGGCCGCCTCGCGCGCTTCGCGCAGGCCCTGGATGCCGATCTGCTCGATCACGCCCCAGCTGGGGCTGCGCACGGCCGGGTCGGCAAAGCGCTTGACCGCGTAGATGAAGTCCTCGGCCACCAGTTCGCGCGGCTTGCCGCCGAAGGCCGGGTCGTCCTGGAAGAAGACGCCGGGGCGGATCTTCACGGTCCAGGTGCGCCAGTCCTCGCTGTGCTCGGGCAGGGCCGCGGCCACCAGGGGCTTGGCCCGGGCCGGCCGGGCCAGCGGATCGTAGGCGTAGAGGCCTTCGAAGATGTGGCCGATGATGATGCGGGAATAGACGTCGCTGACCGCGGCCGGGTCGAAGCTGGATTCGGCCACCAGGAAACCGTAGCGCAGCACGTGGGCACGCACGCCGGCCTCCGCGCTGCCGGTGGCGGCGGCGCGGGACGGGGTGGCCGTGGCCAGGGCAAGCGCCCCCAGCACGGCGGCCAGCAGGCCGCTCAGCACGCCGCTCAGCACGCCGGTCAGCGGCCGTGCCCAGGTGGCCCGGCCCGGGCGGGGGGTCGATGAACGCAGGGTCATGGGGTCAGCGCTGAAAAAGGGGGGC
>Ga0228698_1000711_pt1 | contig 21183 bp, 37 predicted proteins | sample McNCre117_Aug_MG_FD_178015 | JGI IMG/M metagenome (GOLD analysis project Ga0228698, IMG submission 178015) | Freshwater microbial communities from McNutts Creek, Athens, Georgia, United States - 1-17_Aug_MG | ecosystem: Environmental > Aquatic > Freshwater > Creek | place: USA: Georgia...
GAACCTCGAGCTTTCCAATTCGCCGCAGTCGGCATGGAACGCGGGGAGCGGGGCCAAGGTCACGGCGATCAATCTCTACTGCCATGACAGCTACCAGGCCGCCGAGACGATCAGCGGCGCGGGACATGTCTACATTGATGGCACCTTCTATCATCCGAACGGACGCAACTCGACATTCGTCGGCAACGCCAGCTTCCCGACTGGCTTCCCCTACACTTATCCGAATCGACCGGCTGGCGTCGGCTATATCGGCACGCAGTTTCACGGCACCGTGTTCAAGGGCGGATCGGTCTCGTTCACCGCCTTCGTCACCGCGCGCGACGTGGTGTTTGAGGATTGCGCGATCAACAGCTTCGGCAACTCCGCGATGGACATCGACATCGAGGGCACGAATATCACCGACAACAGCAGCGGCTCGTCGGTGTGCGGCGTGCAGGGACCGGCGAACCTGACGACGCAATATGCCGGCGCTCCGGCGGGCAACTACTACACGCCGCCCCAGAACGTGAACGTGCGCATGCGGATGCGGCGCACCAAGGCGGCGCAGGATGCCGGGCGCGTCAACGACTTCTTCACCCCCAACGGCGGCCTGGTCGATGCTTCGTGCAGTTTCATCCTGACCGAGAATGACGGGGCGTTGCGCTATCTCGTGTCGCCCTTCGGCAGCACGACGGGCATGACCAAGTTTCCCCTGGTTGACGGCCCGCTCGGGGCTGGCCAGTTCGACGGGGCGCAGACCGATAGCCCGGCTGCCGATATCGCATACAAGGCCACTTCGGTTAATCTCGCGCTCAGTCCTTCGGCGGCGGTGTCGATCAGCGCGGACTTGTCGATTGTCCCGACCGACGGGCAGCGCTGGCGCATCTGGTGCGGCGCGAACAGTAGCACGATCCGGTTCACGCCGGGCGCGGCGGGCATGGACATCCCGACCGAGATCGTCCTGCGATCCTCGCGCGACTATATCGAGTTCCGCGCGCGCAACGGTCGGTGGCAATACGACCACCATTTCACCGCCTCGCCCTTCGACACCCCCCAGGTGTTGACCTATGCCGCGACCGTGACCCCGGATTTCCGGGCCTACGTATCGTCGAAAATCACGCTCACCGGCAACCTGACGCTGGCCAATCCTACCGGGGTAAGGCCGGGCCAGAACGGCGTCATCCGGCTGGTGCAGGATGGGACGGGTAGCCGGATCATCACCTACGGGGCTAACTATCGCTTTCCCGGAGGCTCCGCCAGCGCGGGAGTTCTCTCGACGGCGGCCAATGCAATCGACGTTCTCAGCTACTTCGTGGGCGACGACAGCCTGATCTACTGCGCGCTCGGGCGGGCGTTCGCGGTATGAGGTTCCCGCTCCTGATCGGCTTGCTGTCCTCGACGACCGGATCGAGAGTGAGCGCCTATTCCACACCGGGATCGTTCACTGAGACGATCCCGGCGGGTGGCTATACCCAAATGGTTGTCGAAAACTGGGGGCCGGGCGGCAAGGGTGGCGACACAACCAACGTCCAGACCAATTCCAAGGGCGGCGGCGGCGGCGGCGGATATACGACCAAGACGTTCGCGATCACCGGGGCGAACATCGGACAGACGCTCAACGTCACGGTTGCCGCTTCGGGCAGCGCCAGCACGGTCACAAACGGGACGTTCCCGACTGCCATTGCGATGACGGCCAACACCGGGGCTGCCAATTCCGGGACCACTGGTGGGGCGGGTGGCACGGCAACGGGGGGCACCACGAATACGACCGGCTCGAGCGGGGTGAATGGAGGTCCATCGCCAGCCGATGCCGGCAAGGGTGGTGACGGGGCCAACACGACCGGAACCGGGGGAGCGGGGGCGTTCAACGGGGGCGGCAACGGCACCAACGGCACACAGCCGGGCGGTGGAGGCGGTGGTTCGTCTGGGGACGGAACCTTTGCCTATACGGGGGGTACTGGCGCGAATGGCCGCGTCAGGATCACATACGTACTATGAGCAGCGGGCGCGCCATGAATTGCCCCAAACGGAGATGCCGGTGATGCCGCTCGAAAATCCCCATCGGATAGAGGAGGCTGCGCGCCAGGGGGGCGAAGCGTCGGCCATGGGGCTTGTTGTCGACGCGCTGCGCCAGATTCGCGACAGCCTGCGGATGTCGGCCGAGAGCTCTCACAAGATGGCGGACGAGATGGCGTCGATCAAGCTCGACGTGGCGATTCTCAAGGAACGCGACGGCCGCATGAAAGAGATCGAGATGAGGGTCTCGGCGCAGCAATCCGAAATCGACGCACTGCAATCGGACAAGGATCGCCGCGACGGGGCTATCCGCGCCGGAGATTTCTTCGCGCGCAACTGGCAGTTCATCGCGGTGGTAGTCGGCGGACTGGCCTATGCAGCAAGGCACGGGGGTTTGTGATGAAACTGATCGAGGACGCAGGGCGGTTCTGGCGACTGCATTCGGTGTGGTTCGCCGCGACGATCGGCGGCGGGGTGACCTATTTCGCGGGCAACCCCGACGACTGGCGCAAACTGGTCGAGGCGCTGCCGCTGCAGCCGGCCGTGGCGGCGTGGCTGCTGGGTCCGGCGGTGACGATTGCCGGGGTGATGGTCAGGCTGCGCAGCCAGACCGCAGTGGCAGCGCCAGAGGCGGCTGGTTCGCAGCCCAAGGATGGCTCGGACGGGGATGACCACGCATGATCGATGACCTCTTTCCACCGTGCCTTTCGGCCGTGCTTGCGGTCGAGGGCGGCTTTGTCGACGATCCACAGGATCCCGGCGGGATGACCAATCTGGGGGTGACCGCCGGCGCGTGGCAGGGGTGGGTCGGCCATGCGCCGAGCCAGGCTGAAATGCGCGCGCTCACACCGGACGTGGTCGGACCCTTCTACCGCGCGAACTACTGGCGCGCTGTGAACGGCGACGCGCTGCCGCCGGGTGTCAACCTGGTGTTGTTCGATCATGCGGTCAACGCCGGCGCGGGGAGAGCCGGGAGGCTGGTGCAGGCGCTGATCGGAGCAGTCCAGGATGGCAACATCGGGCCGCGCACGCTCGAGGCGCTGCAACAGTGGGTGGGTTCGCATTCACTGGGTGCAGCCGTCCACCAGCTCATGGACGGGCGCCGCGCCTTCTACCAGTCTCGGCCGGGCTTCCCGCGGTTCGGGCAGGGGTGGATAAACCGCTGCACGGCGATCGAAATGTCGGCTATGAGAATGGTCCCAACCTGAGGAGGACCACATGCGCAAACTGATCCTGATCGCCGCGGCCGGCTCCGCGCTTTCGCTCTGCGGCTGTTCGATCGACCAATCCCATCCCGGAAATCCGACCAACATTCTGGCGACGTCGGATTCGCTCATCATCACCAGCCTTCCCCAGGCCGAAGCGGTCACGAACGCGATCTACAATTTCACCGACGGACTGGTGAACGCGGGGGTGTTCAAGCCGGCGCAACTCGACACGCTGCAGGCTGCGCGCTCGACGCTGACCGGCGAAATGCACAAGTTGCGTGCCGCGCGTGACGCGGGCCAGCCGATGACATTCACGGCGGTCACCGCGGCTATCCAGCAGATTCTCGCGCTCGTCGGCAACAAGACGGCGTCTTGAAACGATCCTCAAGGAAAGGGCCACGACCATGAACTTCTCCACGATCGAGACCGGCACGAGCGCCGTTGTGAAGCTGCTTGCCGATGTCCTGCCAGCGATCGATCCGGCGATCGCGCCGGCCGTCTCGAAGGGCGCGGCGATCTACCAGGGCTTCCTGAACGGCGTCGACAGCGCGCGGGCAGCGGTGCAGGCGGTGCAGGCCGGTTCGCACCTGACCGCCGATCAGATCGCCCAGATCGAGGCCGACATGGACGCCTCGGACGCGAAGCTCGAACATGACATCGAGGCGGCGAAGGCGCGTGAGGCGGGGGCCTAGGGCGTCTGTTCTCGCTCAGCCTTGCGTCTCCGCTCGACTTCGCGATTGTTGGCCTCAAGCAATTCCGTGACCATGGCGCTGTGAATCTCGAGCGGGACGAACGGAAACCCGTTGACCGTTAGCGGCGCGCGTGGATCGAAACGCGGATCTACGGTGCTGATGGCGAACATATTAGTCGAGAAGGCGGGATAGGTCATGTTTTGCTCCTTGGTGACGTGGGCGAAGGCGTTGGCGTCGGCGTCGGCGAGGACGAGGGCGTAGGCGTAGGCGAGGACGAGGGCGTAGGCGGCGAATAACCCTACGCTGCTGCGCGCAGCGGCTCGGAGACGAGCGCAAATTCAGCCAGATCGAAGCGGCCACGCCCCATCTTGCGGCTCGCGCCGATCCCGACGAATTCTCCGCCCCACTTGATGAGGTTCTGCAACGAGGCCGGATCGACGTGCTCCTCATCGAACGAAAGGCGGCCGGTGGCCACGAAATCCTCGATGTAGGCGTTCTCCCGCAGTCCGCGCTGGTTGCTGGCCTTGGCGCCGGTGCCGAGATTGACGGTCGCGAATCGGCGCCAGATACCGTCAGGCTCGGTCTTTCCGGTGGAAAGCGCCGTGGCCCGGATCCTGGTCCACACCTGTTCGGGCGGGCAAGCGCGGAAGGCCGCGCGGGCGGTCGCGTTCGAGGCAACCAGGAATGACATGAACGAATCCGACGGGATGACGATCTCGCCGTCGCCGTTGGTGTGGAACGGGCGCTTGGACGCCTTCTCGAGCCGCTCGAAATCGGCAAGGACCATGCCGTTCGCGCGCAGGTATTCCTCGAGCGCCTTGCGCCGGTTGGCGTCGGACTTCGCCCGGTTCATGCCGGACTTCTTGGTGATCTCGATGATCTCGTACATCTCCGGCCAGTAGGGGTGCGCAACGTACTGCGACGTGAACTGGCACTTGATCGAATAGGTAAGCATGGTGGTCATTCCTTGGTTTGCGTTGACGAAAAATAAGCGAGGGCGGGGGCGTAGGCGAGGACGAGGGCGGTGGCGTAGGCGATGGCGCAGGCTCAGGCGTTGACGATGGCGTCGGCGGCGTGAAATCACCCGGAGCCCTGGACAATCAACAGGCTCTCATCGCCGGCTGCGGTAAGATCCACCAGCCGGACGACCTCGCGGTATCGGGCGCGCAACTCCTGTCTGGCCTTGTCGCGGACCCACGGTAATTCCTTGTCGGTCTCCGCGACCAGCAGCGGCATTCCGCTATCGATCGATTCCATGATCTCTCGGGCGGTGGCGGCGCGGCCTTCCGCGAACCAGTGAACCTCGGTCGGATCACCGAGACGGAACAGCACGCCGTTACCGACCCTGAAAGCCTGGCTCTGCGCGCGCTCGACCCAGACGCAGGCGACTCCGGGATTGCGCAGGATTCCATTTCCCGCGGCGCTGATCACACCCATCGGCAAGTTCTCCGCGCCGACCCGCTTCATGCGGGGTCGCGAGAGGAAGGGGCAATTGCGCGCCGAGAAGATCGCGCAATCGACGTGGCTCTGGGGCTCGCTGATCGTGCGGTTGATCGCGCACATCGGACCAATCACGCTGGCGCGGTATCGACCAAGCGGCGAACCGCACACCCAGCACTTCTCGAACTTGTGAGCGATGCCGAGCTTGCGCCCGTCTGCGACAGGGAATTGCGGTTCGCCATCCACCCAGGCGACGAACCACGGCACCGGGAATCCACGGTGATCGACCGGAAGGCCCATCATCCGCGCGGGCAGATCGGGGAAGCGCGCGCTCATTGCTCGTTCTCGGGCGTAGGCGTTGACGGTGGCGTTGGCGTTGGCGAGGGCGTTGGCGGGGGCGTTGGCGAATCGCGGCAAACTGATTCGGTGGTATCTCCCTCAGCGGTCACGAACGGCACCTTCTCGTGCGTCGCGAGCCGCACCGCGACACCGGCGTCGAGCTGCGTCGACACATCGAACCGGTCAGCGAGGATGGCATTCAGCGCGCCGGCTGGACGACTCGCCTCGACAAGCGTGCGATCGCCATTGAGTTTGTCGGTCACGAGATAGAGGGGCATGTCAGTCTCCTTCGGTATGGTCTGTCAGCACGAAATTGCCGTAACGCCTCAGTTCCTCGACATGCACGCCGGTCCACGTGGACCAGAGCGCGAATGCCCGGTTGGTGAATTCAGCGCGCTCCGCCTCGTTCATTGCGCGGTTGCTGGTCGAGGCGCGCTTGAAATACACATCACCCGACGGCAACTCGATCCAGTTACCCATGCGGAGCTTGCGCAGGGTGATCTCGTGCAGGTCATCATCATCAAGCGTGAGGCCATGCGCATCGTTCATCATTTCGACCACCAGGCCGGCGATGACGCGATAGAGCCCGCGCCGACGCTGGTTGGCGGTCCCCCCCTTGATTTCGACGCGCACGCGGCCCTTGATTTCCCGCATCGCAATGCGCGCAACCTCGTTTGCCGGGCGCAGCATGCCCAGAAGCACGTCGAACAACAGGGGGGCCTTCTCCCGCACCATCAGAACGGAATATCATCGTCGAGGTCATCCCAGCCGCCGGGCGTCGGTTCATCGCGCCGCGGCGGGCTCGTTCGCCGACCACCACCCCATCCACCGGACTCGCGATCCGCGCCAGAACGTCCACCCCCGCGAGACGCGCCGCTCGGACGGGGGGCGGGTTCGGTATCGCGGTCATCATATTCGCGGCGTCGTTCGCCGCTCCCTGCCGGGGGGCCGTCGAGCATGACGAGCTGGGATTGCGGGCCTTGCAGCACCACTTCGGTCGAGTAGCGGTCCTGTCCCTGCTGGTCCTGCCACTTGCGCGTGCGCAGTTGACCCTCGAGGTAGACCTTGCTGCCCTTGCGCAGGAAGCGCTCGGCAACGCCGGCCAGCCCTTCGGAGAAGATCGCGACCGAATGCCACTCGGTGCGCTCCTGACGGTTGCCGTCGCGGTCCTTCCAACTTTCCGACGTGGCAATGCGCAGATTGCACACCTTGTTGCCGTTCTGGAATGTCCGCGTCTCGGGATCGGCCCCGAGATTGCCGATAATGATGACCTTGTTCACACTCGCCATGTCAGATTCTCCGTTCCTCGGTGATGGTGAAGCCGGGGATGGTGCGGATCCCGCGGGCAACGTCCTCGTCGGCCAGGTCTTGCAGGAACGCCTTGATGCGTTCCGGCCTGGTCTGCGCGTAGTGGCGCAGCGCGGCACCGCCGCCGCCCGGCGAACCATCCTCGCCAGGTTCGATCAGTCGCGCGCTCCAATAGGACTTGAGCGAGACGGCGCGTACACCGGAGCCCTGACCGCCAAGCTGCACCTTCTCGCGCTCCACGCGCCGCGCAGCGGCTTCCTTGGCGTCGGCATCGTCAAGCAGGTCTCCAGCCACGTCGAGAGCGGAAACATCGCCGGACGACTGCGCCGCGCGCCGTGCCTCGATCGCTTCCTCGCGTGCCCGGTCCGCTTCCTCGCGCGCACGCTGGCGATCGGCCTCGCGCTCGCGTTCCAACTTCGCCAGCCACTTCGACATGAGCGCACCGAGCGCAACGACGCTCTTGCTGATGCGACCCGGCGTGCGATTCTTGATCGGCGCGATATACTCGTTGTAACGCTTCTGGATCGCGTCAATCTCGAGGTCGAAAGGCGCCTTCTCGGCAACGCGCGCGTCGTCGGCCAGTTTGGCCGCCCCTTGCAGTTCGTTGCGCAGCCGGGTGACGGTGTCGGCTTGCTCCTGGTTGACCAACTCGGCGCCATCGGCCCAGTTGGCCGCTTCGGTCAGCAGGTCGTCCATGTGGACCTTGATCGCGTCCCATGACATCGCGCCGACGGCGGTTGGGGGATCGACCGGCGGATTGTTCCCGCCGATCTCCGCGCGAGGATTGGCGTCAAGCGCTGCGACGTGGCTGGAAAGGGCCTCGATTTCGTCGACGCGCCCGGGTTCCTCGCGCTGCAGCTTGGCGAGCGCATTGGCCGCATGTCGACGCTCCATGGTCGCGATCTCGACCGGACCCTTCGATGACTGGTAGATCATTGGTCGGACTCCTCAGAACGGAATATCATCGTTGCTTAGCGCTTCATCGAATTCCCCGGCGGGCCGGGTGGAAGTGTCGTCGCGCAAATCTTCGGGATCGCGGGTGTAGCGCACGCGATCGCCATCAAGACCGCTGCGTTCCTCGGCCAGACGCCGCTGCTTCGCGGCCATGGAATCCATGCGCTTGCGCAACTGCCTGACCGCGTCATCGTAGGCCGCGCGCGGGAAGTCGGCGAGGCTGGTGCACTGGTAGTAGTCGTAGAACGCCTTGCCGTTCGAGTTGGTCGCCTCGAGCAGTTGAACCAGGTTCGCCCACTGCGCCTCGTCGAGGGCGTTGGGGTCGGGCTCAAACTCGGGTGGCAAGCGAAGGTCGCCCTTGTGCCAAAGGTCGAGCGCGACGCCGAAGCGCATCGCGGCGTTGCGGATGGCGTCGCCGATCAACTCTTTCAGCGCATCACCGCCCTTCTTGATGGGGGCAGTTCCAACGCCCTTGCGTTCCTTGCCGAGCACAATCAGCCGGATCCACAGGATCGCGGTATCGCCGCGGGTCTGGATCAGCGGCAGGCCCTCAGGTGAATAGGCCATGGGCTCCCAGTCCCAGTCAGGGTCGACCTCGAGCAGACGCAGCGTGACGGCAGCATGGCCGACATAGTCCAGATGGATCGCGTCGCGATGATGGTAACCGCCGCAGACGGTGCATCCCCGCACGATGTTCCTGCCGGCCTGGCGTTCCTTGATCTGGGCGCCAGTCTCCTGCGGCTTGCGACTGATCTGGTGGGGCTCGAAGGGTGCGCGCAGCAGTTCCCATGCGGAGACGGCGACGGCAGGCGGCATGCCCGCTGTATCAGGCTTGTCGACCATTGATCATTCCTCAGGGACGGGGGGTGGAAAAAAGCGCGACAAGGAATATCGCGACGACGGACAGCAGCGCGATGGCGGCGAACAACCGGATCATCCCGGCGCGAGGGTCGGCATTGGCCATGGCGATCAGTGGGGAGCCTTGAGTTCAACCTCGCCAACCACGATACTGTCGGCGTTGGCCTTGTTGAAATCGCGGGAGGCTTCGAGCAGAGACTGGCACTGCTCGATCATAATCTGGACAGCGATCTCAAGGGCGGACTTCGTGACCGCGAAATCCGGGGTCACTTCGCACGTCTCGATCATTGCCGTGATGCCACGGTTGTAGGCAAGGCAACTCACGTCGGCGATCTCGTGGGCGACGCCTCGGGGGCAGCCCGGAATCTTCAAAAATGACGCGACAAGCTGCGCCTTGATGGTTTTCTCCACGTGCGGAGAAAGGACATAAATCTCGGAAATGGATTCTTCTTTGGGCATGACTGGCTCCTGTGACTGCACATATCCATAAGACAATATATGTGTGCAGCGCAAGCGGTGAACGAGACAAAATTTTTGTCTTGCATCGCGGGACGGTTTGGAGCGATAGACCGCTTCATGGACTTTGCCAGATACCGCCGCAGCAAGCGATGGACGTATGCGGACGTCGCCTCTTTCCTGGGTCTTGCCCAGCCGTCGTCGGTGCGAAAGCACGAGCTGGGTATCAACATACCATCAGCCGAAGTGCTTGATCGCTATCGCACGCTGACCGCTGGCCAGGTCACCGAGGAGGATTTCATGGTGGTTCGCCGCCGGTATCTCGCGCGCCAGAAAATCGACGAAAAATCGGCCGAAAAATCGAAAGACGTTGTTGAATAACGATTTTATGCCGGCCGACTGCGCCGGACTGCCGCTGCGCCCATAGACACGCAAGGAGACTGACAGATGACCGAGACAATCAATCAGGAGACCGGCGAGGTTACCGAGGAAGTGGGGGCCGACGGTCGCCGCAGATACCCTGCGGTGTCGACGCTGACGGACCTGATCCACATGCTGAACGACGGCCAATTCAACTACGACTGCGCCGACGCTCTCGGCGAGTGCGCCGAGAAGATGGAGTGTCTCGGTTGCGACACCGGCAAGAAGCAGAAGGCCAAGATCGTGTTGACGGTCGAGGTCGAACGCGAGGCCGATGGAATCTACTTCTTCACCCCCAGCCTGGCGGTCAAGCTGCCCCAGGAGAAGGCCGCTCGCACGATCGGCTGGGTGACCAAGGACAACAAGTTTACGCCGAACCGCCCGGGCCAGGGAAACCTGTTCGGCACCATCCGCGACGTGATGCCGGCCCGGCGCGTCATTGATCAATAAGGAGCAGACCACATGGACAAGATCATTCCCGAGCCGACCGGCCCCGACGAACCGGGCGACGTCGATCCGCCCGCGAATTCGGATGTGTTTTTCCAACGCGATTACATTGCCGATCGCACCGGCGACCTGATGCGCGAGGCACATGCGATCGCCTCCAAGCACCTGCGCATGGATCAGACCATCGTGTTCGACCCGCGCGACGGAACCCCGATGCCTGCTTTCCTTGGGCATGGCGCCGTCCAGTACCTCGCGCCGGAAAGTTTCGACTGCTGGCGTCACCAGCCCATCTATCGCAAGGGCGTGGCAAAGCTGACCACGATCCAGTCCTTCATCGACCTGACCAATCGGTTCAAGGCCCCGAACAGCGCGATCTTCGCGAATGACGACATGCAGGGGTCGCCGGGCCTGACCACGATTTTCGATTACCATCCGGTTGGCCCGGAGCTTTTCGACGAAGCATCGGACATCACCGCGATGGCTATGCGTCATCGCGCGCTCTATCAATTCCCGCTCTCTGATCCGTGGAAGGCATGGAACGACGCCAGCGGTCGCGAGATGCCGATGGTCGATTTCGCGCGGTTCATCGAGGACCGCATCATCGATGTGTCGTCCGAACCTCTGGAAAAGTTAGGGCCGGCGACGCGCGCCATTGTCGAGGCGAGCAACGCCCGGCTCGGCTCGGCATCGCGCCTGATGGAGATTTCCCGCGGGTTGCAGGTCAACGAGTCGAGCAACGTGCGGGAGGTTCGGAACCTTTCGACCGGCGAGGCGCAGGTTTCGTTCGTCACCGAGCACCAGGGGGCCGACGGCAAGCCGCTGTTGCTCCCGAATATGTTTGCGATCACGATCCCGGTGTTCGCCGGAGAGAAGGACGTCTACGTGATCCTCGCCCGCTTTCGTTATCGCAAGCGCGAAAGCAGCCTGCGGTTCTGGTTCGAGTTGGTGCGGCCGGACATCACTTTCGACACCGCATTCAAGGAGGCGTGCGAAGCGGTCGCGATCACGACCGGCTTGCCGATCTTCGTAGGCATGCCTGAGGGGAACTGATCAATGAGGACGCCAGCGTTTCTTGTACGTCTCATGGCCTACAGCCGCCTTTCATCCACGCTGCGGCGGGGGCCGGAGGACAACGAGGCGCTGGCGTTCGCATCCGATCTGCGCGAGCTCACGCTCAAGGGGCGGTTGCTGGCGGTGTGGACGCACCCTGCAAACGAACTCGCTGGTGCGACGTTCAAGAACGGCAAGGTTCGTGTCTCGCCCCTCGTGGCCCTGGCGCGCGCGCTCGGGTTGATCACCGGCACCCCGGACTATCTTTTCCTCTACCGGGACGGCGCGATCGCCATCGAGATGAAGTCATCGAGCGGATCGCTGAGCGAGCGGCAGCGCGACTTTCGCGACTGGTGCGAACTGGTCGGCGTGCCGTTCCATGTCTGCCGTTCACGAACCGCGGCGATCGAGGTTCTGGAGCAGACCGGCCTCATCACCGAGCACAACTGGATGGATGTCGCACTCACGGCCAAGGAGATTCTGTGATGCTTGCGATCCAGATTGGCGGCGGAATGATTCTTGTCGCCAGCATCGTACTCGCCTGGTCCGTTCGTCAGGCTGAAAAGGCGATGGCATCACGCGCCGCTCTCATTGATACACGCGCGGCCCTCATTCAACGCAGGGCTGCCCTCGAGGCTTTGATCTTGCGCACCCAGATTGATCTTAATCTCGACCTGCGCCGTGCGGCCCGAGCGGCTGGCTACGACCTGCATCGCAGGCGCGAGCGGTGACCTACAGCGTCAACATCGGTGAATTGCCTCAGGCGGCCAAGGTGTTCGATGACGACGGACTGGTCTCGGGCTACCGCAAGGTGCATGTGCGTCTGCGCGGCGGATACGACAGCAAGCGAGCGATGGCGGACCCATGGCCGGCAGCTGGCGGCAGGCCCGGGACGCGCTGGATGCTTGATGGGAGCCAGTTCGACATCATCGAATGGTGTCTGGCATGAACGTGCGCGTCATCCATGGCGATTGCGTGGTCGTGATGAGTGACATGGCGCGGCAGTCGTTGCTGGTCGACGCGATCGTGACCGATCCGCCCTACCACCTGGCAAGCATCGTCGCGCGGCTGGGCTCTCCCGACGCAGCGCCGATCCAGTCTGGAGCCACCGGTGTTTACGCGCGCGGGTCCAAGGGCTTCATGGGCCAGACTTGGGACGGCGGCGACGTTGCGTTTCGGGTCGAGACGTGGCGGCGCGCATATCAGTTGCTCAAGCCTGGCGGTCATATGGTCGCGTTCGCTTCGACCAAGGGTTACCACCGGATGGTCTGTGCGATCGAGGATGCCGGGTTCGAGATTCGCGACATGGTCGCGTGGCTTTACGGCACTGGGTTTCCTCATTCTCACAACCTCGAAGGGGACTGGGACGGCTGGGGGACCAACCTCAAGCCGGGGATCGAGCCGATTGTCCTGGCACAGAAGCCGATCAGCGAATCGTCGATCGAGGCGAACGTCGCGCGGTGGGGTGTGGGCGCGATCAACATCGACGCATGCCGGATACATGCCGATGATGCGCAAGGCGGATCGTACACGGTGCGCCGCTTCGCACCTGGAGCCGAAGTCAACAAGACCGGCGCGTGGAAGCAGGACAAGGGTTTTGAAGGCGAGATGAAGCCCGGCCGCTGGCCCGCCAACGTCTGCCACGACGGGAGTGACGAGGTTCTGGAGGCCTTTGCGGCCTATGGCGAGCGCGGCGCCATCGCCCCCGTCCACACCCGCCGATCGGACAAGTTTTGCAACGTCTATGGCTCGTTCGCCAGCAACGTAGACGAGGCTGGTTCGACCTTTCGCGGCGACAGCGGCACTGCGGCTCGGTTCTTCTATTCGAGCAAGGCGACGCAGGGCGAGCGGGTGTTCGAGTGCCGCGAGTGCGGCGCTCACACGCTGGTAAAACCAGGCTGTGGCCACGATGACCTGCGGACGCACCCGACTGTCAAGCCTGCGGCCCTCATGGAGTGACTGGTCCGCATGATCACGCCGTCGGGCGGTCTGGTGCTCGACCCGTTCGCTGGCACCGGGTCCACTGCCGCTGCAGCGTGCGCCTGCGGGGTTCAGTCGCTCTTGATCGAGGCCGACGAGAATCACGTCCGCGACATCGGTGTGAGGCTCGGAATCGACGTGGTCGAGCTGATCAAGACAAGGGTTCAATCCGCGGCAGGTCGTCGTTTGGACCAGGCCGAACTGTTCGGAGGCACACCATGAGCGCGGCCTACATGCGCGCGAGCGATGCCGAATCGCTGACACGCGCGGAACACCATGCACTACGGCGCTACCTGGCCGATTTGCCGGATCCTGAACATTATGCGCGGATACTGCCGCTCAACGTGGTGGAGGCGCTGATGCGTGTTTCGCGCAACCGCGGATGGCAGGCGTATAACGAAGATGACGCAGTGCTCTTGCGGCCATGGGGCTTGTGCGAGTGCGGCAGGAACAAGCGTGGTATGTCGGTATTCGGCATGCACGTCATCCGTGCGCTTCTTGAGGAGATGACATGACCGAAGAAACCACCTCTTTCGACTTCGCCTCGATCACCGAGGTCCGGCTCGCCTCCGGCAGCCATATCTCGCCCGAGAAGGGCATGTGCTTCATGGAGATGACCGCGTGGTTCGCCGGCGAGCCGCACAGCGATAAGCCCCAATGCGCCTGCCCGATCCTCGGCCAATATGGGATCACCCTCAACGACAATATGCCCGCGGAGATGCGCGATCGGCTGCTCAAGCCGCTCGTCCCGCTGATCGCCGGCACCCGTGGCACCGTGGAGGACGAGTTGGCGCGTGCGCGCTTCCTCGCCATGTGGTCGGTCAACCGGATCGCTCCGGTGTGGCTCCGCGCGTATCAAATCGCCGAATTCGATGCGCTAGCATCGCAATGCGAGGCGGCGCGCAGCGACGCCGAGTTCCGGGACATCGCTCGGGCCGATCTGGCCGATCTGGCCGCTCGGGCCGATCTGGCCGATCTGGCCGATCTGGCCGCTCTGGCCGCTCGGGCCGCTCTGGCCGCTCTGGCCGCTCGGGCCGCTCTGGCCGCTCGGGCCGCTCGGGCCGATCTGGCCGCTCGGGCCGCTCGGGCCGATCTGGCCGCTCGGGCCGCTCTGGCCGCTCGGGCCGCTCGGGCCGATCTGGCCGCTCGGGCCGCTCGGGCCGATCTGGCCCGCGACCAGATCTTGGAGCTCATGGTCGAGGGGCTGCGCCAGGCGATCCGGATCGGCCCGCATGAAGGCTTCGCCGCCGCGATTGACCTCCGGGCGCGGCATGAGGCCCTGCGTGAGTTCGTCGCATCATGACCACCCCGCGCCTGACTGACTGGCTTCCCCGCTTCGAGCGCGGCGGATGGTCGAGCCAGGACTTCGACGGCGAGCACGCTGTCGAGGGCCGCTGGTTCGCGATCCAGTGGCTCGGCGTGGTGATCGAGATCAACTTCGGGAGGGTGAGGTGAGCGATCCGTTCCACATCACCGGCCCGGCGCTGATCTCGTTCAGCGGGGGCAGGACATCGGCCTACATGCTGTGGCGTATCCTACAAGCGCACGGCGGGACGCTGCCCGATGACGTGCATGTCACCTTCGCCAACACCGGCAAGGAGCGCGAGGAAACGCTGCGGTTCGTGCATGAGTGCGGGGTGCGCTGGAACGTGCGGGTGCGGTGGCTCGAATGGGTTCAGAGAACTGGTGAGCCGCATGAGCGATTTGCGGAGATCGGGTATAATTCCGCCGCGCGCAACGGTGCGCCGTTCGCGGGTCTGATCGCAGCGAAGTCCTACGCGCCGAACAGCGTGATGCGCTTCTGCACCGACGAATTGAAAATCAAGGTGATGAAGAATTTCATGCTCGCGCAGGGGTATGCGCACTGGACCAACGTGATTGGTCTGCGTCACGATGAGCCGACGCGGGTGGCTAAGTCTCGCGCCCGATCCGCGATCGGGAAAGAGCGGTGGGTCAATGCGCTTCCCCTCGACGACGCCAAGATCAGCAACCGCGACGTGCGTGCATTCTGGTCCGCGCAGCCCTTCGACCTGCAACTTCTGCCGTTCGAGGGCAATTGCGACGGCTGCTTTCTCAAAGGCCGTTCCAAGCTGTGGGAGATTGAGCGGACGAAGCCCGGCACCCTAAAATGGTGGGCGGATCAGGAGGCCGCTATCGGTGCGACGTTCCGGTCTGATCGGTCTTACGCCGAATTGATCCGCGATGTCCGCCGCCAGCCCGATCTGTTCGCGGGCGGCATATTCGATGCCGATCCCGACATGGACGTTGAATGTGGCACATGGTGCGAGGACGTATGACCACCCTATCCCCCGCTCTCCGCGACGCACTGCCGATCATCTACCACGGCACGCCAATGACTCCGCGCGCGGCGCTACTCGACGTGCTGCGTGGGCGCGCCGCCTGCGTATCATTCTACAGGCCCGATGACGTGGAGGCGGTGGAGGCGATCAGCCCCGCCATCATGTTTCGACAACGGCGCGTTCTCGTTCTGGAAACAAGCGCAGCGCGAGGGCAAGGATTGGGCCGAGCATCGCGACTGGACACCGTATTTCGATTGGTTGGAGCCACGTCTGTTCCAACCGGGTCGCTGGGCTGTCATTCCCGACATGCCGGGCGCGCCGAGCCAGCTCAACGACAGCCTGCTTACCGATTGGCCGTTCGGTCAGAAAGGCGCGCCGCTGTGGCATATGGATGGCCCCATCGAGCGCCTTTTGCGCCTGTGCGAGCGCTGCGACCGGGTGTGCTTGGGATGGACCGGGGCGGGGAAATCGCTCGACACGCCAGCTTTTCACGCGCGCATGGACGAGGTTGCCCGAGCGGTCGGCAATATCTGGCCGGTGCTCCACATGATGCGCGGGGTTCAAGTCGCGTTCGACTATCCCTTCGCCAGTGCGGACGCGACAACTCTTGCGCAAAACGGGTGGCGCTATGACACAGCATTCGACTTCGGAGACCGCTGGGCTGGGCGAAGGGCCTATGCGGATCGATTGGAGGGACATTCGCACCCCCGAGCAATTTGCCGAAGCGTGCCGATGGATCATTCGGGATTATCGCGGCCACGAAGCGCACCGCCAAATGGACAGGCTGACAAACGAACTGCTTTCCAACTTGGGCTTTGGTGAAGGCGCTACCCTGTTCGCTCATGCTGTGCAGGACTGGCATCATTCGCAGTTGGAATACCCCTTCAAGCGACACCCACGTTGGAAGTGCCGCCTTGGCTTTCACCATTGGCGCGCGGATCGGGAAAGCAATGTGCCTTGGGCGCACCCTGAGATTTGCACAAGCTGCGGCGCGCGACAGTCGGCTTCGCTGCACGAGATTTGCCCATGACCACCCTCTCCCCCGCGCTCCGCGACGGCCTCGCACAATGAGCGCCTACTACAACGAGCACGATCCGTATGCCGCGCAATGGCTGCGCAACCTGATCGCTGCCGGGCACATCGCGCCTGGCGACGTGGACGAAAGGGATATTCGCGATGTTCGACCCGACGACCTCCGGGGCTACACCCAGTGCCACTTCTTCGCCGGGATCGGCATCTGGAGCCACGGCTTGCGCCGAGCAGGCTGGCCAGATGACGCTCCCGTCTGGACCGGCAGTTGCCCTTGCCAGCCTTTCAGTGCGGCAGGCGCAAGAGGCGGGTTTGCTGACGAGCGGCACCTCTGGCCGCACTGGCACCACCTCATCGCGCAGTGCGCTCCTGCAATCGTGCTTGGCGAGCAGATTGCGAGCAAGGACGGCCTCCTATGGCTCGATCTTGTATCGGCTGACATGGAAGCGGCGGGCTACGCCTTCGGGCCGGTGGATATATGCGCTGCGGGCTTCGGCGGCGCGCATATCCGCCAGCGCCTGTATTTTGTCGGGGTGGCCGACGCCGATGGCGAAAGTGGCCGGGCCGGACTACGCAACGACCAATCGACCCGAAACGGGCGGGATGCTGCTGCCAGCCGTCGCGACGATGGCCGGTTGGCCCAGCCCGACAGTTGGCAACGCGATGGGGTCGCAGATGGCCAAGGACGCGAGCGCGACGGGCAAGAGGTCGGACGGGTCGAAGGCGACGGTAGCATTACCGCACATAGCCAGTCTGAGCGGTTGGCCAACACCCTGCCAGCAGGACGGTCCGAACGGGGGCCCAGCGCAGGGAGCGGATCGGTTGCCGGGCGCAGCGCCTCTGGCGAGATGGCCCACCACCCGCACCAGGGACTGGAAGGGGACCACGACGGAGGGCGGCTTTCGCTACGGGACGAAAGGCATGACCCTCAACGAGACAGTTCGTCTGGTAGGCTGGCCGACGCCGACAGTGACCGACCTGACGCGAGGCTCGCCGGAGACGCCCGAGGCGAAGAAGGCGCGAGGGGCGAACACCGGAACGTCGATGATCGACGCAGCGCACCTGGTGGGGCCGGTGCGCCTCTGCTCGGACGGGACGTTGCTGACTGGCTCTTCTGCCGGGATGGAAATTGGCGGCCAGTTGAACCCGGCACATTCCCGTTGGCTCATGGCGCTTCCTCCAGAATGGGACGCTTGCGCGCCTACGGAAACGGCCTCGACGCTGAAACGGCGACGGGCTTCATCGCCAGCGTGATGGAAGCGATCAGCGACATGGAGGTTCTGTGACCACCCTCTCCCCCGCTCTCCGCGACGCGCTCACGCAGTGGCTCGAATGGGCCGAGGCTGGCGGGCCGGAGCATCCGGTGTTCAGGCGGGACCGCGGTCTTTGCGGTAGTATTCGCAGAGTTGGTCGCGAGTGGGTCCGCAAAGAATTGGGCTGGCTTCTTAGCCTTGACTATGGCCAAACACATTACCCGTTCGGCAAAGCCAATTACTTAACGCGCCGGCACTTCGAAACCCAACACCAAGACCCCGCCCGGCTTGCATGGGTGCGCAAGGTGCTGGGGCGGGAAGAAAGGAACGAGGGATGACCCTGATCGAACTGGCCGAAGATACAAGTCGCGGACGACTACATCGCCAAATCGCGGCTGACCGAATCGAAGTGCGCTCGATCCCGGCACATCTCGTCAACCAATACCGCCGCCTATTGTATGAAGCGTGCGGACGCGCGTGGGCCGCACTCAAGGACCAACAGCCATGACCACAACAACCCACCTGCGCGAACTGCTGAAAACATCCCTGCGTCTCGATGCACTAAAGTGGATTGGCTATCTCAGCACCGCCGAACTGATCGAAGCCTATCCCGCCATCCTCGACCGCCTCGACGCTGCGGAGGCGGAATTAGACCAAGCAGTATTCTTCATCAACGAGCACAAGACATCAATTGCCGACCTCACATTGAAATTGGTGGCACGCGACGCGGAAGTTGCGCGCCTGAAAGAAGCGAGCCGCATTCTCGAAGACTTGTTGCAGGAAGCTGGCGATCCGCAAGGCGCAATCATGATCACACTGCCAGATGGGTTTATGCCGTGGGAGGGTGGCGACTGTCCGGTGCCGCTGGATAGCTGGGTTGAAATCATGTGCCGATCGGGCGGCAGAGATACCGACACGGCAAGCAGGTTCTGGTGGGGCCGCGAGTATTCCCCACGTCCCTATGAAATTATCGCCTATCGCAAGGACCAACAGCCATGACCGACCACACGTATAGACTCGGCGAATACGTCCGAAAAAAGTCAGGCTCGTCGTGGCAAGGCCGTGTTTGCGGTCACTATGCTACCGACCTTACGAGAGACGGCTGCGCCGTCGAAAGCTACTACGAAAAAGGCAGCGTGCAGATTTATCCGGCCAGCGCCTTAGAGCCTTGGTCCGTGCCAGAGGACCAACAGCCATGACTGACTCAATCGACCTGACCGAGCGCGTTGCGCGGGCGATCAGCGCGCACACTTACGCGACAACAGTAGGGCACTCCGACTGCCTTGAGTGGGAGGATATGCGAGAAACCGACCGCAACACATACCGTCGTGCCGCCTCCGCAGCTATCGCAGCCGCGCGACCTGCGATCTTGGAGGAGGCGGCACACAAAGTGTCGCTGTGTTTTACCGGCCCAACAGCGTTCGTCGGTAGTGAACTTGCCGAACGCATCCGCGCGCTCGACCCGGCCAAGGACAATGAACAATGACCGGCCCCAAGCACGGAACGCCGCTGCCGTGTCCGTTTTGCGGGGGCAACGCCATCGTATGGCGAAAGAAGGATGACTCCCCGCCGCAACAGGTATGGTGCTGCAATAGTGTTACTTGCGGGGGCCAACTAGAGTTGCACGAGCCTGGACAGAATGCCCTCGCCGCATGGAACACCCGCGCCGCTGATCCCAAGGTTGCGCGCCTCCAAGCCGAGAACGCGGCGCTCAACGAGACTTTGTATAAGGCGATTAAGATCATTGTCGATATCAAGGCCGTTCTCGACCGCGTGGAGCACCCCGCGCCGTGAGCCACCCGCTGCCCTGGTATCGCCAGTGGGCCCCTGATTACGCTCATGCCGGATGGTCGCATGAGCCCCATCACAAGGGCCAGGTGCCATGTGTGGACGGGAAGGACTTTCCCGAGCGCTGCCCTGAATGCGGCGGCGGGCTAGTTGGCCAAGGCTTGGCGTGGTGGCTCAATTTTCGGGGGCGGGGGCCCGCCTCCTGCCACTCCGGGAGCCAATACGTCGCGTGGTGCGCGAACAGCCACCGGGTAGAAATGGCACCGGTCGACGAACTGATCGCCCGAGCGAAGGATCCCGCACCATGATCCCGCAAGGCCTGATCATCGAGTGGGGGGAGATCATGCGCATGGCGCGGCGGGCGTCGCATCTCGCGATCGAGGATGCGCGCCGGCGTGGCGCCATCACTGATCCGCTGCAAAGCGCCATCCTGCTCTATACCGATGATCCGTCCACCGCCGGGCTGTTCCTGTGTAACCCCGACATGGCGGAGATTTGCAACGCCTCCGAGATCGAAGGAATATGCATAGCGGGCGAAGGCTTTCCGGCAGCGGCATTCGAGGCTGCTCGAGATGACATTCAGCTGCCCCGCGTGGCCGCGATGTGGTTCCCCGCGACCGGGCGCAAGTGCCCGCGCTGCCGCAAATATACGGCCCGCGAACCCGCCGACCTGTGCCAGCGGTGTGCAAGCGTGGTGGAGCATCCCGCCCCGTGACCCAGGAACGTGCGCGCCTTCGTGCCGCGCCGATTGCGTTCCGCGACGCTGCCGCGTTCGTGCGGCTGCACCATCGCCACCATACACCACCGGTCGGGCACAAGTTCTCGATCGCGGCGATGTCGGGCGACGAACTGGTTGGCGTCGTGATTGTCGGTCGGCCAGTGGCGCGAGGGCGAGACGACGGACTGACGCTCGAGGTCACCAGGTTGTGCACGACGGGCCACCCGAACGCCTGCTCGTTCCTCTACGGCGCAGCTGCCAGGGCGGCCTTTGCGCTCGGCTACCGGAGGATCGGCACCTACATCTTGAAACGCGAGCCGGGAGCCACGCTCGCGGCTGCCGGCTGGCGATTGATCGGCGAGGTTCGGGGCCGCACCTGGTCTTGTGATTCGCGCCCGCGCGTTGACAAGCATCCGACCGAGCCGAAGTTGCTGTTCGAGAGGGCCGCGCCGATTGCGACCGGATCGAATATGTTTTACGAAGGGCAGGCCGGGGGGTGCATCCAACACCCGACCCGGCCCTGATCACCCAGCCAGAACGAGAGGAGGCGGCTCGATGACTTGGACGATCAATACCGCCGCTGGTCGCGGCCTTCAAGGGCTGATGGTGCCGTGAGCGAATTGCTCGCGCGCCTGACCGCGGCTGGCACACCGCCCGAGCTGGTGGCGGAGGTCGCGATGCTGATCGCCGAGCGCGAGGTTCTCCAGGGTCGTCGCGCGGCCGAGCGGCAACGCAAGCGGCAGCACCGGATCCGGGTCAAGGACGCCTCTGGTCACGTGACGTCACGTGACACCCCCGATCGGTCACGTGACACCGACGATGTGACCGGTCACGTGACGTCACGTGACATTGGCGACGAAAGCCCCGATCGGTCACGTGACACCCCCCCCTGTCACGTGACGTCACGTGACCAAATGTCCGAATATGTCAAAATGTCACGTGACACCC
>Ga0228698_1000713_pt1 | contig 21146 bp, 21 predicted proteins | sample McNCre117_Aug_MG_FD_178015 | JGI IMG/M metagenome (GOLD analysis project Ga0228698, IMG submission 178015) | Freshwater microbial communities from McNutts Creek, Athens, Georgia, United States - 1-17_Aug_MG | ecosystem: Environmental > Aquatic > Freshwater > Creek | place: USA: Georgia...
CACCGGCATCGACCCGCGCGGGCCGCTGCTCTCGCCGCTGCGCGACGACCTGGCCGGCCTGCCGCCGGTGCTGCTGCAGGCCAGCGAGTCGGAAATGCTCTTCGACGACGCGCGCCGCTACGCCCGCCGCGCCCGCGCCGCCGGCTCGCCGGTGCGGCTGCAGACCTGGCGGCACCCGGTGCACGCCTGGCCGATCTTCAACCCCGAGCTGCCCGAGGCGAACGAGGCGCTGGCGCAGATCGGCCGCTTCCTGGCCGAGGTGGCCCCACCGGCCGGCGCCGACCCGCAGGCGGCCGCCCCCGGGAAAGCACCCGTACCCGCGGGGGTTCTGCCGTCACCCGCGTGACCCGGGCATCCGGGCGCGCGGCCTAAGATCGTCGCCATGGCCCAACGACACCCCCACACCGGTCGGCCGGCGCTGCTGCATTCCCTGATGGAGTGGCGCGCCTTTGCGGAGATGGCGACGCTGCCCTGGTCGCTGCCGCTGCTGGCCAGCGCGCCGCAGGGCGACGGGCACCCGGTGCTGCTGCTGCCGGGCTTCATGGGCAGCGAGGCCACGCTGATCGCGCTGGAGCTCTTCCTGCGCAACCGCGGCTACGCGGTCGAGACCTGGGGGCTGGGGCGCAACGTGGGCTTCCACGCCAAGCACGCCACCGCGCTGGAGCAGAAGATCCGCTTCCTGCACCACCGCAGCGGTCAGAAGGTCAGCCTCGTCGGCTGGAGCCTGGGCGGCGTGTTCGCCTGCTACGGCGCGCACCAGCTGCCCGAGTGCGTGCGCAGCGTCGTCACGCTGGGCAGCCCGATCACGGTGGACCCGGAGGGCAGCGCCTCGCCGCCCTTCGTCAAGGCGATGTACCGCCTGATCGCCCACCCGATGGGCCCGGCCGCGCACACCATGCAGCCGCGCGCCAAGAAGCTGCGCGAGCGCATCGCGCTGCCGATGCCGCTCTCCTGCCTCTATTCGCTCAGCGACGGCGTGGTGCCGCCGCAGGAGGCCACCGTCGAGGGCGACCCGAGCCGGCACGAGAACATCCGCGTGCCGGGCAGCCACATCGGGCTGGGCTTCAACCCGGTGGTGCTGTGGATCGTGGCGCAGCGCCTGTCTCAGCCGGAGGGGGCGTGGCGGCCGTTCGAGCCTTCCGGCCCGCTCGGGCTGGCGTACCGGATGCTGACGCACGAGAGCCTGCCGATCTGAGCGGCGCGTCGGCGGCGCGGGCCAGCAGGTCCTGGAAACAGTCGCGCACGCCCTGGGTGAAGGCCTCGGGGTCGGGCATCAGCTCGCGGCAGGCGGTCGGCGAGACGACGATGCGGGCGTCGTAGCGGCTCACCGCGAAGACCAGCCCCCGCCCGTCCTGAATGGGCAGCAGCGCCGAGAAGTAGGTCATGTGCGCGCCGTGCAGGTAGACCGGCGCGGCGGGGCTGCCCAGCGCGATGACGCTGCAGCAGGGCGGCGGCAGCGCGTGGGCCTGGGCGGCGGCTTCAGTGGGGGTTTGTGTGGCGAAGCGGGCCGTCTGCTGCTGGATCCAGGCCAGCCGCTCCACCGGGTCGGCCAGCGTCGTGCCCAGGGCGATGCGGCGGCTCCCGGCCTGGCCGTCGCCGGCCGGCACCTCGGCGCTCAGGTCGCTGGCGGGCAGTTCGGCGTGGCGCTCCAGGTAGCGGCGCACGCCGCCGGCGCAGATCGTCAGCACCGCGTCGTCCACCGTCGCACCGGGCACCAGGGCGCGGATGCGCTCGAACTCCTCGACGAGGAAGCGCCGGGTGTCGAACACCCGGTGCGGCGAGACGACGGCGTGGAAGCGCGTGGCCGTCCGGTGGTGCTCGGGGTGCAGCACGTCGCGCGCGAAGGTCAGCGCCTGCGGCAGCCGGCGCGTCAGCGGCGCCAGCCACTTCAGCGGCGAGACCGCGTGGTGCAGCGCGGCGCGCGACAGCAGCGCCAGCGGCCCGGGCGCCCGCTCGGGGAACCAGGGCTCGGGCGGCTCGGCCTTGGACGGGCGGCGGTGGGTGTCGTGCAGCAGCTCGATGAACTCGTTGCGGCGTTCGACGTCGATGGCCGCGTGGTGAATCTTGGTCAGCAGCGCAAAGCTGCCCGGCGGCAGGTCGGTGATGCTGTCCAGCCCCTCGATCACGTAGATCTCCCAGAGCGGGCGGTTCAGGTCCAGCGCGCGGGCGTGGATGCGCGAGGCCTGGATGCAGAACTGGCGCCAGTCGCCCGGCTTGGGCAGGGCGATGTGGCGCACGTGGTATTCGAGGTCGAAGTACTCGTCCTCAACCCAGTAGGGCTCGTCGAGCTCGAAGGGCACGCGCAGCAGCTTGCTGCGGAAGATCGGCGAGCGGTGCAGCCGCCCCTGGAGGTGCGCCAGGATGCTCTTGAACCGCACCGCCCCGCCGGGCGCGGTGCTCGGGTCGTAGATCTGCACGAAGGTGACGTTCGTGTTGGCGTGCAGCCGGTCCGCGTAGAGGAAGCTCGCGTCGTGTCCACTCAGCTGGCGCATGGTCGTCGGCTCCGGTCAGGGGGAGGAAGGAGGGGCCTTCTTCGCCGCGGCCTTCTTGGGGGCAGCGGTCTTGGGGGCGGCCTTCTTGGCCACCGTCTTCCTGGCGCGTGGCCGCTTCACCGGGCCAGCCCGCAGCTCATCGAAGGCCGCCTGTAGCGCGGCGCTCAGCTCGCGGGCATCCGGCACCGCGCAGCGCGCGGTCGTGAAGCCGAAGCCCACCGTGCCGGCGTAGCTCATCACGGTGATGTTCAGGCCCACGCCGTGCTCGGTGATCGACAGCGGCCAGTAGTCCGTCATGCGCGCGCCCGCGGCGTACAGCGGCAGCTGCGGGCCGGGCACGTTGGAGATCACCACGTTGGCGATCGGCGGGATGGCGCCGGCCAGCTTGCTCTTGCCGTACAGCGTCGCCAGGCTCTGCAGCAGCCAGGGCAGGCCGATGGAGGGAAAGTCGGTGGGGATGACGTTCTTGGCCGTGCGCGCCAGCGCCTTGACGGCGCCCGCGGCGTCGCGGATGGCCTGCAGCCGCTGGACCGGGTCGGCCACATGGGTCTGCAGGTTCACCAGGCTGAGGGTGGCCTGGGTGGTGTATTCGGTGTTGCCGGGGCGGCGCAGCGAGATCGGCATCGTCGCGATCAGCGGCTTGCGCGGCACGCCGCCGTGCGCGGCCAGGTAGCGCCGCAGCGCGCCGCTGCACAGCGCGAGCACGATGTCGTTGAGCTTGGCCTCGTGCTGCGCGGCCAGCGCCTTGAGCGCGTCCAGCGGCAGCGAGACGCCCGCGAAGCCGCGCTCGCCGGTGATCGGCCCGTTCAGCGGCGTGTTCGGCCCGAAGGCGAAGTTCTGGCCCAGCCCGCCCTTGGCGGATGAGGACTCCTTCGGCGGCGCCTTCGACGCACCGCCCAGGCCCAGCAGGCCGCCGAGCGTCGTCACCACCTCGGGCAGGTGCCGCACCAGCTTGATGTACTGCGCCGCGTCGTGCTTGAGCGCGGCGCCCGCCAGCGCCAGCAGGCCGGGGGAGCCTGCGGATTCGGCCGACTCCGTGGCGTCGTCCGCCGCGGCCACCTTCTTGCGCCGCGCCGCAGGCGGCGTGGGGCTGACGTCGAAGAGCACCTGCGCCAGCATCACGCCGGCCTGGCCGTCCAGCAGCGCGTGGTGGATCTTGACGTAGTAGGCCACCTGGCCGGAGGCGAGCCCCTCGATCACCGTGATCTGCCAGAGCGGCCGGCTGCGGTCGAGCAGCTGCGCGTGCAGCTCACCCGCGCAATCCTCCAGCTGCTCGTTCGTGCCCGGCGCCGGCAGGCGCAGCGCGGTGACGTGCCAGTCCATGTCCGGCGCGGGGTCCTCGATCCAGACCGGGTTGGCGAACTGCAGCGGCATCGGCGCGAGCTTGCGCGTCAGCACCGGCGCCAGGTGCAGGCGGCGCGCGAGCTGGCGGCGGATCTCGGCCGCAAAGTTCTTGCGGTAGCCCGGCGGCAGGTCGAAGCGGTGCAGCGAGGCCACGTGCATCGGCGTCGCCGGGGTTTCCAGGTGCAGGAAGGCGCCATCCAGGCCGCTCAGGGGCGTCAGCGTCGCGGGGCTCTGGCGGCGGGTGGGGGCGGCGGTCAGCGGCGCGCCTTCGGGCGTGGGCGCCGTCTTCTTCCGGGTGGGCATGGCGGTGTCTCCTTGGGGGGCTCCACCCAGCGGCCACACGATGGCGCACCGGCAACCCCCAAGAAATTCTGATCCTCAGGCCGCGGCCTCTGCTGTCGCGCCCGCGTCGGGGCCCGCGGGGAGTTTGCGGGGGATCAAGCCGGCGCGTCGCGCAGCAGCCCGCCGATCAGCCCCCGCACCACGCCCAGCAGTGGCGGCTCGGAGCGTCCGACCCGCGTCACCAGGCCGAAGCGGGCGGTGGCGTCCAGCGCCGGGGTGACGCGCAGCTCCACCAGGTCGGGCGCCGCGGCGCGCACCGCGAGCAGGAGCGCGTCGCTGCTGGCCACCACCTGCACCAGCGTGGCGATGTCCTCGCAGCGCAGCGTGATGCAGTCGTCCAGGTGCGCCTGGGGGCCGTAGCGCTCCAGCAGCAGGCGGCCGATCTCGTCGCTCAGCGGCGTGGAGGCCATCGGGTAGCGGCGCAGGGCGTCGAAGGCGATCGGCGCGGTGGCGGCCTCGATGAGCAGCGGGTGCCCGGCGCGGCAGAGGAAGGCGCCGCGCAGCTCGGCCAGCGGCTCCACCTGCAGGTCGGCCGAGGGCGGCACGGAGCGGGTGTCCACCACCAGCGCGTCCAGCCGGCGCTCGCGCAGCGCCTGTTCGAGCAGGCTGGTGTGGCCGCGGGCAAACTCGACCTGCGCGGCCGGGTGGTGGGTGGCCATGTGGCGCAGGATGGGCACGGTCAGGATGGCGCCCGGCCCCGAGCCCAGGCCCACGCGCAGGCTGCCGGCCTCGCCGGCCTGCAGGCGCTCGGCGCTCTCCTTCAGGTGCTCGGCCTCGGCGATCAGGCGGCGCGCGCGCGCCAGCACCTCGCGGCCAAAGGGCGTGGGCTCGCTGCGCCAGCCGATGCGGTCGAACAGCGGCTGGCCGAGCTCCTCCTCCAGCGAGCGGATGCTGCGGCTCAGCGCCGGTTGGGTGAGGTGCAGCGCCTCGGCCGAGCGGCTGAAGGAGCCGGTCTGCGCCAGCGAGACGAGGTGGCGGAGCTGGACCAGGGTCATCGGGCACCTCGATGGCAGACAGGGTGAAAAACGATGATTCAGGAGAATCGTTTTCCAAGAATAAATGCATTGGACTCCACCTGTCACGCTGCCTACGATGGGGCTTCGATCCCCCCACCCACATACATACAGCACGCGGCCCGCGGGACGGGCTCAGGAGACACCGGCATGCACAGCTCCCGTCGCCCCATCCCCTCCTCGTCGACCCGCCGCCGGCTGCTCGGCCTGGGCGCGTCGGCCCTGCTGGGCGGCCTGCTGGCCGCCGCCGCCGGCCCGGCCGCGGCGCAGGCCTTCCCGAACCGCCAGGTCAACCTGATGGTGCCGTACCCGGCCGGCGGCCTGTCGGATGCGATCGCCCGCACCGTGGAAAAGCCGCTGGCCAAGGCGCTGGGGCAGATGGTGCTGGTCGAGAACCTGGGCGGCGTCAGCGGCGCCCTGGGAGCGCAGAAGGTGTTGGCCACGCCGGCCGACGGCCACATGATCTACCAGGGCTCGCCCAACGAGACCATCCTGGCGCCGCTGGCGCTGCAGGCGGTGAAGTACAAGTCGGAAGACTTCCGCATGGTGCAGGTGATCGGTGCCTTCCCGATGGCCGTGCTGGCGCGCAAGGACCTGCCGGCCAGCAACATCGACGAGCTGGCGGCCCTGGCCAAGAAGGCCGCCGCCGAGGGCCGGCCACTGACCTACGGCAGCGTGGGCGTCGGTTCGTTCTATCACGTGCTGGGTGAGCACTTCGCCCACCTGGCCGGCGCGCCGATGACGCACGTGCCCTACAAAGGCATGGCGCCGCTGTCCACCGACCTGGCCGGCGGGCAGGTGGACGTGAGCTTCATCGTCGTGGGCGCCAAGGACGTGGCGCTGGTCGAGCAGGGGCGGCTGAAGATCCTCGCCACGCTGGCGCCGGCCGGCAAGGTGGAGGTGCCGCTGCTCAAGGCGTATCGCAGCATCAACGACAGCCAGCTGGTCAAGAACAAGGACTTCGCCTACAACGCCTGGACCGGCTACTTTGTGCGCAAAGACACCCCCGAGCCGGTGGTGCAGGCGCTGAACAAGGCGCTGGCCACGGCGATGGGCGACGAGCAGGTGCGCCGTCAGCTCGAAGGCCTGGGCGGCATGATCCCCGCGATGATGAGCCCGGCCGAGGCGCAGAAGGAGTACGAGGCGCAGACGGCGCGCTTTCGTGCCATCGGCAAGGCCATCAAGCTGGAAGCGCAGTGAGCCGGCCCGTCGAAGCGGCCGGGCTGCTGGCGGCGATGCGCGCGTCGGCGGCGCCCTTCATCGAGCTGCGCCGCGACCTGCACCGCCACCCCGAGCTGGGCTTTGCTGAGCTGCGCACCGCCGAGATCGTGGCCGAGCGGCTCGAAAGCTGGGGCTACGCCGTGGCCCGCGAGGTCGGCGGCACCGGTGTGGTCGGCACGCTGCGCCGGGGCACGGGTACGCGACGGCTGGGTCTGCGCGCGGACATGGACGCCCTGCCGATCCAGGAGACCGACGCCGAGGGCCGCCCCTGGCGCAGCCGCCACGCCGGGCGCATGCACGCCTGCGGGCACGACGGCCACACCGCGATGCTGCTGGCCGCGGCCGAGCGGCTGGCGCGCGAGGGCGCCTTCGACGGTACGCTGCACCTGATCTTCCAGCCCGCCGAGGAACTGGGCGGCGCGCCCGGTGGCAGCGGTGGGCAGCGCATGCTGGCCGATGGGCTGTTCGAGCGCTTCCCCTGCGACGCGGTCTTCGCGATGCACAACATGCCCGGCCTGCCGCAGGGCCGGCTGCTGCTTCGCGAGGGGGCGGCGATGGCCTCCTCCGACTACGCCACGGTCACGCTGCACGGCGTGGGCGGGCACGGCGCGATGCCGCACCTCGCCGCCGACCCGGTGGTCGCCGCCGCCAGCGTCGTGATGGCGCTGCAGACGGTGGTCTCGCGCAACGTCGATCCGCAGCAGACCGCGGTGGTCACCGTGGGCGCGCTGCACGCGGGCCAGGCCAACAACGTCATCCCGGCCCAGGCCACGCTGGAGCTGAGCCTGCGCTCGCTCGACCGCGGCGTGCGCGAGCTGCTGCAGCGGCGCATCCGCGCGCTGGTGGCCGCGCAGGCTGAGAGCTACGGCGTGCGCGCCGAGATCGATTGGAAGCCGGGCTACAGCGTGCTGGTCAACACGCTGGCCGAAACCGAATTCGCCCGCCAGGTGGCGCTGGAGCTGCTGGGCCCGAGCCAGGTCACGCTGCAGGGGCCGGCGCTGACGGGCAGCGAGGACTTCGCCTTCCTGCTCGAGCGGGTGCCCGGCAGCTACGTGCTGATCGGGAACGGGGAGCGCGCACCCGAAGGCGAACGCGACGGCGCCGCCGCTCCACCCCCCGGCGCCTGCATGGTCCACCACCCGGGTTACGACTTCCACGACGACAATGTCGCCGTCGGTGCGGCGTTCTGGGTGCGGCTGGTGGAGCGGTACCTGGCAGCGCCGGCCTGAGCAACCGGAGAGGCAGCATGGCGATGACGGCGTCGATATCGGTGTTCGACCTGTTCACGATCGGCATCGGCCCGAGCAGTTCGCACACCGTCGGGCCGATGCGCGCCGCGCGCCGCTTCGTCCAGAGCCTGGACCGCGATGGGCAGTTGGCGCCGACGGTGCGGGTGCGCTGCGAGCTGTTCGGCTCGCTCGGCGCCACCGGCAAGGGCCACGGCAGCGACAAGGCGGTGCTGCTGGGCCTGGCCGGTCACGATCCCGAGACGGTGGATGTGGACGCCGTGCCGGCGCTGCTCGACGGCATCCGCCGCAGCGGGCAGTTGCCACTGTCGCCCGGGGGCGCTCCCGGTCAGGGCCCGGTGCACGAGGTGGCCTTCGAGGAACGGACCGACCTGATCTTCCACCGCCGCCAGAGCCTGCCGCAGCACGCCAACGGCATGCGCTTCACGGCGCTGGCCGCGGACGGCACGCTGCTCATCCAGCGTCAGTACTACTCGGTGGGCGGTGGCTTCGTCGTCAACGACGGCGAGGCCGTGGGCGAGGCCGTGGGCGGGGCCGAATACGCGGGATCGCACGAACGCCCTGCGCTGCCTCACCCCTTTCACAGCGCCGCCGAGCTGCTGACGCTGACGCGGCGGCTGGACTGCTCGATCGCCGAGCTGATGCGCCGCAACGAACGTCAGCAGCGCAGCGATGCCGAGATCGACGCCGGCCTGTTGCGCATCTGGCGCGTGATGCAGGATTGCGTGGCGCAGGGCTGCCGCAGCGTCGGCCACTTGCCCGGCGGCCTGCGGGTGCGCCGGCGCGCCCATGCGCTGCACCGCAGCCTGACCACCACGGCCACCGCGGCCGACGGCCGCGGTCCCGACCCGCTGCAGGCGATGGATTGGGTCCACCTCTTCGCCTTGGCGGTGAACGAGGAGAACGCCGCGGGTGGGCGGGTGGTCACCGCACCGACCAACGGCGCCGCCGGCATCGTGCCCGCCGTGCTGCACTACTACGCGCGCTTCGTATCCGGGGCCAGCGACGCCGGGGTGATCGACTTCCTGCTCACTGCGGCGGCGATCGGCCTGCTCTACAAGGAGAACGCCAGCATCAGCGGCGCGGAGGTGGGTTGCCAGGGGGAGGTCGGCGTGGCCTGCTCGATGGCGGCCGCCGGCCTGTGTGCGGTGCTGGGCGGCACGCCGGCGCAGGTCGAAAACGCCGCCGAAATCGGCATGGAGCACCACCTGGGATTGACCTGCGACCCGGTGGGCGGGCTGGTGCAGATCCCCTGCATCGAGCGCAATGCGGTGGCGTCGGTGCAGGCCCTCAGCGCGGCGCGCATGGCGCTGCACGGCGACGGCACCCACCACGTCAGCCTCGACCAGGTCATCCGCACCATGCGCCAGACCGGTGCAGACATGATGAGCAAGTACAAGGAGACCGCCCGCGGCGGGCTGGCGGTCAACATCGTGGAGTGCTGAGGCGCCTGCCGCTGGCGCGGCCAGGTCAGTCCTGCACGGTGAAGTGCGACATCATGCACTTGTCTTCGTGCTCGACCAGGTGGCAGTGGTAGGCGTAGTCGCCGGTGTAGCCGGGAGGGAACCACACCAGCAGCTCCACGAGCTGGCCGGAGGGGATCATCACCGTGTCCTGCCGCGCGATGCGGTCCAGGCCCAGCTCGGACGGTGCGAGTTCGGTGAAGGCGCCCACCGGTCCGTTGCCCAGCTGCCAGCGGCGCGTGACGACGAAGTTCACCAGGTGGATGTGCAGCGGGTGCATGTCCGGATCGCCGGATTGGTTGTTCAGCGGTTGCGCGTTGCCGATGTTGGCGACGTACCAGCGCTCGTAGGTGCCGGTCTTTGCGGTGATCGTGGGCGCGTGCACCGCCGGGTAGGCGTTGGCTGCGGCGATGTCGGGGGCGGAGACGTCGGCGAAAAATGTGCGCCGTGCCAGTGTGTAGCCGCGTTGGATGGCCGAAGGGGCGCCCTGAGGTGGCGCGCTGAGGCTGCTCAAATCCACGTCGAAGGGCAGCGTCCAGTCCTGCCCGCCGGCACTGAGCTCGAAGATCTGCACATCGCCCCAGCCGCTGACGCCGTTGACCGACTCGTTGCGCGACAGCCCCTCGGTGTTGCTCATCAGCAGGATCAAGCGGTTCGGCCCGAAAGGCGCGCCGGGCTTTGCACTCAGCTGGCTGTCGCCCCACTGGAAGTCGTCGTCCGTTGCCGCCGAGGCCAGCACCGCGTGATCGCGCCGGCGGTGCTGGCGCGGGTGAACGCGACCCTTCCCGCCTGACCCGGACGGAGCCGGCCATGGCGATGGATCTGCCGGACCTGCACTGGTCGGACGACGCGGCGGGCGTCGATTGGGCCGAACTCAGCGCGCTGTACCGGGCCGCGCCGTTGAGAGACAAGTCGCCCGACTGGCTGCGGCAGGCCTTTGGCGCCAGCCGCTATGTGTGCCTGCTGCGCGACGCAGCGGGCCGGCTGATCGGTGCCGTCGGGCGCATCCGCTAGAGTCCGCCGCATGGATTGGGACCACCCGAACCCCTTCACTCGCCCTGTGGCGCCGCAGCCCGGCGACATCGACGGGCTGAACCACACCAACAACGCCGTCTACCTGCAGTGGTGCGAGGCCACCGCCTGGGCGCACTCCGAGGCGCTGGGGCTGGGGCTGGCCGACTACCGGCGGCTCGACCGCGCGATGGCGATCCACCGCGGCGAGTACGACTACTTGCTGCCCACCCAGGTGGGCGACGTGCTGACGCTGGGCACCTGGCTGTTCCCGGGCGACGGCAAGGTGAAGATGGAGCGGCGCTTCCAGCTGATCCGCCAGCGCGATGGCGAGACGGTGCTGCGCGGGCGCTGGACGCTGGTGTGCATCGAGCTGTCCAGCGGCCGGGCGCGGCGCCTGCCGCCAGAGTTTGCCGCGGCCTACCTGGCCCCTGTGGAGGGCGTCACGCCGGTGGGCGTGATGCCGCGTGACGTGGGGGCGGATTCCGCCTGAATTGACCTGGGGCAGGTTTCGTTCAGTTCATCCTGCTGCCGGTGCCAGACGAGGGGTGGCAAAGGGCAGGGTTGCATTAGAGTGAGTCCGTGGGCACCGCCGATAAGAGTGCCCGATGCCAGGAGTCCACGATGTTCCCCGAATTCCGAGACCTGATCAGCCAGCTGAAAACCAGCGACCAGCACTTTCTGCACCTGTTCGACAAGCACAACGAACTGGACCAGCAGATCAAGAACCTGGAAGCGCACATCGCGCACGCCACGCACGAAGAGATCGAAACCCTGAAGAAGGCCAAGCTGAACCTGAAGGACCAGCTCTACACGATCTTGACCAAGGCCAAGGTCGCCTGACCTGCTGCTGGGCTTGCGCCCACAGCCCAAGGCCCCGGACCGCACAGGTGCCGGGGCCTTTGCCTGTGCGCGCCGAGCTTATTCGGCCGGGCCGATCGTCAGGCTGATTTCGCCCACGCCTTCGACGTGGCCGGTGATCACGTCACCGGGGACCACCGCACCGACGCCCTCGGGCGTGCCGGTGTAGATGAGGTCACCGGGCTGCAGGTGGTAGTACAGCGACAGGTCCTCGATGATCTCGCGGATGTTCCACAGCAGCTTGTCGACGTCCGACTTCTGCTTGGTCTGGCCGTTGACTTCGAGGGCGATTTCGCCGCGCTCGATCACCACGCCAGGCATCGGCACCACCTCGGAGCAGACGGCGCCCTGCTCGATGTCCTTGGCGGTGTCCCAGGGGCGGCCCTTGTCGCGGGCGACCAGCTGCAGGTCGCGGCGGGTCATGTCCAGGCCGGAGGCGTAGCCGTAGATGTGCTCATGCGCCTGAGCCGCCGGAATGCGGAAGCCCGCCTTGCCGATCACCAGCACCAGCTCCATCTCGTAGTGGTAGTTCTTCGTCTCGGGCGGGTAGGGCACGGTCGCGCCGCTGTCCAGCAGCGCCGAGGGCGACTTGGTGAAGTAGAAGGCGCGCTCGGTGGACTTGTCCACCGGCCGCCCCATCTCGATGGCGTGGGCGGCGTAGTTGCGACCGACGCAGAAGATGCGATGAATCGGCAGGCGCTCGGTCTTGCCGCGCACGGGCAGGGACTGAATGGCCGGAGGGTTCCAGAGGTAAGCGGTCATGCGGGTCCGATCGGATCAGGGAAAAAAGTTAAACCGTCAGTATGCGTGCGATCAGTGTGGCGGAGACGGGCGCGCCTGGTGTCGGGGCTAACCCTGGGGAGGGGCCCCAGCCAGTGGGCCGCGCTGCGGCGGAGATCCGGGACGCGCAAAAACCCTAAAATGCAACCACCAGTCACGGGAGGCTGAAAATTTTTGAGCAGCCCGCGGCATTCGCCGTTTGAAATCGGCACTGACGAAGGTCCAGATCGTGCAGGCCAGTGCCCCGGCGCTTCCCCCTCAATCGATGCCCAGGCCCCGCAAGCGCGTCCTGGTGCCGCTCTACAGTCAGAGTGGTCAGCTGGCGGCGGTGGTCGATCGCATCCTGGCGCCGTTGCGCGAGGCCGGCGACATCGAGGTTCACGTCGAGCCCCTGCGGCCCCTGCGGCCCCATCCGTTTCCCTGGGGGCTGTTGCGGTTTTTCGACACCTTCCCCGAATCGGCCCTGATGCGGCCACAACCGCTGGCGCCCTTGAGTCTGCGCGGGGATGAACCGTTCGACCTTGTGATCCTGCCCTACCAGGTCTGGTTTCTGGCGCCCTCGCTGCCGGTCACCTCGTGGCTGAACACGCCTCAGGCGGCGCAGCTGCTGGCGGGACGGCCGGTGGTGACGGTCGTGGCCTGTCGCAACATGTGGCTGATGGCGCAGGAGAAGATGAAGGCGCGGCTGGCCGACCTCGGCGCGCGGCTGATCGACCACGTGGCGCTGACGGATCGGGGGCCGCTCGCCGCCACCTTCATCACCACGCCGATGTGGATGTTCACCGGTCGCCGAGAAGGCTGGTTCGGGCTGCCCGCTGCCGGGGTGCCTGAGGCCGACATCCTGGCGGCGCGCCGTTTTGGTCTGGCCCTGCGTGACGGGCTCGCACGGGACGCCGAGCGAGCCCCGGCGCCCTTGCTGAGCGGATTGGGGGCCGTTGAGGTCGATCCCGGGCTGCTGACGTCCGAGCGCGCGGGCACCCGCAGTTTCTTCCTGTGGGGGCACTTGATCAGCCGACTCGGCCCTCCGGGGGCCCCTCAGCGCCTGCCGGTCGTGGCGCTGTACATCGTCTTCCTGATCGCGTTGATCTTGACGGTTGTGCCGCTGAGTCGGTTGGTGCAGCGATTGCTCGCCCCCTTGCTGAAGTCGCGCCTGGATCAGGCCAGAACCGCCCTGGAGGCCCCGTCGGGCTCGGGCACTGAACGCATTGCCCAGTATGAGTCGTGAGGTCTACATCACCCGTTCTGCCGCCTGCCTGCCTGGCGCGGCGGTTGAAAACCAGGACATCGAAGCCGTGCTTGGCCAGGTGGGCGAGCGCCCGTCGCGGGCCCGGTCCATGGTGCTGCGAAGCAACGGCATCCGGCGGCGCCACTACGCGGTGGACCGTGCCACCGGTCTGCCCACCCACACCAACGCCCAGTTGGCTGCGACGGCCGTGCGGGCCTTGGGCGATGTGGGCCCGGTCGATTGCCTGGCGGCGGGCACGTCCACGCCGGACCAGATCCTGCCCAACCACGCCGTGATGGTGCATGGCGAGTTGGGGTGGCCGGCCCTGGAAGTGGTGTCTCTGGCGGGGGTGTGCGTGTCTGGAGCCGCCGCGCTCAAGCACGCCTGGATGTCGGTGCGTTGTGAACAGGCGCAGCGTGCGGTCAGTTGTGCCTCGGAGCTGGTGTCGCCCTTGTTGGCTGCGCGCAACTTTCGCGCCGAAATCGAGCATCAGGTCCAGGCGCTGGTCGAGCGTCCCGAGCTGGCCTTCGAGAAGGACTTCCTGCGCTGGATGCTGTCGGATGGCGCCGCGGCGGTGCTGCTGGAGCCGCAGGCGCGCGGCGAACTTGCGCTGCGCGTGGACTGGATCGACCTGTCCTCGGCCGCGCACGAGCTGCCGGCCTGCATGTACAGCGGCGCGCGTCGCAACGCCGACGGCAGCCTCACGCCCTGGGCCTTTCTGTCCTCGCAGGACTGGCTGGCGGAGTCCATCTTCTCGGTGCGCCAGGACGTGCGGCTGCTCAACGAGAACATCGGTCGCGCCACGTTGAGCGAGCCCCTGGGGCGCAGCGTGCAACGGCGCGGCCTGCGGGCCGAGGCGATCGACTGGTTCCTGCCGCACATGTCGTCGGCCTTTTTCGCGCCCGTGGTCGAGCGGGGGCTGTCCGACGCCGGCCTGCCGGTGCCGCGTGAGCGCTGGTTCACCAACCTGACCGAGCGCGGCAACACGGGTTCGGCCTCGCCCTTCATCATGCTCGACGAACTCTGGCGCAGCGGCCGCATCGAGCCGGGCCAGCGTCTGCTGATGTTCGTGCCAGAAAGCGGGCGCTTCTCCAGCGCCTTCATCCACCTCACCGCCGTGCGAGGTCAGTGCGATGGAAATTGATGCCGTCCCGCAGGACAACAACGCCACGCTGAATGGCTACCGCAAGGCCGTCTACGCCCGCGATGCGTCCGGGCGCATTCAGGCCGTGGCCTCCAGCGGCTGGGAGGTCGAGGAGATCGTCACCACCCAGGCCGCCGACTCACTGCGCCGGCAGGCCGAAGAGGCGCTGAGCGCCGCGCGCGCGGGCACGGGATCGACCCTGGCTTATTGGATGTTCGAGCGCCGCATGGATGTGGCCCTGCTGGCCCAGGGCAGTGGCCGCTGGCAGTGGCAGGTGCGACGCGATCTTCTGCCTGGCCGCTGGTCCGCGCTGGATGCACGAACCCAGGCGCGCTATGCCCAGGCACTGGGCTTGACGGTCGAGACGATCGGAACCTGTCCATGAGCCTTGCCCCTTTTGCCCACCGCCACGCCGCCCACTGCGAAAGCGGCGTGATGGCCAACTTGCTGACCCATGCGGGCGCGCCGGTCAGCGAGGCGGCGGCCTTCGGCCTGTCGTCGGCGCTGAGCTTCGCCTATTTGCCGATGGTGAAGATCTACGGCTTTCCGTTGGTGTCCTACCGCATGCCGCCGAAGGCCATCATCAAGGGCCTGCGTCGGCCCTTCGGTGCCCGGCTGCGCTTCGAGACCTTCGGCTCGGCGGAGGACGGGCGCGCCAGGCTGGACGCGCTGCTGGCCAAGGGCCAGGCGGTCGGGGCGCAGACCTCGGTGTACTGGCTGCCCTACTTTCCGCCCGAGATGCGCTTTCACTTCAACGCGCACAACCTGGTGATCTACGGGCGCGAGGGCGATGACTACCTCGTCAGCGATCCGGTGACCGAGGACCCCGTGCGCTGCGCGGTGGACGACATGACCCGCGCGCGCTTTGCCAAGGGCGTGCTCGCGCCCAAGGGCCTGCTCTACACGCTGGAGTCGCTGCAGCACCCGCGCCCGGCGCCGGAGCACTGGCGCCGGGCGATCCGCAGCACCTGCCGCAACCTGCTGGCGCCGATTCCGATCGTGGGCGTGCGCGGCATGCGCATGCTGGCGCGCCGCATCGCCCGGCTGGATCCGACGGCCGAACACAGCCGCGAGTGGGTCGGCCACGTGGTGCGCATGCAAGAAGAGATCGGCACCGGTGGCGGCGGCTTCCGCTTTCTCTACGCCGCCTTTCTGCAGGAGGCCGCCGAAGCGGCTGAGCGCCCGGCGCTGGCCGCGCAGGCCGATGCGCTGCTGGAGATCGGCGACGCCTGGCGGATGTTTGCGCTGCGTGCGGCGCGCATGATCCGGGGCCGCGAACCCTTCGTGCCCGGCACCCTGGCGGGCCTGCTCAACGATCTGGCCGATCGCGAGACGCAGTTCTTCCAGACGCTGCGCCGCATCGTCGCCTGAGGGCTGCGGGCTCCCGATGCTGCGCGCCACCGGCCTGACCTACACCTACCCGGGCGCGGCGCGGCCGGCGCTGGAGGACGTGTCGCTTCAGGTGGCGCCGCAGCGCCTGCTCGGCCTGCTCGGCCCCAACGGCGCGGGCAAGAGCACGCTGATGGCGCTGCTGACCGGCCTGATCCCGCCGGCGACCGGTGCGGTGCACTGGCGGGGCGAGCCGCTCGATTTCCGCGCAGGCCGGCCCCGCCGCGTCGCGCTGGCGCCGCAGCAGGACGCCTTCTATCCCATGCTGAGCGTGGCCGACAACCTGGCCTGCTTTGCCGCCGCCGCCGGGCTGAGTGGCGCGGTCAGCCGCCAGCGCCGCGAGCGGGCGCTGGAACTCACGCGGCTGCAGGATTGGTGCGGCCGCCGCGCCGGCCAGCTCTCGGGCGGCCTGAAGCGGCGCCTGAACCTGGCGATCGCGCTGCTGCAGGCCCCGGCGGTGCTGCTGCTCGACGAGCCCACCGCTGGCGTGGACCCGCAGTCGCGCGCCTTCCTGCGGCAGGTGCTGCGCTCGCTGGTCGATGAGGGGCTGGCGCTGGTCGTCAGCTCACACCTCATGGGCGAAATCGAGGCGCTGGCCGACGACGTTCTCATCCTCGACCGCGGCCGCGTGCTGCGCAGCGCGCCGCTGGCCGAGTTGCTGGCAGACCAGCAGCGCCGCCTGACGCTGGACCTGGCGGCGGCGGACCTGCCGGCGGCGCTGGCCCTGCTGGCCGCCCATGGCCAGGCCAGGCCGCTGGACGCCACGCGCGTGGAACTCCTGCTCGCCGATCACAGCCGTGCGGCCCAGGTGCTGGGCGCACTGGACGCCGCCGGCCTGGTGCTGCGCGGGGCCGAGTTCGGCCGCACGCGGCTGGAAAGCACCTTCATGGCCCTGACCGACGAGGCGCTGCGCGATGAGGCCTGACGCCCCTGCGGACGCCCCCGCTGGCGGGATGCAGCGCCTGCGCCGTGCCGGCGTCGTCCTGACCGGGCTGATGCGCAAGGAGCTGCTCGCGCTCAGCCGCGACCTGCACGGCCTGGCGGCGCTGTTCCTGATGCCGCTGATGTTCATCGTGCTGATGTCCCTGGCGCTGCAGAACCTCTGGGAGCCGCCGCGCCCGCCGGCCCGCTACGCGCTGATCGATGGCGACGGCCAGGGCCCCGCCCGCGCGCTTGCGCAGCGCTGGCAGGCCCGCCACGGCGCGGCCCAGCCGCTGCCGGCGGACTGGCGCGACGCGCTGCGCGAGGGCCGGCTGGGCTACGTGCTGGAACTGCGCCGCGGCTTTTCGGCGGGCATCACCGAGCTGGTCGATGCGTCGAGTGCCGCCCCGGCCCCCACGGTGCTGCTGCACGCCGAGCCCGGGCTGGATGCGGCCATCCTCCTGGTGACGCGGGCGGAACTCGAACGCATGGTCGGTGGCCTGCGCGCCCTGGCGATGGTCAGTGAACTGGCGCCCTCGGCGCTCGGATCGGTCTCGCCGGACGGGGTGAGCGCGATGATCGCCACCGAGCGCGTCGCTGCGCGCGTGCAACCCAATGCGGTCCAGCACAACGTGCCCGCCTGGCTGGTGTTCGGCATGTTCTTCGTCGTCGCGGCGCTGGGCAGCCTCTTCGTCGAGGAGCGTCGCTGCGGCGCGCTGGCGCGGCTGCGCGGCATGGGCGTCGGCCCCGGGCTGCTGCTGGCCGGCAAGGCGCTGCCCTACCTGGGCGTCAACCTGCTCCAGGCTGCGCTGATGCTGGCGGTGGGCCTGTGGCTGATGCCTCTGCTGGGCAGCCCCGGGCTGAGTCTGCGCGGCGTTGACCCGCTGGCGCTGGGCGCGGTGCTGCTGGCGATCAGCGCCGCCGCCGTCGGCCTGGGGCTGGCGCTGGCCAGCCTGATGCGCAGCAGCGCCCAGGCGCTCGCCATCGGCCCCCTGGTCAACGTCCTGATGGCCGGGGCCGGCGGCATCATGGTGCCGACCTTCGTCATGCCCGCGCCGATGCAGGCGCTGGCCCACGCCTCGCCCATGAACTGGGCGCTCGAAGCGCTGCTGACCGTGCTGCTGCGCGGCGGCTCGCTGGCCCAGGTGCAGGCCCAGCTGTGGCCGCTGCTGGGCCTGGCCGTCGTGGCCCTGGCCGTCGCGGCCTGGGGTCTGAACCACCGATCCCCGCTCGAATGACTTCCCCTGCCGACCTCGCCCCTGTGGACGCTGCCGACCGTGCCGCCTGGTACGCCGAACTCCGGGCCCTGATTCTCGACGCCACCGAGAAGCCCGAGCCCCCCGGCGGGCTGGGCGACGAGGAGCCTTTGTTCGGCCCCGACGCCCGGCTCGACCTCGATTCGATGGACGCGCTGCAGCTGTCGATGGCGCTGCAGCAGGCCTATGGGTTGCGACTGCCCGACAGCAAGGACACCCGCAGGGCCTTTGCCTGCGTGGCTCACCTGGCCGAGCACCTGATCGGGCGCGGCGCGCAGCGACAGCGCTGATGCGACGGCGCCCCGTCTACCTTCAGGGCCAGGGTCTGGCCTGTGCGCTGGGCCAGACTTTGCCGCAGTGCCTGAGCGCCTGGGCGGCGGGGGCCACGCCGCCGCTGCAGCGCCGTGTGCTGGGGGCCGCCGTCGGCGCCGGCGAGCTGGCGGTGGCGTTCCGGCCCCTGCCCGATGCGCAGGCGCCTTGCGACGACGACCTTGACGGCGACCTCGATGGGGCCCGCTGGCTGCAGCGCGGCCTCCACCACCTGGAGCGGGTGGTGGCCGAGGCCGGTGCCGACCGCCGTGGCGCGCTGTTGCTGGCCACTTCGTCGCAGGACATCGGCCGGATCGAGCGGGGGGGCGGCTGGTATGCCGATGGCTTCGGCTTTCCCGAGGCGATCGCCCGCCAGCTCGGCTGGCAGGGCCCGGTGCTCACCGTCACCACCGCCTGTACCTCGGCGGTCAATGCGCTGCGCCAGGCGCAGACGCTGGTGGCGCAGGGTGAAGTGCCCTCGGCGCTGGTGCTGGGCGTCGAGTTGTCGAGCCGCTTCACCTTGAGCGGCTTTGCGGCCCTGCAGCTGTTGGCCGAGTGGCCAGAGGGGGCCCAGGTGCCCACGGCCGGCCTGGTGCTTGGCGAGGCGGTGGCGGCGCTGTCCATCGGCCCCGCCGAATCGCGCTGGCGGCTGTGCGGCGCAGGCCACTGCGTTTCCGGCAGCGACCCGGCCGGCCCCACGGGCGTGGCGATCGGGCGGGCGGTGCAGGCGGCGCTGAACCAGGCCGGCTGGTCCGGCAGCGAGGTCGGGCACATCAAGGCCCACGCCACCGGCCAGCCAGGCAGCGATGTGCTGGAAGACGAGTGGCTGAATCGATTGCTGCCCCATCGGCCCGAGCGCACCCGCCTCAAGGCCCTGCTGGGCCACACCCAAGGCGCCAGTGCGGCCGCAGAGCTGGCGCTGATGACGGCCGGGCCCCCGCTGCCGGGCCTGGATGCCGATCGGCCGGGCCTGCTCGCGCTCAACCTCGGCTTTGGCGGCTGCCACGGTGCGCTGCTGCTGGAGGACGCTGCGGCGACAGCGCGAGGGCAGGCTGATGCGCACTGACGCCGCCGAAGCCGGCTCGCCCGCCCTTTGGGCCCTGGCGGGCCGCTGCGCCGACCCGAATCCGAACGACTGGCCGCAGGACCTGCAGCGTCGCCTCGGGCGACGCCCGCGGCGCTTGGGCCGCTGGGCCGAACGCGCGCTGCATGGCGCGCTGTGCTGCCTCGAAGCCACCGGCGAGGCCACGCTGCCCGGCGACGCGGCCCTGTTGGTGTGCAGCCTGAATGGCGCCCAGCCGACGCTGCGCGCGGCGCTGGCCGACCTGGCGCAGGGCCAGCTGCCATTGCCGTACACCTTCTTGCAGAGCCAGGCCGCGGTGCTGCTGTCGGTGCTGGCGGCCCACCTGGGCTGGTGCGGCGACGCCCAGGCGGTGGCGCGGCGCGACCCGCTGGCGCTGCTGCACGCCCAGCTGATCGACGCCCCGCCGGGCGGGCTGCTGATCGGTTGGGTCGAGGAGGCCGCGCCGGCGGTGGGCTTGCCGCCGGGCGCTGCCGGTGCCTGCACCTGGCACCACCACTGGCTGCGCTGGCGACGCGCCGATGCGGCCACGCTGGATCGGCCGCTCGACGACGTGCCGCACTGCCGGGACCTGGCCCCGGCCGACCTCTGGTCCCCGGCGCTGACGCACCTGCGCACCTGAGCCTGTGAGCGGGTGGGTGAGTGGGTGAGCGTGCGTGAAGGCGCCTGCGGGCCTCGGGCGCAAGTCCCCTGGCGGACGCCGCGCGGGCGTCGCGGGCACACTGGCAGCCACCGCCGCTCCCGCCACGCCCGCCATGCCCCGCTTCGGTTTTGAACACTCCTACGCCCGCGACCTGCCCGGTGCCTTCGTGCCCTGCCAGCCTGCTCCGGCCCGCGCGCCGCGGCTGCTGTACGTGAACGAGGCGCTGGCGCAGGAACTGCGGCTCGACCCCGCCGAGTGGCGCGGTGCGGTGGGCGATGCGCTGTTCGCCGGCAACGCGCTGCCGGAGGACGCCGAGCCGATCGCCCAGGCCTACGCCGGCCACCAGTTCGGCGGCTTCTCGCCGCAGCTGGGCGACGGCCGTGCGCTGCTGCTGGGCGAGCTCATCGACCGCCAGGGCCGGCGGCGCGACGTGGCCTTCAAGGGCTCGGGGCGCACGCCCTTCTCGCGCGGCGGCGACGGCAAGGCGGCGATCGGGCCGATGCTGCGCGAGGTGCTGATCGGCGAGGCCCTGCACGCCCTGGGCGTGCCGACCACGCGGGCGCTGGCGGTGGCGGCCACCGGCGAGGAGGTCTGGCGCGACCGGCCGCTGCCCGGCGCGGTGCTGACCCGCGTGGCGGCCAGCCACCTGCGCGTGGGCACCTTCCAGTTCTTCGCGGCGCGCGGGGCGATGCAGACGCTGCAGCGCCTGCTCGACCACGCCGTGGCGCGGCACGACCCGGCGCTGCGCGACGAGAGCGACCCCAGCGCGCGGGCGCTGGGCCTGCTCAACGCGGTGGCGCAGCGCCAGGCCGAGCTGATCGCGCAGTGGATGAACCTGGGCTTCATCCACGGCGTGATGAACACCGACAACATGGCGATCTCGGGCGAGTCGATCGACTTCGGCCCCTGCGCCTTTCTGGAGGCCTACGACCCCGCGGCGGTGTTCAGCAGCATCGACCAGAGCGGGCGCTACGCCTACGGCCGGCAGGCCAAGATGGCGCGCTGGAACCTGGCGCGCTTCGCCGAGGCGCTGCTGCCGCTCATCGCCGGCGGCAACCCGGACGACGAGGCGGCGACGCAGCGCGCCATCGCGCAGGCCAACGCGGTGATCGACGCCTTTCCCGCCTGGCACGAGGCGGCGCTGCGGCGCGGCCAGCGCGCCAAGCTGGGGCTGGGCGTGGGTCATTCAGAACCCGTTGACGAGGCCGATGCGGCGGCCGAGGCCGCGCTGCTGGCGGACTGGCTGGCGCTGCTGCAGGCGCAGGCGGTGGACTTCACGCTGGCCTGGCGGCACCTGGGCGATGCGGCGGGCGGCAACGAGGCGCCGCTGCAGGCCCTGTTCGCCGAGCCGGCGGCGCTGGCGCCCTGGCTGGCCCGCTGGCGCGCGCAGGCGGCGGCCGAGGA
>Ga0228698_1000714_pt1 | contig 21115 bp, 17 predicted proteins | sample McNCre117_Aug_MG_FD_178015 | JGI IMG/M metagenome (GOLD analysis project Ga0228698, IMG submission 178015) | Freshwater microbial communities from McNutts Creek, Athens, Georgia, United States - 1-17_Aug_MG | ecosystem: Environmental > Aquatic > Freshwater > Creek | place: USA: Georgia...
CTGCGCCCCTGCCGCCGGCGCCGGTACGCGACGACGACGAACCCCACCCCTGGGCAGTCACCACGCAGGCGCCGCTGCTGCCCGAATCCCCCGACAGCCCGCCCGACACCCTGCCCTTCGAGCCGGCCTACCTGCTGCTGGTGGATGACTCGGCCACCGCCCGGGCCAAGCTGCGCAAGCTGTTTGAAGGCGCCGGCTACGCCACCGAGCTGGCCCGTGACGGCCTGGAAGCCCTGGACAAGCTGCGCCAGCGCCGCTTCAACCTGATGATCACCGACCTGGAGATGCCCAATATGGACGGCATCGAGCTGATCACCACCGTCAGCAGCCATGCCCAGCACCAGCACATGCCGGTGATCGCCATCACGGGCCACGAAGACCTGCAGGCCAAGGTGCACCAGTGCCAGGGCCTGTACGGCATCTTCAAGAAGCCCTGGAACGACGAAGCCCTGCTGCGGCGCGTGAGCACGTTGGTCGACATCGGCCAGAAGGCATCGGCGCGCCGCCGCTGACAGCAGGCACTTGTGCACCGCCCCGGGGGCCTTTGGGCGGCACGTCGGCCGGTTTGGGGGCATGGTTCAACACTGGCCTGCCATTGCCCCGCTTTTCAGGGCTTAAGGCTGGGTTCAGATTTCCTAGACTGGGTTCACTCGATTGACGGAGAGCCCGCAATGAATGCCCCCGCCCTGGCCCTGGAAACCGCCCTGCTTGACACCACCGCTGCTGCTGCCTCGACGGCTGCTTCGGGCCCGACGTCGGGTGCGCCCCGCCTGGGCCTGACGTTGGCGGCCTTCACGGTGGTGGAACAAACTGCCGAACTGTTGCACCTGGCCTGCCGACGCGGCCAGTTGGAAGACGCCGGCGCCGCCGCCCGTGTGGCCCTGCCGCTGGCAGAACCCCACTCGGCACACGAAGCCATGCTGCAGGCCCTGGCCCAGGCCCAGCCTGCGCTGATGACGTCCCCCGACGAAAACCGGCTTTACATGCTGCGTGGCCAGGACGGCCGCCAGCTGGGCCTGCTGCGCCTGCGCGACAACGGTCTGGTGGGCCCCAACCCGCCGGCCATGGCCACCCGCTGGGCGCTGCGCGACGGCAACCTGGAGCTGATGGACACCCAGGGCCACGCCACCGTGCGTTTTGCGCTGTGCGGCGAACGCGACGATCTGCGCCTGTACCTGGGTGAATCCACCGGCGAAGACGGCCCCTTCATGCTGCAGGAGGTGCGCTGCACCTACAGCCGCCTGTCGATGTTTGACACCGAAATGATGGCCTCGTTCTGTGGCCTCTACAACATCGACGAGATGGTGCCGGCCGAGTTGCCCGCCCGCGCTGCGGTGCTGGTGGGCACGCCCCACAGCGGCGCCGACCGCCTGGCGCAAAGCATCAACCTGAGCCAGGGGGCCTTCATCGACGGCCCGCTGCTGCACCCGCAAGGCATCGAGCTGGCCGAGGGCCAGACCCACGGCAACCAGGCCGCCATGCTGCATGCGGTGCGCGCCAAGGACCCAACCTGGTTTGCCCGCATGATGATGGGCCGCAGCCACGATGCCGAAGGCCGCGACCTGAGCACCTTTCCGGCGCGCGGCTTCATGCTGACGCCGGGCCACTCGCGCGAAGCCACCGAGTGGACGCTGACCGAGACCGCGCTGCGCGTGGTGCACGTGGTGCGCAGCCACGCGCTGGCCGAGTTTGCCGACCTGATGGCCGAGCAGGCCACCACCCCCGACGCCCTGCTGCACTTCGAGGCCGAACGCTTTGAACGCTTCCTGGGCATGCGCCAGCTGTACCTGGACAACCTGCGTGGCCGCCTGATGCAACGCCAGGGCGACACGGTCGAGGTGGACACCAGCCGCCTGAACGCCCACACCGTGGCCGAGGTGATGAGCTTCCTGAACGACGCGCCCACCTACAGCCAGGTGGTCACCGATCTGCCCCCCACCCGCCCCGGCCGCGTGCTGGAGCGCTTTGACAACCCCGCCGACGTGCTGCAGTGCCTCACCCGCCTGGGCAAGCTCGAGTGGATGGAAGCCGAAGGGCCGGTGGCCGGCTGATCGGCCACCCTCCTCCGCATCCAGGGCCTTCGGGCCCTTTTTTCATGGGGTCTTCATATCGCGTCTTTTGGCTTTGGTGTGCGTGCTGGTGCACTTGAGGCTGGGGGCTGGGGCTTTGGCGCGGAGCGGCGGGTGATGGCCTGTGGGGGCTCATACTGGGGCGGTCGGCGCTTTGCGCCGACGTCCTTCCAGTGCTCGCGCCCAGGGCGCACTGCGAAACTCTCTGCGCTTGCTGCACAAGCTCCGTTCGGACATTCGCAGTGAGTATGTTGACGAAGGCGCGCAAGCGCGCCGCCCTGGGCCCTGCGCGCTTCAGCACCCCACAAATCGCCCCCACAGGCCATCACCCGCCGCGCTGGAATAGGGGCCGTGTCGTCAACGACGAAAAGACCACTCCTGGTTCTGCAAAGGCGCGGGTGGGTGCGATGCGGTGCGCCTCTGGGGCGACGAGGATCGCAGGCTTGGGGCAGGCGCGCAAAGCGCGCTTCGTGAACTGTCGCGAACGTCAGCTGATTTCAAGAAACCTATCACAACGAACAAGCGACAGAATCGCCAACGAAAATCAAGCAGCCTCAATCGCCGCAGGCGGCAAGCCCTGCTGCCAGCGGCAGGCCATCTGGCCCAGCACCTGGCCCAGCTCGCCCGCAAAGCGGGTGTTGTCAAACAGGGGCAGGTCGCGGCGGTTGTCCCACAGGTGGTCGCGGATGTCGGTGAGGGCCTCGGTGTCCTGGGCCAGGCGCACGGCGATTTCTTCGTAATCGGCGGCGTTGTCCACGGCCAGCTCGGGCAGGCCCACGGCGTTCAGCAAACTGGCGGCCACCCGTGACGGGAAGCTTCTGCCCACCTGGGTGAGCACGGGCAGGCCCATCCACAGCGCATCGCTGCAGGTGGTGTGCGCGCCATAGGGAAAGGTGTCCAGGAACACATCGGCCAGCGGCAGGCGGGCCAGGTGCTCGGTGGTGGAGACAAAGGGCGCGAAGACCAGGCGCTCGGGCGTGATGCCGCGCTCGTGCGCGCGCTGGCGCAGGGCGGCCTGGATGGCCGGCTGCGGCACCAGCAGCCACAGCACGGCGTTGGGCACGCGGTGCAGGATGTGGCACCAGCGGGTGAACACGTCTTCGCTGATCTTGTAGCTCTGGTTGAAGCAGGCGTAGACAAAAGCGTCTTCGGGCAGGCCCACGTCCGCGCGGGTGGCGGTGGTTTCGGGGTGCTCACGCTGCTCGTCGGTGGGCTCGTAGCACAGGGGCAGCTGCACCAGCTTTTCGCTGAAGTCAGCGGCGTGGGCCATGGGCGTGAGCACCGGATCACCGATCAGGTATTCCACCCAATCGGCACCCAGGGTGCCCGGATAGGCCAGCCACACGGCCTGCACCGGGGCTGGCCGCAGCGCAAACAGCTGCAGGCGGCTGCCGGTGGTGTAGCCGCTCATGTCGATCAAGATGGTGATGCCGTCGTCGCGGATGCGCTGGGCCTGCTGGGCCAGGCTCAGGTCGCGGCAATCCACAAAGCGGTCGGCAGCCTGCTCGATGCGGTGGCGCAGTGGCGTGCCGTCGTCGGCGCCGTGCGAATACAGCACCAGCTCGAAGCGGCTGCGGTCCAGGTTCTCCAAGGTTTGCACCAGCAGCATGCCGGTGGCATGGGTGCGGAAGTCGGCCGATACCAGGCCAATGCGGCAGCGGCCCTCAGCCAGCGCCTGGGCCGCCTGCGGGTGACCGGCAGGGCCAGGGGCCGGGGCCTGCCAGTTGCAGCGCTGGCGGATCTCCTGGGCCTGGCGCTGGGCCTCCAGCTCGGCACCGCGACGGGCCACCGTGGGGTCGTCGCTCATGGCCAGCAGGCAAAAGGGGCTGAAGCCGGCGGGCTGCACACCGCTTTGCGCCTGCAGGGCAAAGGCGGTGGACAGGCGCTGGCGGTCTTGCGCGCCCTGCTCCCAGTCGCAGGCCCAATCGGCATAGTGGGCGGCATACATGGCCGCGCCCAGGTGCGTGGGGTCCATCATCGACACGGCACGAAAGCATTCGGCGGCTTCGCCAAACTGGCGCTGTGCGGCCAGGGCATAACCCAGCTGAAGGTAGGCCTCGCGGTCACGCGGGGTGATGGCCAGCACCTGCAAAAAGGCCGGCACCGCCTCGGCGTGGCGGCCCAAGGCGGCCAGCATGGCACCGCGCAGCAGCCAGTGCTGGGCGTTCTGGCGCACATCGGCCTGCAGGCCCTGCAGCACGGCCAGGGCCTGGCCTGGCTGGTTGGCCTGGCGCAGCAGCTCGGCCAGCAGATGGCAGCTCAGCGCACAGCTGTTGTCCTGCCGCACGGCCTGGCGCGCACTGGCCAGGGCCGCGTCCTCCTGCAGGAGCTTGCGCTGCACGCTGGCCAGGTTCAACCAGTACAAGGACATGTGCGGGGCCTGCTCGCAGGCCCGCAGCAGCGAGCGCTCGGCTTCGCGCCAGGCGCCCTTGCGCGACAGGGCCACGCCACGCGCCCACTCGCGCTGGGCCATCGGTGAGGCTTGAGCTGCGCCCAACGCTGGAAAAGCGCGGCCTTTGGGGGTCATTTGAGCTGGCAAGGGGGTGGCAACAGCGGTCATGGGCACTCCATTCGGGGTTGATCCCATTCTGAAGAGGCCACTTGAGGCCCAAGAAGCGATGAAAACGTGAAAGACCGCGCATTCCTGGCCGGAGGCCGTCTTGACACCACTTCAAATTGTTTTTCGCGAAACCCTTAAGTTGCAAAAAGCACAGGCCGATACCCAACCCAACGGGCGGTTCAAAAGACTCCCGCGGTCCGGTTAGCCGGCCGATGGACGAAGGCCACAGCAAGGTGTCCTGAGAACAGAGGCGACTAGCGCGGGCGTGTCGAACAGGGCGAAATCCACTGTTCGGCGTGCAAAGGTGGTGACGACAGCCTGTACCGCCGCCACCCGAGTAACGCCGGCGCTCCCGCCGGGATTTTTGGATCTGAAAGGAAAAATACCGTGCCTCAAACCATCAACACCAATCTGAACTCGATCAACGCTCAGCGCAACATGGCCATGTCCCAGTCTTCCCTGGCCACTTCCATGCAGCGCTTGTCTTCGGGCCTTCGTGTCAACTCCGCCAAGGACGACGCAGCCGGTCTGGCCATTGCCGAGCGCATGACCAGCCAGGTGCGCGGCATGAACGTCGCCATCCGCAACGCCAACGACGGCATCTCGATGTCGCAGACGGCTGAAGGCGCGATGGGCAAGGTGACCGACTCACTGCAGCGCATGCGTGAACTGGCAGTGCAATCGGCCAACGCCACCAACTCCAACAGCGACAAGGATTCGCTGGACAAGGAATTCGGTGAACTGGCCAAGGAAATCCAGCGCGTGCTCGGTGGCACCAGCTTCAACGGCCAGCACATGCTGGGCGCTGATGCGAAGAGCTTCCAGTTCCAGGTGGGTGCCAACACCACCAGCAACGACACGATCAACATCGACACCACCGACATGACGGCCGATGCGACCATCACCGCGGTGACCGGTACCGACAATGCAGGTACCGGCCGCTCGGTGATCGACTCGACCGCCGATGCCACCACCATCCAGGGTGTAATCGACAAGATCGACACGGCCATCAGCACCGTCAACGACAAGCGTGCGGTGATGGGTGCCTCGCAGTCGCGCTTTGATTCGGTCATCACCAACCTGCAGACCGGTGTCGAGAACCAGACCGCAGCCAAGAGCCGCATCATGGACACCGACTTCGCGGCAGAAACGGCCAACCTCAGCCGGGCTCAGATCCTGCAGCAGGCCGGCAACGCGATGGTGGCGCAGGCGAACCAGCTGCCGCAGCAGGTTCTGACGCTGCTGCGCTGATGTCGGGCCGGCTCTGTCCAAGGAGCCGACAGCAGGCGCCGCGGCCCACCAGGCCAGCGGTTGACCCGCCCGACCTTCGGCCCCCCTGAAGACGCACCGCTCACCCGGTGCGTTTTTTTTTACACATTTTGGCCACTGCACCATCAAGCTGAGGTTTGATCGGTCGATATGCACCTCAGCAGTCGCCCAATTGCGCAGATTCACACAGGACATCCCCAGCGAAGGAGCAGTTCGTGCCGCAGACCATCAACAGCAACATCATCTCGCTGAATGCTCAGCGAAACCTCTCATCGTCACAGTCGGCGTTAGCCACGTCGATGCAACGGCTGTCGTCAGGCCTGCGTGTCAATTCGGCCAAGGACGATGCCGCAGGCATGGCCATCTCCGAGCGCATGAATGCGCAGGTGCGGGGCATGAACGTGGCCACCCGCAATGCCAACGACGGCATCTCGCTGGCGCAGACCGCTGAAGGCGCATTGGGCAAGGTGTCCGATTCGCTGCAGCGCATGCGTGAGCTGGCCGTGCAGTCGGCCAATGCCACCAACTCCAACAGCGACAAGGATTCGCTGGACAAGGAGTTCGGCGAACTGGCCAAGGAAATCCAGCGTGTGCTGGGTGGCACCACCTTCAACGGTTTGCATGTGCTGGGCTCCAATGCCGGCGCACTGAACTTCCAGGTGGGCGCCAACACCAGCAGCAACGACACGATCAGCATCACCACCACGGACATGACGGCCGACGCGACCATCACCGCCGTGGCCGGCACCGACAACTCGGGTACCGGGCGGGGTGTGATCGATTCGACCGCCTCGGCGGGCACCATCCAGGGCGTGATCGGCAACATCGACACCGCGCTGGACACCATCAACACCCAACGTGCCACGCTGGGTGCCTCGCAGTCGCGCTTTGATTCGGTGATCTCGAACCTGGCCATGTCCATCGAGAACCAGACCGCTGCGCGCAGCCGCATCATCGACACCGACTTTGCGGCAGAAACCGCCAACCTCAGTCGGGCCAACATCCTGCAGCAGGCTGGCAATGCCATGGTGGCCCAGGCCAACCAGCTGCCCCAGCAGGTGCTGCAACTGCTGCGTTGAACCGCTGACAAGGTGCCGGCACCGCCCGCCACCGAGGGCTGATCGCCCCAGCCCAGCCCCGCCGGCCCCGCGCCGCCGGGGCTCAGCTTTTTCTGGGGGGACGGGATGTCCCTGCGCTCAGCCTCGGTGGCGGCAGGCCTCCAGCAAGGGCAGCAGCACTGCAAAGTTGATCGGCTTGGTGAGCACCTGCGCAAATCCCGGTGGCAAGGCTGGCTCCAGGTGAGCGGGCGGCAGGCCGGACACCAGCCCCACCAGGCGAACAGCCTGGGTTCGAGGGTCCTGGCGCAGTTGCCGCGCCAGCTCGGGGGCGCCCATGTCGCCCAGCGGCAAATCCACCAGCATCAGTTCGGGCGGGGCCTGGCGAGCACCTGACAGGGCCAGGCTGCCCGAAGCGGCCACTTCCAGCGACACGCTCGGCAGCACAGCTGTCAGCTGGCGCATCAGCTCGGTGTTGACCGCATCGACCCCCACCATCATCACGCGCAACGGTGCCACAGCTGCCGCCGGTGGTCGGCCCCGGACGACCGACCACGGCGCCGGGCGTTCGCGCGCCGGCACGGCGCTGGATGCCGGGCCTTCGTCGGCTTGGACCACGAACTCGTCGCAGCTGTCGCCCAGGGCCACAAACCGGATCTGCCGCGCCTGGCAAGGCCGGCCGAAATGCCGGCTGCACAGGCCCGCCAACTGCCCCATCAGCACGGCACTGCCCCAGCACCGACCCAGCCGGGCCTGGATCAGGCCCTCCCAATGCTGCCGAGCCTGCACCACCACCTCCTGGCGCACTTGGTCGAGCTCGACCAGGCGCAAATCACCCCGCCCGGTGGCCAGCTGGACGCACCGCCAGGCCTCGAACTGCTCTGCAAAAGGCTGGCCATGGGCTGGCAGCGGGCCGTCGGCATCGAGCCTGCCGGCGTCTTGCAGGGCCAACGCCAGGCCCTCAGCACCGAGCGTCTCGACCAGGGCCCGCAGCAGGTGGCTCAGCAAGCCTTCCGTTGGCAGCCAGACGCCGAGCTGGCCTTGCACCCGGCATTGGCCAGCACCGGTGTGCCAGGCGACATCTACGCCCCGCACACGCACCGACGCGGGTTCAAGCCCCGATGCTGCGGACGTAGGGGGCGGGGGCGGGTTTTGAGGAAGGTCGGCCATCAACCGGTACTGCAGCGCCCTGCCCGGCCAGCCGGGCGGCGCTACCAGATGTGCACCAAGATGGGGTGTACTGTATGCGATCAAGCCCCGGGTGATAACGCCTGAAATGAGCGCTTTTCACGCCAGACCGGGCTTTCCGGCTTCTGGAGGGCGCCAGGCAAGCCCTGTGCGAGGGTGAACAGGCGCTGCTTCACTGCCCGCGCTTCAGAGCAAGCACTCGCTCACGGCACAGCCAGACAAGGCGCAAAAAAAGCGGCCGATTCCCTGGATCGACACAGGCGCCGCGATGGCGCCGCCCGCCCCTGCGGCGCGCAGCCGCTTTTCGGCCTGCAGGGTCCGAAGTTGACCCGGCTTCGGTGCTCATTTCGGCCTTTTGAAACGAACGCGTTTTCTCACAATGGGCTCCAACGCCAGAGCTTCTGCGCCGTTGAATCCCAAGCCTCCAAACGGGCCGGATCCAGCAGCAACGGTGCCGAAGCGAACAACACACAGATTGCTTTCCAACACAGGCCGCAGGGCGGCCAGGTGACGCCGATTCATCAGGAGTGGCCAACATGCCCCAGACGATCAATACGAACATCGCTTCGCTGAATGCCCAGCGCAACCTGAGCGGGTCTCAGTCATCGTTGGCGATATCGATGCAACGCCTGTCTTCGGGCATGCGGGTCAATTCAGCCAAGGACGATGCTGCCGGCCTGGCGATTGCCGAGCGCATGAATGCCCAGGTTCGCGGCATGAACGCGGCGGTGCGCAACGCCAATGACGGCATCTCGATGGCGCAGACGTCTGAAGGCTCGCTGGGCAAGGTGGCTGACGCCTTGCAGCGCATGCGAGAGCTGGCGGTGCAATCGGCCAACGCCACCAACTCGGGCTCGGACAAGGATTCGCTGGACAAGGAGTTCGGCGAACTGGCCAAGGAAATCCAGCGTGTGCTGGGTGCCACCACCTTCAACGGCAAGCACGTGCTGGGCGCGGATGCCGGGGTGATGCAGTTCCAGGTGGGCGCCAACACCACGGCCGATGACACCATCGACATCACGACCACCGATCTGACGGCCGACGCCACCATCACCGCAGTGGCCGGCTCGGACAACACCGGCACCGGCCGAGGCCTGATCGATTCGACCGCCGACGTCACCGCCATCCACACGGTGATCGACAACATCGACACCGCACTGAACACGGTGAACTCCGAACGCGCCACGCTGGGCGCCTCGCAGTCGCGCTTTGAATCGGTGATCTCGAACTTGCAGGTGTCGGTTGAGAACCAGACGGCCGCCAAGTCCCGCATCATGGATGCCGACTTCGCGTCGGAAACCGCCAACCTCAGCCGGGCCAACATCCTGCAGCAGGCCGGCAATGCCATGGTGGCCCAGGCCAATGCCTTGCCCCAGCAGGTGCTCAAGCTGCTGCAGGGCTGATGCACACAGCCGCCGGGCCGCTGGGCCTTCGCCGCGACAAGGCCCGCCCCGCGCGGGCTTTTTCATTGGATCGAAGACGCCGCCCCGGGGGGGCCTCAAGTTGAGCCGCCTAGCTGCCGAATAACCGATCTCGCAGGAGCAGATTCACATGGCCACATCCGTCACCGGCGTCGGCAGCATCAGTTCAACCGGGCTGGGCAGCGGGCTGGACGTCACCTCGATCATCACCAAGCTGATGGCCATCGAGCAAAAGCCCCTGAACGATCTGCAAACCCAGGCCACCACCCTCAACACCAAGCTGTCGAACGTGGGCAAGATGCAGGGCTACTTTGCCGACCTGCAAGCCAAGTCCAATGCGCTGACCGACACCACGCTGTGGGGCACCACCACAGCGTCCTCGGCCGACAGCAGCGCGGTCAAGGTGACCACCACCACCGGTGCCACGGCGGGCAATTACGACATCAATGTCAGCAAGCTGGCCACCGGCCAGACGGTGACCAGCAATGCCCTGGCCGCCGACGCCACGCTCAACCAGGGTACCCTGACCATCGAACTGGGTACCTATGGTGCCGGCACACCGGCGGCCGACTTCACCACCAAGGCCGGCAGCTCGCCCATCACCATCAGCATCGGTGCAGGCGACACCAGCCTGACCTCGGTGCGCGACAAGATCAATGCGGCCGGCGCGGGTGTGGTGGCCAGCATCGTGACCGATGCATCGGGCGCCAGGCTGAGCCTGCGCAGCAAGGACACTGGGGCCGACAGCGCCTTTCGCATCACCACCACGGAAACCGTGGACGACGGCAATGCGGCCACCGGCCTGTCGCAGCTGGGCTTCGACGCCACGCAGGCCGATTCGCCGATGAGCCGCACCGGCACGGCGGCCAATGCCGAGCTGACTGTCAATGGCATCGCGCTGACATCGGCCTCCAACACCCTGACCAATGTGGTGGACGGCATCACCCTGAACCTGCTCAAGCCCACCACGTCGGCGGTGGCCGTGACCGTGTCGCCCGATACCGCCAGCGTCAAGACGGCCGTGACCAATTTTGTGACCGCCTTCAACACCCTGGCCAGCTTCATCGCCACGCAGACGGCCTATGACGCCACCGCCAAGAAGGGTGGCCCGTTGCAGGGCGACCAGGCCACGCTGGCGTTGCAGAACCAGTTGCGCAATGTGATCAACCAGTCCAGCGGTGCGTCGGGCAGTTGGTCCCGACTGTCCGAAATCGGCCTGACGCTCAAGGCCGATGGCACGCTGGACACCAACAGCACCAAGCTGGACAACGCACTGGGCAACCTGCCCGAGCTCAAGAAGCTGCTGTCCGGTGACGCCACTTCGTCAGCCAACACCGGCTTCATCCGGCGATTCAAGAACCTGGCCGATGCAGCCCTGGGCGCTGACGGCGTGTTTGCCACCCGCACCGCCAGCATCCAGTCCAACGTCACGCGCAACAGCAAGGATCAGGACGCGCTGCAAAAACGGCTGGACCAGACCCAGGCCCGCTTGCAGGCCCAGTATTCGGCGCTGGACACCACCATGGCCAAGATGAACACGCTGAGCACCTACATGACCCAGCAGATCACCCAGATGAACAAGACTGGCGCCTGATTCGACTGGCTGCGGCTCCTGGCGCCCCGCTTTGCGGGGCGCTTTATTTTTTCTTCATCTCAAGCCATGGATAAGGCCTGCTTGCGCCGGTCACACCGGGTCACACACCGGGTTAGCAGGCACTCAAGTTGTGCGGGGTGGTTCCGATAAATCCACTACCAGCCCACATCGCCAGCCGACTACACCCATGTTCAGTGCACCGCACGCCTCACCCCACAGCCGCAGCAACCCGTTTGCAGGCGCCTACCACCAGGTGGGTGTGCAGACGATGGTGGCCGGTGCGTCACCGCATGGCCTGGTCGCCATGCTGTTTGACGGCTACATGGGCGCGGTCAACCGGGCCAAGGGCGCCATGCGCGCCCAGGACATCGCCGGCAAGGGCAAGGCCATCAGCCATGCCGTGCGCATCGTCGACGAAGGCCTCAAGGCGGCGCTGGACCTGAAGCAGGGCGGCAAGTTGGCCGCCGACCTGTCTGACCTGTATGCCTACGTCTGCCTTCGGCTGACCCAGGCCAACCTGAACAACGACGAAGCGGCGCTGGATGAATGCCTGTCGCTCATGACGCCCCTGCGTGACGCCTGGACCGCCATCGGCCCGACCGTCCAGGCAGGCAACCAGAACTGATTTCCCCTGGCCCCACGTCTGCGCATTCACCAGTTGTCCTGCGCCGGCCCCAAGCAGCGAGCCCCACTATGAACAGCAGTCTTCTGAGCTACTACGAGGCCATCGAAAAGGCCAGCGCCGACATGCTCGACGCCGCCCGCACCGGCAACTGGGATCACGTGATCAAGCTGGAAGGGGCCTGCGTGCTGCTGATCAGCCAGCTCAAGAATGCGGCGCGCAGCAACCAGCTCAGCGCCGAAGAGACCCAGCTCAAGTCGCGCATCATGAAACGGGTGCTGGTCAACGATGCCGAGATCCGCCATCTGGCCGAGCCCTGGCTGGAAGACCTGGATCAGATGATGGCCGGGCAGTCCAAGACCCTGCATTGACGGCCTCTTGGCTGTCCTGCCCAGACGGATCACGACATGACTTTTCAAGACACCCAGCCGGCGGCTCTCGGCAACGACGAGTTCGCCGACCCCTTCGCGCAGTTTCGGTGTGATCACCCTCGGGAGGTGCTGGGCCTGATGCGCGATGTGCGCGACAGCTCGACCCCGGTGTCGCTGTCGTCACCGGCCGGCGGCAACCTGGGCGCCACGCTGTGGACCATCGACTCCGACCGCCAGCGCATGGCCTTTGATGTCGAGCCGAACGACCCGAATCTGGATGCCCTGGTCGAGTGCAATGAAGTCACCGCCGTGGCCTACCTGGATTCGGTGAAGCTGCAATTTGACATGCAGGACCTGGTGCTGGTGCGCAGTGCCCGGGCCACGGCGCTGCAGTGCCGACTGCCACGCCGCGTCTACCGCTTTCAGCGCCGGTCAAGTTACCGTGTGCGCACGCTTGACCGCAGCGCACCACACGCGATCTTCCGCCACCCTGGCATGCCCGACATGCAGCTTTCACTGCGCATGCTGGATGTGAGCATAGGCGGTTGCGCCCTGCTCTTGCCCGAGGACGTGCCGCCCGTGGCCATGGGCCTGACGATCCAGAGCGCCCTGATCGAGCTGGACATGGCTACCCAGTTCCGCACCGCTTTGCGCTTGCAGCATGCCAGTTCGGCCAGCACCCGCGGCACCGGCCAGGGCCTGCGCCTGGGTTGCGAGTTCCTGCAGCTGGACGCGGGCAGTGAACGCAGCCTGCAACGCTACATCGACCAGATCCAGAAGCGGCGCCGTTTGCTGTCGCTGGATTGAGGGCCCCATGCGCCGCCGGCACCTGCCATCGGGCTTCAGCTTGCTGGAGCTGGTGATCGCCCTGGCGCTGGCCGCCGTGATGGTGGCCGTGGCCACCCCCAATTTCGCAGGTCTGATCGCCCGTGAGCGCCTGAAATCGGCCGCAGCCAACCTGCAGGCCGACATCACGCTGGGCCGGCATGCGGCCACGCAGCGCGGCCGCACGGTGCACCTGGTGTTTCAACAGGGCGGCCAGTGGTGCTATGCCATCACGCTGGATCCGCACACCGATTGCAAGGCCTTGTCGCGCACCGCCCTGTCGCCGCAGATCATCAAGCTGGTGACCAGTGAAGACCAGCCGGGTATCTCGTTGCTGGAGGCCGCCACCATGGCCTTGACGCCATCTGCGCAGGGCGCCAGCGCGCCCGGAGACAGCGGCAGCTGGGGCCGCGCCCGCTTTGCATCACCCACCGGGCAACAGATGCAACTGGTATTGGGTCCGCTGGGCCGCGCCACCGTTTGCGCGCCCGCCATGCCTGTGCCCGGCATCACGCCTTGCGCCGCGCAGGTGGCCCCGCCCGTGTGAGGCAGCCGGCCAGGCCGTTGGCGTAGCCGCCAGGCCTAGACCTGCATGTTCATGATGTCGCTGTAGGCCTGCACCAGGCGGTTGCGAACCGTCAGCGCGGCCGTGAAGCCCAGTTGCGACTTGTTCATCGCGATCATGGTCTGCTCCAGGCTGACCGTGGGGTTGCCCATCTGGAACTCGCGCTGCAGGCTGTCTGCCTCCAATTGCGCATCGCTGACCGCCTTGAGCGCCTGGCTCATGGCCGTGGTGAAGCTGGCCGCCTCGGTCTTGTCCACCACCTTCGGGCTGCCAATGGGATGACCGTCCGGCCGCAACCCCGCCTTGGCCACGGCCTGGGCGAAGTCAAAGGGCTTGAGATCAAGTTTCATGGCTGCGGGCAAGGGTGGTGGCCTGGCCCGCGCTGAAGGTCAACGGGCTTTGGCATGCCCTGCACTGTAGGCGCCCCCATCGGCCACCAAGGCGCGAACTGAAGCCCGAAATGCAGGCTGTTTGCGCCATGGCTTGCGCCCCCCCTGTCGAACAATGAACGCCGAACGGGGCCGTCTGTGCCCTGCCCGTCTTCACCGACATCCGCTGCCAAGTCATCATGGACGCTGTCACTGCTCTGACCCCTGCCAACGAGGCTGCCTTGCTGGCCGAGGCCACGCCCGATGGGCCTGCCGGGCCGCTCACGCCCCTGCAGAAGCTGCAAGCCCTGCCCAGCCGCAAGAAGATGATGCTGGGCGTCGGGCTGGCCGGCCTGCTGGCCCTGCTGGTGTCGTTGGTGATCTGGAACCGCTCGGTGCCGATGTCGCCCTTGTTTCCGCAGCCCTTGCCCGACGCCGAGGTCGGCCTGGTGCTGGATCAGCTCAACAAGATGGGCGAGGCGCACCAGTTCGGTCAGATGGGTGGCCTGATCATGGTGCCGGCTGAGCGAGTGGCCGAGGTGCGCAGCAAGCTGGCCACGCTGGGCATTCCCAAATCGGCACCCACCGGCTTTGAAGTGCTGGACAAGCAAAGCTTTGGCCAATCGCAAATGCAGGAGCGCACCAACCTTGGCCGCGCGCTGACCGAGCGACTGCAGAAGAACATCCTGGTGTACTCGGCGGTGAAGGCCGCCGAAGTCAACGTGGCGCTGCCACAGCAGAACGGCTTTTATCGCGAGCAGGACAAGCCCAGCGCCGGCGTCCTGCTGACGCTGTACCCCGGCCGCACACTGGACCGCACCCAGATTGCCGGCATCACGCACATGGTGGCGGCATCGGTGCCCGGCCTGCAGGCCAAGGACGTCACCCTCACCGACCAGGACGGCAACTGGCTGACCCAACCCGACTCGGAACTGCGCTCGGACCTGACCGCCCAACAGCGGGCCCACCAACGCGAGGTGGAAACCCGCCTGCTCAAGCGCGTCAATGACATCCTGGAGCCTGCGCTGGGAACCGGCAATTTGCGCGCCACCGTCACCGCCGAGCTGGACTTCAACCAGGTTGAATCCACCAGCGAGGCCTACAGCCCCAACCAGGGCCCCGATGGCAAGACCATTGTGCGCAGCCAGCGTTCACTGGAGTCCGGCCCCACCACCGAAGTCAAGCCCACCGGCATTCCCGGCGCCGCCAGCAACCAGCCCGCCGCGGCTGCCCAGGCACCCGTGACGGCCTCGTCGCCGGCGCCGCTGCAGGCCGCCCAGGCCAGCACCCTGGCCGTCGGCGCACGCAAGGAAAACGCCATCAACTACGAGGTCGACAAGACCGTTGAGCTCAAGCGCAATTCGGTGGGCAATATCAAGCGCGTGAACGTGGCGGTGGCGGTGAACCACCGCACCACGCTGGATGCCAAGGGCAAGCCGACCACCGCCGCTCTGCCGCAGGAGGAAATGGACAAGCTGACCGCCCTGGTGCAGGAGGCCGTGGGCTTCAACAAGGATCGCGGTGACTCGGTCAAGGTGGTCAACATCCCCTTCGTCGCGCCGCCCAAGGTGGAGGCCGAGCCCACGCCGGTCTACAAGCAACCCTGGCTGATCGATCTGCTGAAGGTGGGCGGCGTGCCTGCCGCCATCACGCTGATGGCCCTGGCCCTGATCTTTGGCGTCATCCGTCCGGCCATCAAGCCCGACCCGGTGCCCGAACCCGAGCAGCCGCCCGAGACCCTGAACGAAGTGGTGGATGAGCCCCCGCAACTGACCGCGGCCGAAGAGGAAGCCGCCCGCATCGCCCTGGAAGCCCCGCGCATCGAGAAATGGCTGGTCGATGCCCGCGCGATGGCCAAGGAAAACCCGCTGGCCGTGGCCAACATCCTGCGCACCTGGATCAACGGCGCAGAAGCCACGGCCTGAACCCCCACCGCACACCCACTGAGCACCCATCATGGATGACGAAGGCGTTGAAGACGCAGCCATCTTGCTGATGTCGATTGGCGAGGAAGAAGCGGCCGAGGTGTTCAAGCACCTGGCCCCCAAGGAAGTGCAGCGCCTGGGCGAGACCATCGCGCGGCTGAAGATCGTCGAGCGCGGCCGATTGGGCAAGGTGCTGGACCGCTTTGCCACCAACGCCACCGAGTCGCAATCGCTGGTGGCCGACACCGACGAATACGTCAAGTCCGTGCTGCGCAAGGCGCTGGGTGAAGACAAGGCCAACCTGCTGATCGACCGCATCCTGCAGGGCAGCGACGTGACCGGCATCGAAGGCCTGAAATGGATGGACCCGGGCACCGTGGCCGAGTTGCTGCGCAATGAGCACCCCCAGATCGTGGCCGCCATCATGGTGCACCTCGATTCGGACATGGCCGCCGAGATCATGAAGTTCTTCACCGAGCGGCAGCGCAACGAGGTGATGGTGCGCATCGCCACGCTGGACGGCATCCAGCCCGCCGCGCTGAAAGACCTGAACGATGTGATGAGCAATGCCCTGGCCGGCGGCGAGAAGATGCGCAAGGCCACGCTGGGTGGCGTCAAGACAGCGGCCGAAATCATCAACCTGCTGGGCAGCGCGCTGGAGACCAGCGTGCTGGATTTCGTGCGCGAATCCGACGCCGATCTGGCCCAGAAGCTGATGGACAACATGTTCGGCTTCGACGACCTGATCAAGCTCGACGACAAGGGTATCCAGTCGGTGCTCAAGGAAGTGCAGAGCGAATCGCTGGTGCTGGCCCTCAAGGGCGCCACGCCCGAGATGCGCGAGAAGGTCTTCCGCAACATGTCCAGCCGTGCGGCCGAAACCCTCAAGGAAGACCTCGACGGCCGCGGTCCGGTGCGCGTGTCCGACGTCGAAGCCGAGCAGAAGGAAATCCTCAAGATCGTGCGTCGTCTGGTCGACGAAGGCCAGATCGTGATCGCCTCGGGAGGCGCCGATGAATTCTTATAAGCGCGACCCCCGGCGCGAGCTGGAGCCCCGGCAGGTGCCGGCGCCACCCGGCTCCAGGCAGGGAGTGCCCTACACGCGCTTCATCCCGCGTGAAGAGCTGCAGGGCTTTCAGAGCTGGACACCCGGCGCCTTTGCCGAGCCCGTCCCGCCTGGCCCCGGCCTGGCACCCCAGCGACCGGGCACCCAGGGCCACCCAGTGCAGCACAACGGCATCCAGGATTTCGATCAGGCTGCAGCGGCTGCGCAGCAGGCCGCCCAGGCCGCTGAAGTCGACCTGGAACCCGAGCAAAACGACGAACCGGCTGCACCCACCCTGGAAGAAGTGCAGGCCCGGATGCAGGCCGAGATGCAGGCCCAGGTGGCGGCCGCCCGCCAGCAGGGCTACCAGGATGGCTACCGCGACGGCATGGCCGCGCTGGACAGCTTCAAGGAAAGCTTTGCCCGCCAGACCAGCGCCCAGGTGGGCCAGGTGCTGGCAGCGCTGGATGGTGAGCTCAGCGTGCTGGAGCAGCAGTTGGCGGCCCGCGTGGCCGGCGTGGCCACCGAACTGGCCCGCCAGGTGGTGCGCAGCGAGCTGACGCAGCGCCCCTCGCTGATCGTGCAGGTGGCCCAGGAAGCCATCAATTCGGTGTTGATGAGCGCCCACCACATCACCGTGCAGATCAACCCCGACGACCATGCGCTGGTGGCCCAGGGCTGCCAGGAAGCCCTCGGCGCACGCGGCGCACGCGTGGTGGCCCAGGCTGCCATCCCGCGAGGCGGCTGCCGCATCGAGAGTGATGCCGGCGTGATCGACGCCCGTGTGGCCACGCGCTGGGCGCAGGCCACCGCTGCACTGGGCACGGGTGTGGCCTGGGACGATGACGATGGCCGTCTGGGCGTGGCCGGAGGCGACGCGTGACCGACACCGCCGACATGCTCGACGACGATGTGCCCGATCTGCACATCGATGCCATCCCGGGCCCGCGCCTGGTCAAGACCACGCCGACCCGTCAAGCCGACACCAGCCGCCCTGCCCCCATCGAGGCAGCCACTGCAGCGGCCAGCCCTGCGGCCACGGTCAACCCCGCTTCACCACGCCTGCAGCGATGGGCGCACTTCATGGACGACCTGCAGGCCTACGCGGCCGTGCCGGCGCCGCTGCAAACCCATGGCACCCTGGTGCGTGTGACCGGCCTGGTGCTGGAAGCGGCCGGCGTGCGGGCCCCGGTGGGCGCCGTGTGCGAGGTGCATGGCGACAACGGTGCCTCGGTGCTGGCCGAAGTGGTGGGCTTCAATGGCGACCGGGCCTTTCTGATGCCCACGGGTGAACTGCAAGGCCTGTCCAGCGGCGCCCGTGTGAGCCCGCGCACGCCGCCGCACTCGCCGCCCATGATCGGCCGCGACAACGCCCTGTGGCGCCGCAGCGAAGACCGGGGCCTGCACCTGCCCATGGGCGATGGCCTGCTGGGCCGCGTGGTCGATGCCCACGGCGTGCCCATGGACCGCCTGGGTACCCTGCAACATGTGCGCAACGAACCCATGGTGCGCCGCCCCATCAACGCGATGGAGCGCGACCCCGTGCGCACCCCGCTGGACACCGGCGTGCGCGCCATCAATGCCCTGCTCACCGTGGGCCGTGGCCAACGCCTGGGCCTGTTTGCCGGCACCGGCGTGGGCAAGAGCGTGCTGCTGGGCATGATGGCCCGGTACACCGAAGCCGATGTCATCGTGGTCGGCCTGATCGGTGAACGCGGCCGCGAAGTCAAGGAGTTCATCGAGGACATCCTGGGCGAAGACGGCCTGGCCCGCAGCGTGGTGGTGGCAGCCCCCGCCGACGCACCGCCCCTGGTGCGCATGCAGGGGGCCACCTATGCCACCGCCGTGGCCGAGCACTTCCGTGATCAGGGCCGCCATGTGCTGCTGCTGATGGACAGCCTCACCCGCTTTGCCATGGCCCAGCGTGAGATCGCCCTGGCCATTGGTGAGCCGCCAGCCACCAAGGGTTACCCGCCCAGCTGCTTTGCCAAGCTGCCGCAGCTGGTCGAGCGCTCGGGCAACGGCCTGAATGGCGTGGGCTCGATCACCGCCTTCTACACCGTGCTGAGCGAAGGCGACGACCCGCAAGACCCCATTGCCGATGCCGCGCGCGGCATCCTGGACGGCCACATCGTGCTGTCACGCGAGTTGGCCGAGGCCGGCCACTTCCCGGCCATCGATGTGGAGCGCTCGATCTCGCGGGTGATGACCAATGTGGCCCCGCGCGAGCAGGTTGAAAGCGCCCGCCGTGCCCGCGCCATGCTGGCCAAGATGTCCAAGGCCCGCGACCTGATCCAGCTGGGCGCCTACCAGATGGGCCACGACCCCGAACTCGACAAGGCCGTGCAGATGCATGGCCCCCTCACCGCCTTGCTGCAGCAGGACATGCATGAGCGCACTTCACTGGCCCAAAGCCAGGCCCAACTCCTCCGACTGATCGGAAGCTGACCCATGAACTCGATTGCCCTGCTCAAGACGCTGCTGCAGCGTGCCGAAGCCGACCGCGACACCGCCATGAAGGTGCTGCGCCAGGCCGAAGCCATGGTGGCCCAGGCCCAGGCCCAGGCCCAGCAACTGCAAAACTACCGCAGCGAATACGACCAGCGCTGGACCACCCGCTTTCGCGAATCGGGCACGGCCGAGCTGCTGCACTGCCACCGGGGTTTTGGCCAGCGCCTGGATCAGGCCATCACACACCAGGACCAGAACGCCCAGGCCCTGGGCAACCGCGTCAACCAGGCCCGCGAGGTGCTGCTGGCCCGCGAGCAGCGTGTGGCCGCCGTGCGCAAGCTGATCGAACGCCGCCAGGCCGAGCTGGGCAAGATTGCCGCCCGCCGCGACCAGCGCAACACCGACGAAGCCGCCCAGCGTGCGGCCGCCAACAAGACCGGCCTGAACCTGGCCGCCTTGCACCCGTGAACCCCTGACGGAGCCCACCATGCTCAACACCGTGCCGATGTTCCTCAAGTCACCCACCCTGCCCGTGGGTGAGAGCCCGGTCACGCCCGGCGCCGTCAAATCGGCCGTGGAAACCCACGGCCAGTTCGCCACGCTGATGCAACAGCAGGCCGACCAGCACGCCGCCAGCCAGCGCCTGGCCGAGCAGCGCAGCCAGGCCCCGCGCGAAGCCAGCCCCGCAGCCAGCGCCGAGAAGCGCCCCGCCGCCAGCACCCAGCATGCCAGTGAGGCGCCCGCCCGTCCCGCCGAGCACGGCGCCAGGCCCCAGGAGGCGGCGGTTGCATCGCCGGCGTCGGCCACCCACACCCATCAGGCTGATTCGCAGCCCACGACCGAAGACAGGCCGACGCAGGCATCAGATGGCGTGCAGGACCCGACCGAACAGCCCTCGTCCGAGCCCGGCAGCAACGCTCAGCCCGGTGAGCGCAGCGCGATCCAGGCTGCCATCGAATCGGCCCTGCAGGCTCCGGCTGACGTCAGCAGCGCGGCCACCCTGGCCGACGGCCTGGCGCAGCCGGGCGCACCGCTGCCGCTGTGGCACACCACGCGTGCCCGCGCCGGCTCGGCCGCCGGCCAGGCCGCAGCCAGCGGTGGCGCTGCCCCAACCTTGCAGCCCGCACAAACCGACAACAACAGCCTGGATACCGCCACCAGCGTGGCCGCCGAAGGCGCGTCCGACGGCCAGTCACCCGACCCGAGTGACCCGGCCCTGGTGCAACCCTGGCTGCAGGGCCAAGCCCTGGTGGCCGGCCTGGCCGCCCCGCTGCACACGCATGCTGCCCACCTGGCCGACAGCCAGGCCGCAGCCGACACCTCCACCACGGCCCTGGCGGCCGATGGCCAGCGGCGCCGCGCCATGGCCGGTCAAGGCCCGTCATGGGTTGATCCCCTGGCATCCGCCGACGCACGCGGCCGGGCAGCTAACCGGGCTGCAGGGGCTGCCGGGGCTGGCACCTCTCTCGACAGCGCCACCGCACCTGCTGACGACGCGGCGCAACTGGCCGCCACGGCCGCCGATGCCGACCACGCGCTGCCGGCCCAGACAGCGGGCGACACCACGTCACCCGCACAAGCCGTCACCCCCGACGCCGTGCAGGCCGCCGCCGCACTGCTTGCACAAGGGTCTGCCGCGCCAACCGAAGCCGCCGTCAAACCGGCGTCAAGCGGGGATGCTGCCTCCAACACCGGCATCACGGCCACCACCACGCGCCAGCGCGCTGCCAGCGTCGGCACTGCCGAAGCTGCTGGTGGCCGCGGCGGCAGCCGTGCCGAGCGGCCCG
>Ga0228698_1000715_pt1 | contig 21093 bp, 14 predicted proteins | sample McNCre117_Aug_MG_FD_178015 | JGI IMG/M metagenome (GOLD analysis project Ga0228698, IMG submission 178015) | Freshwater microbial communities from McNutts Creek, Athens, Georgia, United States - 1-17_Aug_MG | ecosystem: Environmental > Aquatic > Freshwater > Creek | place: USA: Georgia...
TGGCTACACCGATACAACCATCACCGACCACACGAATCCTTGGGCCGCATCCCCCCCGTTGAGTACCGTGTGAAACAATTCCCAAACCTCTACTTCTGACTGGAACAGGAATTCGAGGGGGCTTCAGAAGCCCTGAAACAAAACGCGGCAGCACTCATCCTGTGCCACAACCATCTGAGCGGCTACACCGATCCATCAACGGCGGACAAGACTCTGACTCAAACACTGAAGCAAGTACTTGCACTGGTGGATGTTCGGGTGCTGGATCACATAGTTGTCACGCGTGGGCACGTGGCCAGCTTCGCAGAGTTGGGGCTAATTTGATTGGCCTAAACACAAACTATGGGTCACAAACCAATGGGGGCCGCTGATGCCCATTGAACGGGTGCATGCCCTTACCGCACCAGGGCCTGTCCTCAGTGCAGAACAAAACCAGACGTGCCAAGGCAGCATGGTTCGATTCAGGGGGAACGATAAGCCCGACTGAAGTCAGCGGTGTGGTGATTCGGGACGGGCTGGGGTATGTGGTGCTAAGCTGACGGTTTACCGCATCCGTCCGGACAACTTGACATTGCGGCGCATGAAACGTCCACCAAAGGGTTTGATGACCGGTGAAGTAAAATCATTACAAACGTGACACTTGTGCGGGTAATAAAGCGGGTAACAGTCCAGTGGCTGGACGGTCCAATGTATGTTTGGTGCGAGTTCCAAGGGATGATGTGAATCCCGCCCTCGCAGCTATCAAAATACAGCTGCAAGACGGTCACAAAATTGAAAGCCACGGTGGTTACCATCAGTGGCTTTTTTGTTTTTCTTTCGGCGCCTTTTTTGGATAACTGGCGTCAAGCCTCAAGGGCCTGCGCATGAAATTCCGCTTTCCCATCGTCATCATCGACGAGGACTACCGCTCCGACAACACATCCGGGTTGGGCATTCGTGCTTTGGCGCAGGCCATTGAAGCCGAAGGTTTTGAGGTAGTGGGCGTCACCACCTATGGCGACCTGAGCCAGTTTGCCCAGCAGCAAAGCCGTGCCAGCGCGTTCATCCTGTCCATTGATGACGAGGAGTTCACCCCCGGCCCGGACCTGGACCCTGCGGTGCTGAACCTGCGCAAGTTCATTGAGGAAGTGCGCTGGAAGAACGCCGATGTGCCCATTTACATCCATGGCGAGACCAAAACCAGCCGCCATCTGCCCAACGACATCCTGCGTGAGCTGCATGGCTTCATCCACATGTTCGAAGACACGCCGGAGTTTGTGGCACGCCACATCATCCGGGAGGCCAAAAGCTACCTGGAAGGCATCCAGCCTCCGTTCTTCAAGGCACTGCTCGACTATGCCGAAGACGGCTCTTATTCCTGGCACTGCCCAGGTCACTCGGGTGGAGTGGCATTTTTGAAAAGCCCCATCGGGCAGATGTACCACCAGTTTTACGGTGAAAACATGCTGCGAGCCGATGTGTGCAATGCGGTGGAGGAACTGGGCCAGCTGCTGGACCACAACGGGGCCATTGGCGCATCCGAACGCAACGCGGCGCGCATTTTCAATGCCGACCACTGCTTCTTCGTGACCAACGGCACCAGCACCAGCAACAAAATGGTTTGGCACCACACGGTGGCACCGGGCGATGTGGTGGTGGTAGACCGCAACTGCCATAAAAGCAATCTGCACGCCATCATCATGACCGGAGCCATTCCGGTGTTCCTGCGGCCCACACGCAACCACTGGGGCATCATCGGCCCCATTCCCCAAAGCGAATTTGAAATTGACGCCATCAAGGCAAAGATTCGCGCCAACCCGTTGCTGGCCGGTGTCGATGCGGACGCGGTCAAACCCCGCATCTTGACGCTCACGCAGTCTACTTACGACGGCGTGCTGTACAACACCGAAGACATCAAAGGCATGCTGGACGGCTACGTCGGCAACCTGCATTTCGACGAAGCCTGGCTACCCCATGCGGGGTTTCACCCGTTCTACGGCAGCTTCCATGCCATGGGGCGCAAGCGGGCACGGCCGCAGCAGTCGGTGGTGTGGTCCACCAAGTCCATCCACAAGCTGTTGGCCGGCATCAGCCAGGCCAGCCATGTGTTGGTGCAGGACTCACAGACCACCAAGCTCGACCGGCACCTGTTCAACGAGTCGTACCTGATGCACACCAGCACCAGCCCGCAGTACGCCATCATCGCGAGCTGCGATGTGGCAGCGGCCATGATGGAGCCGCCCGGTGGCCGTGCACTGGTGGAAGAAAGCATTCTGGAAGCCATGGACTTCCGCCGTGCCATGCGCAAGGTGGATGAAGAATTTGGCGACGACGAGTGGTGGTTCCAGGTCTGGGGACCGCAAGAACTGGCCGAAGAAGGCGTAGGGGAAGCAACCGGCTGGGTGCTGAAGGGCACAGAAGGCATGAGCGAGGCCGCCACCAGCAAAACCTGGCATGGTTTTGGTGACATCACCCCCGGCTTCAACATGCTGGACCCGATCAAGGCCACCATCGTCACGCCCGGTCTGGATTTGGACGGCAACTTCGCCGACAGCGGCATTCCCGCCAGCATCGTCACCAAGTTCTTGGCCGAACACGGCGTGGTGGTGGAGAAGACCGGGCTTTACAGCTTTTTCATCATGTTCACCATCGGCATCACCAAGGGCCGTTGGAACACGTTGCTGACCGCTTTGCAGCAGTTCAAGGACGATTACGCCAAGAACCAGCCCATGTGGCGCATGATGCCGGAGTTCTGTCAGAAGCACCCACGCTATGAGCAGATGGGCTTGCGCGACCTGTGCCAGCATGTGCATGCGCTGTATGCAAAGCACGACATTGCACGTCTCACCACCGACATGTATCTGAGCGAACTGACGCCAGCCATGACCCCGAGCGATGCGTTTGCCCAAATTGCCCGCCGAACCACCGAGCGTGTAGGCATTGACGAATTGGAAGGCCGCGTCGCGACCAGCTTGATCACACCCTACCCACCCGGCATTCCGTTGCTGATTCCGGGTGAGGTGTTCAATAAGAAAATTGTGGACTACCTGAAGTTCAACCGCGAGTTTGCCAAAGCTTGCCCAGGGTTCGAAACCGACATCCATGGACTGGTTGAGGTCGCGGACGACAATGGGCAGAAGGCTTATTTTGCCGATTGCGTGAAACGCTGACTGAATGGTTGAAGCCTGAGTACAGACGAAAAAAATGCACCGAAAGGTGCATTTTTTATAGCTGTCACCGCTTGATATACAAGCGGTCATCATCAAAAAAATATCAAAAATCAAACCCCGGCGCTGTCCTTGCTCACGCCGGCAGAGGCGTTGAAGCCACCGTCCACATAGGTGATTTCAGCGGTCATGCCAGAAGCCAGGTTGCTCAGCATGAACGCGGCCACGTTGCCTACTTCTTCAATGGTCACGTTGCGGCGCAGAGGTGCAGCCGCCGCCCCCATGGACAACAGTTTGCCGAAGTCCTTGATGCCGCTGGCCGCCAGCGTTTTGATGGGACCGGCGCTGATGCCGTTGACCCGAATGCCCTTGGGGCCCAAAGACTCTGCCAGGTAGCGCACAGAAGCCTCCAGGCTGGCCTTGGCCAGACCCATGGTGTTGTAGTGCGGAATGGTGCGGTTGGCACCGAGGTAGGTCATGGTCAACAACGAGGCCGACGGTGTCAGGTAGGGCAGGGCGGCCTTGGCCATGCCCGGAAAGCTGTACGCACTGATGTCGTGGGCAATCCGGTAGGCCTCACGGCTCAAGCCATCCAGAAAGTCACCGGCAATGGCTTCACGGGGCGCAAAGCCGATGCTGTGCACAAAGCCGTCGAACGTGGGCCAGGTGGCAGACAAGTCTTTGAACATCTGTTCAATCTGCTCGTCGCTGCCCACATCGCAATCGAAAATCAGCTTGGAGTCGAACTCAGCGGCAAATTCACTGGTGCGGTCTTTGAAGCGCTCGCCCACATAGCTGAACGCCAATTCGGCGCCTTCGCGGTGGCAAGCCTTGGCAATGCCATAGGCAATGGAGCGGTTGGACAGCAACCCGGTGATCAACAATTTTTTACCAGCAAGAAATCCCATGGATCGGTCTTTGGTTTGTGTAGGGAGATGCCCGGGTGCCAGCTAGAGCCCCGGCCGATAGCGGGCAGAATTGTCGCATGCGACTGTTTGCTCCATCTCCCCGGTTTCTTCGCCGTGTCTCCTGGAGGGCGTTCGCCCCATTCACCGGTTTGTTTTGCCTGTCAGCTTCTGTATGGGCGGGGCACGGTTATGCCTTGTGGGACGACCTGAAGTACCCGGCCCACTTCGAGCACTTTGACTATGTGAACCCCACTGCCCCCAAAGGCGGCGAAATTCGGTTGGTCAGCAACTCAAGGGCATCCACCTTCGACAAGTACAACCCGTTCACCATCAAAGGCTCTGCACCGGCTTACCTCTCTGGACTGTTGTTCGATACCTTGCTGACGGGCTCTCTGGACGAAACCGCTTCCGGCTACGGCCTGCTGGCAGAAGACGTGGCCGTTGCCCCTGATCGCCTGAGCGCCACATTCCGAATTCGGCCCGAAGCCCGCTTCCACAACGGCGACCCCGTGCTAGCCCAAGACGTGCACCACACCGTCGAGACCTTGCTCGGCCCCCACACATCGCCCGGCTACAAAACCCTGCTCCAGGAATTGGCCCGCGTGGAGGTGATGGGCGACGCAGGCACGAGCCGCACAGTGCGCTTCCATTTCAAGCGACCCAACCGCGAGCTGCCGCTGACGGTGGGCGGCTTGCCCATCTTCAGCCACAAATGGGGCGTGGGCAAACCGTTTTCCGAAGTGGTAATGGATGAGCCGATTGGCAGCGGCCCTTACAAAATTGGTCCCGTGCGGTTTGGCAAAGACATCACCTATGTGCGCGACCCAGACTACTGGGCCAGGAACTTGAACGTCCGCATCGGCACCGGCAATTTTGACCAGGTGACCGTCAAAATTTACAAAGACAACACCGCACGGCTGGAAGCGCTGAAAGCCGGTGAATTCGATCTCATGCGCTTTTTTTCCGCTGGCGATTGGGCGCGCCGCGTCACCGGCAGGGCGTTCAACCAAGGGGACTTGGTCAAGGAAGAACTGCCCCACCGGCTGCCCACCGGCTTTCAGAGTTATGTGTTGAACACCCGCCGCCCGCTGCTGGTTGATCCGCGGGTGCGCCAGGCATTGGGCCTGGCCCTGGACTATGAGTGGATGAACCGACAGATGTTTTACGGTGCCTACCAGCGGGTCCACGGCCTCTTTGGCCAAACGGACTGCCAGGCCACAGGGGAGCCCACGGAAGCCGAACAAGCGCTGTTGAAACCCTGGAAATCCACACTGCCTCCGGCGGTTTGGCAAACCATGCCCCAGCCCCCCAGAACCGACGGCGACCACAGCTTGCGCGACAACCTGCGCCAGGCTCAAAAACTGTTGACCGAAGCGGGCTGGACGTACCGCGATGGCGCCTTGCGCAACGCCACCAACCAGGCCATGGTGCTGGAATACCTGGACAGCAACGAAGCCGGTGCACGCGTGGTCACACCCTGGATGCGCAACCTGGAAAAGCTGGGCATCACCCTCAAGTTCCGACCGGTGGACTTTGCGCTGTACCAACAACGCTTGCAAAAATTTGACTTTGACATCACCAGCATGGCGTTTCCGGGCACACACAACCCGGGCCAGGACTACGCCGACCTGTTTGGCAGCCAAGCGGCCGACACCGAAGACAGCGGCAACTTCACCGGCATGAAGCACCCTGCGGTGGATGCGCTCATCCAAGCCATGACCCAGGCCCGCAACCGAAGCGAACTGCTGCCCGCATGCCGCGCATTGGAGCGGGTCGTCGTGCACAGCCATGTGCTGGTGCCACAGTGGTCGGCCACCACCCACCGCTTGGCCTGGAGCCCCAGACATTTGGCTCGCCCCCAGCTGATGCCCGCCCACACCCAAACGCCAGAAACCTGGGCCATTGAAACCTGGTGGTCCAGTGGAAAAAATTGACCATCAAAATAACCTTCACCGCTTCATTGGCGTGCTTTTCAAGCTACTTTTTATTTCATGCTGAATTACATCTTCAAGCGGCTTTTGCTGATGATTCCCACGCTGCTTGGCGTGCTGCTGCTCACGTTTGTGGTGATTCAGTTTGTGCCCGGGGGGCCGGTGGAGCAATACCTGGCTGAAGCCAAAGCCGCAGCAGGTGGCGCCACGGAAGGCGGTGGCATGGGTTACCGGGGCGGGCAGGGCGTAGACCCCAAGCGGGTGGAACAAATCAAGGCCCTGTATGGTTTTGACAAGCCCGCCCACGAGCGTTTTTTACACATGGTGGGCCAGTTTGCGCGGTTTGATCTGGGGCGCAGCTTTTTCCAGAACAAAGAGGTGTGGGCGTTGATTGTTGAAAAGCTGCCGGTGTCCGTCAGCCTAGGGCTTTGGACGTTCGTCATCAGTTACGCGGTGGCCGTGCCGTTGGGCGTGGCCAAAGCCGTGCGGGCCGGCTCGCGGTTCGACACGCTCACCACCTCGCTGGTGCTTCTCGGGTATGCCATTCCCGGCTTTGTGCTGGGCGTGGCGCTGCTGGTGGTGTTTGGGGGGCAGCTGCAATGGTTTCCCTTGCGCGGGCTCACCTCTGCCAACTGGGACGCCTTGAGCTGGCCCGCCCGCATCACCGACTACCTTTGGCACATCGCCATGCCCGTCACCGCCATGGTGCTGGGCAGCTTTGCGGTGACGGCCATGCTCACCAAAAACGCCTTTCTGGAAGAAATCCGCAAGCAATATGTGCTGGTGGCTCGGGCCAAAGGCTTGTCGGCCAACCAGGTGCTGTGGGGTCATGTGTTTCGCAACGCGCTCATTCCCATCGTGACCGGTTTCCCCGCAGCGTTCGTCGGTGCTTTTTTCACCGGCAGCCTGTTGATCGAAACCCTGTTTTCATTGGACGGACTGGGCCTGCTCAGCTATGAGAGCGTCATTCGGCGCGACTACCCGGTGGTGCTGGGCACCCTGCACCTGTTCACCCTCATTGGGTTGGTGACCAAACTGGTCAGCGACCTGTGCTATGCCGCTGTGGACCCGCGTGTGAAGTTCGATTGAAACCATGACCACTTCCGCACCCACTTTCAGGCCTGCATCCCAACCGCAGTCCATCCCAACCAGCCCGGTGGCCAGAGCCTGGTCCCGGTTTCGCCGCAACCCTTTAGGCTTTTGGAGTCTGGCGGGTTTTGTGCTGCTGGTGGTCATCAGCCTGGCCGCAGAACTCGTCAGCAACGACAAACCCCTTCTGGTTCGCTATCAAGGGCAGTTTTTCACCCCCATGTGGGTGGAATACCCGGAAACCACCTTCGGCGGTGACTTTCCCACACCCACCGATTACCTGGACCCCTTCATCCGCCAGCAACTGGCTGAGCCCGGCAATTGGGCCATCTACGCACCCAACCGGTACGGCCCCAAAGCACTCAACTACTTTGCCAAGGACCCCAACCCAGCCGCCCCCAGTGCCGACAACTGGCTGGGTACCGACGACAGGGGGCGCGACTTGCTGGCCCAGCTCCTCTACGGGTTTCGTGTCAGCGTGCTGTTTGCACTGGCCCTCACAGCCAGTGGCGTGCTGCTGGGTGTATTGACCGGTGCCATTCAAGGCTACTTTGGTGGCAAAACCGATTTGGCGTTTCAGCGCTTCATCGAAATCTGGGGCTCCATGCCCGAGCTGTATTTGCTGATCATTTTTTCAGCGGTGCTGGAGCCCAGCGTGGCACTGCTGCTGGTGTTGCTCAGCCTGTTTGGCTGGATGGGCCTGAGCGATTACGTACGCGCCGAATTTCTGCGCAACCGCCAGATGGACTATGTGCGTGCAGCCCGGGCCATGGGCGTGGGGCACTGGCACATCATCACCCGGCACATCCTGCCCAACAGCCTCACACCGGTGGTTACGTTTTTGCCGTTCCGAATGAGCGCGGCCATTCTGGCGCTCACCAGCCTGGACTTTTTAGGGCTTGGCGTTCCACCGGGCACGCCCTCATTGGGTGAGTTGCTGTCACAGGGCAAAAACAACATCGATGCCTGGTGGATTTCCCTGTCCACCTTTGCGGTACTGGTGGTCACCCTGTTGCTGCTGACCTTCATGGGCGACGCACTGCGCGATGCGCTGGATCCGCGCAAGGCAGACGCTTCAACGCCAGCACCCGAGGCACCTGGCGAAGCAGAGGCCGCCACCACGCAACCCCACTCATCACCCACCCATGCATCCCCTCAGGCACTGTTGGAAGTTCAGAACCTCCGCATTGCATTTGGAAAAAACCCAGTGGTGAAAGGTGTTTCGTTCTCGCTCCATGCCGGGCAACGGCTGGCGCTGGTGGGCGAATCGGGGTCCGGAAAAACGCTCACGGCCATGGCTTTGATGGGGTTGCTCACCGATGCCACGGTGACTGGCCAATTCAGCGTGAATCAGCGCCCGCTGCAAACCCTGACCGAGCAGGAATGGGAGTCGGTACGCGGAAAAGATCTCGCCATGGTGTTCCAAGAGCCCATGACTGCGCTCAACCCGGTTCACCGCGTGGGCCATCAAATTGCAGAAGTGCTGCTTGGCCACCGCAGCCTCAAACCCGCAGAGGCCCAAGCTGAAGTCCAAGCCCTGCTTCGGTCCGTCGGGTTGGGGGATTTGCCAGACCACGCCAATGCCTACCCTCACCAACTCAGCGGGGGGCAACGCCAACGGGTGTTGATGGCCATGGCATTGGCGGGACAACCCAAGGTCTTGCTGGCCGACGAGCCCACCACGGCTCTGGACGCCACACTGCGCACCCAAATTCTGGACGTGCTCGCCAACCACCAGAAAACCAGCGGCATGGCGTTGGTACTGATCTCTCACGACCTGCAACTGGTGCGCAGCTATGCCGACCATGTCATGGTGATGCAAAACGGTTGGGTGGTGGAGCAGGGCGATACCGAGGCGTTGTTCACGTCGCCCCAACATCCCTATACCCAGAAGCTGCTCGACAGCACCCCCACCCGAGATCTGACGCCTTTCTCGGAGGGGGGCGCTGCCCCCGCACTAGCCGCATCCAAGCTGCAAGTCAGGTTCCCCGTTCCAAGCAAAGGCATCCACAATTGGTGGCAGTCCCACTACCGAACCGTTTTGCATGGAATCGATTTCCAGCTGCCACAAGGTCAGACCCTGGCGGTGGTTGGAGAGTCAGGCTCCGGAAAAACCACATTGGCCCTGGCAGCCATGCAGTTGGTACCCAGTACCGGCGCAATCACCGTCATGGGACGTGAATGGTCCAAACAACCAGAACAAAACCGAAAGCAGCGGCAATCGGTGCAAGTGGTCTTTCAAGACCCATTTGGCTCCTTGTCACCCCGCCTGACGGTCGCGGAACTGATCGAGGAGGGCTTGCGGGTTCACGAGCCCGATCTCACCCCATCGGAACGACGAAAACGGGTACTCGATGCACTGGAGGCGGTTGGTTTGCGAACCTCTGCGGCCCATGCAGTGACAGACAGCGAATTGCTCGCCCGCTACCCCCATCAGTTCTCGGGTGGACAACGCCAGCGACTGGCTGTAGCCAGAGCGTTGGTGGTGAACCCATCGGTACTGGTGCTCGATGAGCCCACCAGTGCACTGGATGTCACGATTCAAAAACAAGTGCTCACGATGTTGCAGCAATTGCAGCGCACAAGAGGGCTGAGCTACCTGCTCATCACCCACGACATGGCCGTGGTGAATGCCATGGCTCACCGCGTTTTGGTGTTGAAAAACGGTCAAGTGCTTGAACACGGAACCTGGGCCCATGTATCGAAACAGCCTGAACACCCCTATACCAAGCAGTTGCTGGAGGCCGCAGGGCTGTCCATCAGCTGAAATCGAAAAGCCATGGTGGTACTTACCCCATCGGCAAAACACCCGTGGTAGTACTAAACTGGAAGGCGACTTGGATCCATTGCCGCCCATGAGTACTGTTGTGATCGCCGAATCGCTCGATTTCTTTGCTCCCCTGCGCTGGTTGCGCCTGGGCTGGCAAGATTTGATGCGCAACCCAATACCCGGGTTGGCGCATGGTGTAGCTTGTGCGCTGTTTGGCGCTTTTATTTTTTGGCTTTCCAAAGACAAATTTTGGCTGCTAACGGGTGCTTTCAGCGGTTTCTTGATTGTTGCGCCGATTCTGACCACGGGCTTGTACCAAGTCAGCCGCAATTGCACCACGGGGCGCTGCATTGGCATGACTGAGGTTCTGGATTTATGGGGTAGCCTGGACGGACGATTGGTACGGTTTGGGTTGTTGTTGAGCTGGGCCGGCACAGGCTGGGTGTTGACCTCGGCGGCCTTTATCACTTGGGTATCCCCCGTGCCGGTGACCGACCCCGTCAGCTTTGTCAAGCATGTGGTGCTCGCCGATTCGGGCATGGCTTTTCAAGGCTGGCTCATGTTGGGAGGGGCATTGGCGGCTCCCGTGTTCGCCTCCAGTGTGGTGGCCATTCCAATGCTGGTGGATACGCGTGCTTCTTTGCATGAGGCGGTATTGACCAGTTGGCGCCTGGTCGGTGCCAACCCCATCGCTCTGGGCTTTTGGGCCGCCATCATCATGGCCTTGGTGGGACTGGCATTTGCATCCATGTTGGTGGGATTGATCGTGGTTGTGCCCTGGCTGGCGCACTCCAGTTGGCATGCCTACGTAGAGCTCACCCACAGAGCTTGATCAAGCTCAAACACTGTTTGTTTAGCGGGCCTATAGCCGCACCTGCCGCAGCCAATTCTGCGGGTTGCACCGATGACCTGGGGGATACTCTGCGTTTACCCAACGCCAAGGAAACGAGCCACCGCCGATCATGGAAAACACCATTTTTGGTTATACCGAGGCCCAAATTGCGCAATTCGGTCTGTCGGTTGGTGTCACAGCATTTATTTTGTACATGCTGTTCATCGTTTTCAACTTGGCTAAAGAATCCAAGGCCGGCAAATTTGGGACGTTTGTACTTTTCCTGGTCCTTTCTTTTGGAATGCTGGGGTTTGTTGCCAAAAACGTCATCCAATGGGTCATGAACATGTAGCGCTGTATTGGCAACCGGTGCGTTCTGACGCTACAATCGCAGCTTCTCGACCAAACGGGCGGATCTCAACCGCCCGTTTTTTTTGGTCGTTTCATTTTGAATAACGGGATTCGCATCGCAGACATGTCTTGGCAGCAAACCATCGAACAAACCGTCGTTGGGCTGGGTTTTGACCTGGTCGAAATCACACGTTCGGCCGGCGGCTTGCTGTGCGTCACGATTGACTGTCCCTATGTTGCCGGGCAGTCCGAACAATTCGTGACCGTGGAAGACTGCGAAGGCATCACACGCCAGCTGCAATACTTGCTGGAAGTGGAGCAGGTGGACTACAAGCGCCTGGAAGTGGGTTCCCCCGGCATCGACAGGCCGCTGCGTCATGCCGCTGACTTCACTCGCTTTATTGGTCAGCTCATTGACGTCACCCTGAAGGAAGCCATCGGTCAAACCGGATCAGGCGTGGCTGTCAATCGAAAAAAATTCCGCGGCACCCTGGAAGCAGGGTCACTGGAAGGCCATTGGCAGATCGTCTGGCGCGATGAACCCAACCTCAAACCGGGACAACGCATCAGTAAAAAACGGGTTGCGGCGCCATTGCAGGCCATGCAGTTCAATCTCGATGAAATCCGCGAAGCGCGACTGGCACCCGTTGTGAATTTCAAGGGGCGTACACCCCGAACTTTGGAACAAGCTGCACCCCCTGTTGCCGCCGCTCCAGACCTTACCTCCGATATTTGAAGACAGAAGAAAGAAAGGCAGGCCGCCATGAATCGTGAATTGCTGATGCTTGTTGACGCCATTTCTCGCGAAAAAAACGTGGATCGTGAAGTGGTATTCGGTGCTGTCGAACTGGCACTGGCCTCCGCAACCAAAAAACTGTACCAGGGCGAAGTCGATATCCGCGTCATCATTGATCGCGACAGCGGCAACTATGAATCCTTCCGTCGTTGGCTGGTGGTGCCCGATGAAGCCGGTCTGCAAAACCCGGATGCAGAAGAGTTGCTGACCGACGCTCGCGACGAAATCGATGACATCGAAATCGGCGACCACATCGAAAAGCCCATCGAAAGCGTGCCCATTGGCCGGATTGGCGCCATGGCAGCCAAACAGGTTATTTTGCAAAAAATTCGCGATGCCGAACGGGAAATGCTCCTGAACGACTTCATGTCTCGGGGCGAAAAGATTTTTGTCGGTACGGTCAAGCGGATGGACAAAGGCGATCTGATCGTCGAGAGCGGCCGCGTGGAAGGTCGTCTCAAGCGCAGCGAAATGATTGCGAAAGAAAATTTCCGCACAGGGGATCGCGTTCGCGCCATCATCATGGAAGTGGACCTGACACTGCGAGGCGCTCCTATTTTGTTGTCTCGCTCTGCACCGGCATTCATGGTGGAACTGTTCCGCCAGGAGGTACCGGAAATCGAGCAGGGCTTGTTGGAAATCAAGTCATGCGCCCGTGATTCCGGCTCGCGCGCCAAAATTGCGGTGCTGTCTCACGACAAACGCGTAGACCCCATCGGTACCTGTGTAGGCGTCCGTGGCTCCCGTGTCAATGGCGTGACCAATGAGCTGGCGGGTGAACGCGTGGACATCGTGCTGTGGAGTGAAGACCCAGCGCAGTTCGTCATTGGCGCTTTGGCTCCGGCCAACGTTCAGTCCATTGTGGTGGACGAAGAACGTCATGCCATGGATGTGGTTGTGGACGAAGAAAACCTGGCCATTGCGATTGGCCGAGGCGGTCAAAACGTGCGTTTGGCCTCCGAGTTGACCGGTTGGCGCATCAACATCATGACTGCGGATGAATCTGCACAGAAGCAGGCAGAAGAGTCTGATGTCGTGCGTCAATTGTTCATGTCCAAACTGGATGTGGATCAGGAAATCGCTGACATCCTGATTGAAGAAGGATTTGGCAGTCTGGAAGAAGTGGCCTATGTCCCGCTGCAAGAGATGCTGGACATTGAATCTTTCGACGAAGACACCGTCACCGAACTGCGCAACCGCGCCAAAGACGCTCTGTTGACCATGGAATTGGCCAAAGAGGAAAGTGTGGAGGAGACCTCGCAAGACTTGAGATCGCTGGAGGGCTTGTCCACGGAATTGATCGCCAAACTGTCAGACGCCGGTGTTCACACCCGGGATGATTTGGCCGATCTCGCAACCGATGAGTTATGCGAAATTTCCGGACAAACTCCGGAAGAAGCCACGGCTCTGATCATGCAAGCTCGCGCGCACTGGTTCCAGAGCGCCGACGAAGCTCAAGGCTGAAACGGAGACCATAGATGACCACAATCAGCGTTTCAGAACTTGCAGCCGAGCTGCACAAGCCCACTCAGATTCTGTTGGAGCAACTGGCACACGCAGGTGTGCAGAAGCAGACCGCTTCCGACATGGTGTCCGAAACGGACAAGCAACAGCTCCTGAGCTACTTGCAAGCCAGCCATGGCACAGCCACGGGTGAACGGAAAAAAATCACCTTGACCAAAAAGTCCACCTCTGAAATCAAGCAGGCGGATGCAACCGGACGGGCACGGACCATTCAGGTGGAAGTGCGCAAAAAGCGGGTATTCGTACAGCGCGAAGAAGACACCTCCAACGAATGGGCTCAAAGGGCTGCGGCAGCAGCTGAAGCAGCTGAGTTGGTCAGGCGAGAAGAAGAAGCTCGCCATCAAGCCGAATTGCTGCGCCAGCAAGAAGAAGAATTGGCTCGCAAGCGTCAGGAGCGTGCGGATCAAGAAGCTCGCGAAGCAGCAGAACAGGCTGCGAAAGCCGCCGCAGAAGCTGCTGCTGCTGCAGCAGCGGCAGCCACACAGCAAGTGGCTGCACCTCCCGTTGAAGTGCGTGACCGCGAAGCTGCTCGCGCCGCAGCGCAAGCGGAAGCCGCCATGCTGTCCGCTGCTGCCCGTGCGGCAAACGAGCGCCGTGTGGCCCCTCCGCTGGCGCCCGTGCCGGCACCGGCAGCACCTTCTGCACCAACTGTTGGCGTGATGTCAGAGCCTGTTGTTCCAGCCCCTGCAGCATCTGCGCCACCTCCTGCCCCCGCAGCAGTTGATCCAGACGCCGCACGCAAGGCACAGCTGGCCAAAGTGGCAGAAGAAAAAGCTGCTGAAGAAGCCCGAGCCAAAGAGCTGCAGGATCGCCGTCGGAAGGCTGAGGCTGAGGCCGCCGCCATTCGGGAAATGATGTCAGCACCAAAGAAAGTGTTGGTCGCGAAAAAGCCTGAACCCGAAGTCAAGCCTGCGGACCCCAAAGCAGCCGCCAACCTGAAAGGTACGTTGCACAAACCGGCTGGTGCGCCGGGTACGCCCAATGCACCGGGGGCCGCACGGCCCGCGGTTGGCGCAGGCAAGAAGGAAGTCAAGTCCGAGAATCTGTCGTCGACCTGGAAGGACGAAAACGGCAAGAAGAAGGAAATCAAGACCCGCGGCGACACCAATGCAGGCCGCGGCAACTGGCGCAGTGGACCCAAAGGCAAGAAGGGTGATCGCGATCAACGCGATTCCGGCCCAGCATTCGCAGCGCCTGCGGAAGCCAAGGTGCTGGAAATCCATGTGCCAGAAACCATCACTGTGGGCGAATTGGCCCACAAGATGGCGCTGAAATCTTCAGAAGTCATCAAGCAATTGATGAAGCTGGGTCAGCTGGTCACCATCAACCAGTCGCTGGACCAGGACACCGCCATGATCGTGGTGGAAGAGCTGGGTCACAAAGCGGTTCAGGCGGCACTGGATGATCCAGAAGCGTTCACCGACGAGGAAGTGGAAGCACAGGCGGCAGAAGCGCTGTCCCGTGCACCGGTCGTTACCGTCATGGGCCACGTGGACCACGGTAAAACCTCGCTGTTGGACTACATCCGCCGCGCCAAAGTGGCGGCTGGCGAAGCCGGTGGTATCACCCAGCACATTGGCGCCTATCACGTGGAAACCCCACGCGGCATGATCACCTTCTTGGACACTCCCGGTCACGAGGCGTTCACCGCCATGCGGGCTCGCGGTGCGCAGGCTACCGACGTGGTCATTCTGGTTTGCGCGGCCGATGACGGTGTCATGCCCCAAACGAAAGAAGCGATCAAGCACGCAAAAGCAGCCAAGGTGCCCATCGTGGTGGCCATCACCAAAGCAGACAAACCCGATGCCAACCCCGATCGGGTGAAGCAGGAGCTGGTTTCCGAAGAGGTGGTCCCTGAGGAATATGGTGGCGACTCCCCCTTTGTGGCTGTGTCGTCCAAAACTGGCATGGGCATTGATGCATTGCTCGAACAAGTGTTGCTGCAAGCCGAGGTGCTGGAACTAACTGCACCGGTCGAAGCGTCTGCCAAGGGCTTGGTCATTGAGGCCAAGCTGGACAAAGGACGCGGCCCAGTTGCGACCATCCTGGTGCAATCCGGTACCCTTAAAACAGGTGATGTGGTGCTGGCAGGCCAAACCTATGGCCGTGTACGTGCCATGTTGGACGAAAACGGCCATCCCACCAAAGCAGCGGGGCCTTCCATTCCGGTGGAAATCCAAGGTTTGAGCGACGTTCCAGGCGCTGGCGACGAATTCATGGTCATGACCGATGAGCGCCGTGCCCGTGAAATCGCCACCTACCGTGCTGGCAAGTACCGCACCACCAAGCTGGCCAAGCAACAAGCGGCCAAGCTGGAAAACGTGTTCAACGAAATGACGGCTGGCGAAGTCAAGACACTGCCCGTGGTGCTGAAGGCCGATGTGCAAGGTTCGCAAGAAGCCTTGGCGGCCTCGCTGCTCAAGCTGTCCACCGAAGAGGTACGTGTGCAAATGGTTTACGCGGGTGTGGGCGGTATCAGCGAATCCGACGTCAACCTGGCCATTGCGTCCAAGGCCGTCATCATCGGCTTCAACACCCGTGCGGACGTCAATGCCCGCAAGGTGGCAGAAGGCAATGATGTGGACATCCGCTACTACAACATCATTTACGACGCGGTGGACGATGTGAAGGCGGCCATGTCCGGCCTGTTGGCTCCGGACAAGCGCGAGGAAGTCATTGGCATGGCCGAAATCCGCAACGTCATCGTTGCCACCAAAATCGGCACGATTGCGGGCTGTATGGTTACGTCCGGTCAGGTCACGCGTTCCGCTCACTTCCGCTTGCTGCGCGAGAACGTGGTGGTCTACACCGGCGAACTGGATTCGCTCAAGCGTTTCAAAGACGATGTGCGCGAAGTCAAAGAAGGCTTCGAGTGTGGTGTCAAGCTCAAAAACTACAACGACATCAAAGAGGGCGATCAGCTCGAATTCTTTGAAGTCAAGGAAATTGCCCGGACGCTGTAAGCGCAAAAGGCGACTGTTCAGATGCCACGCAAACCTTCGTCTGCACCCAACCGGGGTTATCGGGTTGCCGATCAGATCCAACGCGATCTGACGGAGCTCATTGCCCGCGAGTTGAAAGACCCGCGGGTAGGAATGGTAACCATCAACGCCGTTGAAGTGACACCGGACTACGCCCATGCGCAGGTGTATTTCAGCCTGCTGGTGGGCAATCCAGATGAGACATTGGCGGCTCTGAATCAGGCGGCTGGTTTTTTGCGCAATGGCTTGTTCAAGCGCCTGCACATCCACACGGTGCCCACACTGCATTTCCATTTCGATCGCACCACCGAGCGCGCGGCCGACATGAACGCTTTGATTGCCAAAGCGGTATCTTCCCGCGTCAAAGACCCAGACTGACCATGCGCGTTGACCCCAAACCCAGGGTGCAGCGCCGCCCTGTGCACGGGGTGCTGCTGCTCGACAAACCGCTGAACCTTTCCAGCAACCAGGCTTTGCAAAAAGCCAAGTGGTTGCTGCGCGCGGAAAAAGCTGGGCACACCGGTACGCTGGACCCGCTGGCCACCGGCGTGTTGCCCATCTGTTTTGGGGCAGCCACCAAATTCAGTCAACAGCATCTGGATGCCATCAAGCGCTACCAAGCCACGGTGCTGCTGGGGCAGGCCACCTCAACCGGTGACCGTGAGGGAGAAGTTGTCCGCACAGAAGCAGTGCCCGCCATTCAGCATGCACAGGTTGCTGAGTTGGCTGCTCGCATGCAAGGCCCTATGCGGCAAACGCCACCCATGTATTCAGCGCTGAAAAAAGATGGCAAAGCGCTGTACAAGTACGCCCGCGCAGGCGAAGTGGTGGAGCGGGAGTCGCGCCAGATCGAAATTTACAAGATTAATTTGACCCTATCGCATACCAGTGAAGGAGCGGTAGCTATTGAAATAGATGTCACCTGCAGCAAGGGCACTTACATTCGCACGCTGGGTGAGGATGTGGCCAAAGCGCTGGGAACTGTGGGCCATTTGATCGCTTTGCGCCGCGTTGACACGGGCCCTTTCACAGAAGCGCAATGCGTCACGTTGGCCGACTTGGAAGCCATGGACGACGCACAGCGGCTGCAAACCCTCCAACCCGTGGATGTGTTGCTGGGTGATCACGAGCCGGTTGTGTTGCAAGAGCATGATGCCGCCCGCTTCCTGAGCGGATTGCGTCGACGCACCCCACTACCTGATACGGAGGCGGTGCGTGTGTTTGGCCCTTCAAACGGGTCCAATCCTCCGCTGCTGGGAACTGCACACATCCAATCTGGGGAATTGATTCCCGATCGCCTGCTGAATCCACCCGAAATTGAACAAATTGCCCGCCAGGCCACCCTGGCGCTGGCTTGACCTTTTTTGAACAAACGAGCCTGACCATGAGCCAGAAGCAAATTCGAAACATCGCCATCATTGCCCACGTTGACCACGGCAAAACCACGCTGGTTGACCAGCTGTTGCGCCAGAGTGGCACCTTTGCTGCCCACGAAAAAGTTGAAACCTGCGTGATGGACAACAACGCCATTGAAAAAGAGCGTGGCATCACCATTCTGGCCAAGAACTGCGCTGTGAGCTGGGGCGGTACGCACATCAACATCGTGGACACCCCCGGCCACGCGGACTTTGGCGGTGAAGTGGAACGCGCCTTGTCCATGGTGGACGGCGTGGTGCTGCTGATCGACGCGCAAGAAGGCCCCATGCCGCAAACCCGCTTCGTCACCAAAAAGGCTTTGGCGTTGGGTCTGAAGCCCATTGTGGTGGTGAACAAGGTGGATAAGCCCGGTGCGGCCCCCGATAAAGTCATCAACCAGGCATTCGACCTGTTCGACAAGCTGGGCGCCACCGATGAGCAGCTCGATTTTCCGGTGGTATATGCCTCCGGTCTGAACGGTTGGTCTTCCTTGGACGAGGGCGAGCCCGGTGCGCAGTGGGGCACCGACATGACCGCGCTGTTTGAAACCGTTTTGAAGCATGTTCCGGCGCATGAAGGCAACCCTGATGCTCCTTTGCAGCTACAAATTTCTTCGCTCGACTATTCCACCTTTGTGGGTCGAATTGGCGTAGGCCGCATCAACGCAGGCCGCATCAAGCCCGGCATGGACGTGCTGGTGGCCGAAGGTCCAGATGGCAAAACGGCCAAAGGCCGCATCAATCAGGTGCAAAAATTCCAGGGGTTGGACCGCATGGTGGTGACCGAAGCTGGGCCTGGTGACATCGTGCTGGTCAACGGCATTGAAAACATTGGCATTGGTGTGACGCTGACCGACCCGGCCAACCCCACTCCATTGCCCATGCTGAAGGTCGATGAACCCACCCTGACCATGAACTTCTGCGTGAACACCAGCCCGCTGGCGGGCCGTGAAGGCAAGTTTGTGACCAGCCGCCAAATTTGGGATCGCTTGCAGAAAGAACTGCAATCCAACGTGGCCCTTCGCGTGAAAGAAACCGACGAAGACGGCATTTTTGAAGTGTCTGGCCGTGGTGAATTGCACCTGACCATCCTGCTGGAAAACATGCGCCGCGAAGGCTATGAGTTGGCCGTGTCCAAGCCCCGCGTGGTGTTCCAAGACATCAACGGCGAGCGTTGCGAACCGATTGAGCTGGTCACCGCCGACATCGAAGAACAGCACCAAGGCGGTGTGATGCAGGCCCTGGGCGAGCGCAAGGGCGAATTGGTCAACATGGAACCCGATGGCCGTGGCCGTGTGCGCCTGGAGTACCGCATCCCGGCCCGCGGCCTGATCGGCTTCAGCAACGAATTCCTGAACCTGACCCGTGGTTCCGGCCTCATCAGCAACATCTTCGACAGTTACGAGCCCCACAAGGGTGACATTGCCAGCCGGAAAAACGGTGTGCTGATTTCCATGGACGACGGTGAAATCTTCACCTACGCCCTGGGCAAGCTGGATGATCGCGGCCGCATGTTCGTGCGTGCCAACGACCCGGTGTACGAAGGCATGATTGTGGGCATCCACAGCCGTGACAACGACTTGATCGTCAACGCCACCCGCACCAAGCAGTTGACTAACTTCCGGGTCAGTGGCAAGGAAGATGCCATCAAGATCACGCCACCCATTGACCTGACTCTGGAATACGGCGTGGAGTTCATTGACGATGACGAGTTGGTGGAAATCACACCCAAGAGCATTCGCCTGCGCAAGCGTCACCTGAAAGAGCACGACCGCAAACGTGCCGCCAAGGAATAAAAGCGTCTCAGGCAAAAAACGGGCGGCCCGCAGCCTACGAGTGGGTGGCGTGGCCGCAACTGAAACGGGCTTGTCGGCCACCAAACCGATGAGGCATGGCATGATGGCTCGGAGCACTCAAGCTCTTTTGCATCCCCTGGCCCATGCACACCCACAACCAACCCGAATCCCCCATTCTGGCCGTGCGGCATGGCCGCATGGGCTTCATCACCTTGAATCGCCCCAAGGCGTTGAACGCGCTGTCTTTGGACATGGTGCGGCAAATGACCCAGGCCTTGCTGGAATGGCGTCATGACCCCTATGTATTGGCCGTTGCTGTGCGTGGCATGGGAAAAGACGGGCCATTCGGTGCGTTCTGTGCCGGTGGTGACATCCGGTTTTTTCACCAGGCTGCACTGGCCGGTGACCCGGCACTGGAAGATTTCTTTACCGAGGAATACCACCTCAATCACCTGATCCACACCTACCCAAAACCGTACATTGCGTTCATGGATGGCGTGGTGATGGGTGGCGGCATGGGCATCAGTCAGGGGGCGAGTTTGCGGGTGGTCACACCCCGCACAAAAATGGCCATGCCCGAGACCGGCATTGGCCTGTTTCCCGATGTCGGGGGAGGTTTTTTCCTGAGCCGTTGCCCTGGCCGCGCAGGGGAATGGCTGGCGCTGACGGGGCAAACCATAGGGGCAGGCGATGCAACCGCATTTGGCTTGGCAGATGGATGCATAGACCCCGCTCGCTTGCCCGTTATCTGGGCAGAGCTGGAACAAACACCCTTTGAATCCGGTGCCGCAGCCGAACGACTGGTGTTATCAAAATTAGTAGCATCAGAAGCTCAACATAAAAACGACAGAAGCCAAATAGATGCCTATTTTTCTTTGAAATCCGTGGCCGACATGGTCACCGCACTGCAAGCGGACTCCACCGAATTCGCCCAGCATGCGGTTGCCGTATTGCTCAAGCGCTCACCGCTCATGCTGCATGTGGTGCTGGAGCAGATCCGCAGAGCCCGCACCATGGGCCTGGCTGACGACCTGCGCATGGAGCGCGATTTGGTCAGGCACTGTTTTCACACCCAGCATTTGCAACGCAGTGGCACATGCAGCGAAACCGTCGAAGGCATCCGGGCACTGGCGGTGGACAAAGACCATTCCCCCCAATGGAGCCCCGCTCGCATTCAAGAAGTCACGCCAGCCATGGTGGAACCGTTCTTCCAAAGTCCATGGCCAACCCACGCCCACCCGCTGGCTCATCTCGGTTGATGGCAACGCTCAGCCGAATCGAAGACCCTTCTCAGCGATTGCGGCTTTTCATCGCGCGCTCGACTTCGCGCTTACCTTCACGGTCTTTGATGGTGTCGCGCTTGTCGTGCTCGGCTTTGCCCTTGGCCAAAGCCACATCGCACTTCACCAGGTTGCCTTTCCAGTGCAGGTTCAGAGGCACCAGCGTGTAGCCTTTTTGCTCCACTTTGCCGACCAAACGCCGAATTTCGTCTTTGTTCAACAGCAGTTTTTTGGTACGTGCGGCCTCTGCAGGTACATGGGTGGATGTGGTGCG
>Ga0228698_1000717_pt1 | contig 21060 bp, 19 predicted proteins | sample McNCre117_Aug_MG_FD_178015 | JGI IMG/M metagenome (GOLD analysis project Ga0228698, IMG submission 178015) | Freshwater microbial communities from McNutts Creek, Athens, Georgia, United States - 1-17_Aug_MG | ecosystem: Environmental > Aquatic > Freshwater > Creek | place: USA: Georgia...
TCCACGATCACGCTGAAACAGCGTCCACGATCAGACTGAAATGCCGTCCACGATCACGCTGAAATCCCGTCCACCATCAGGCTGAAACAGCGTCCACGATGGGCTGAAATACGCAGTGGGCACCGGCAAGGCCCGCAGCGTCAACATTCGCTTCCAGGCAATGTGCTCGCACTACCTGTTCGATCCGCAGTTCTGCAATCCGGCCTCAGGCTGGGAGAAGGGTGTGGTCGAGAAGAACGTACAAGACCGTCGGCGCCAGGTCTGGCGGGAAGCGGCAGAGCGCCGTTGGCCTGACCTGGCCACTCTCAATACCTGGTTAGCCGAGCGGTGTCGGCAATGCTGGGACGAGAGCAGCCACCCGGACTGGCCGGCACTCAAAGTCGCCGAGGTCTGGCAGGACGAGCAGGCCCGGCTGATGCCGGTGCCCAAGCCCTTCGACGGCTACGTCGAGCATCTGGTGCGGGTCTCAGCCACCGGGCTGATTCACTTCCAGCGCAACCGCGACAGCGTGCCTACCCGGCATGTGAACGCGATCCTGAGTCTTCGGGTGTATCCGGAGTTGTTGGTACTGGTGGCCGAGGGCATTGAGGTGGCCCGGCACGTCCGTAGCTTCGAGTGCGACCAGACCTTCTTCAACTGGCAGCACTACATCGCCCTGGTCGAGACCAAGCCCGGCACGCTGCCGTCACTTGGCACTGGAGCCTGAATCCCTGGTCGAGCAGTTACTGGCCGCGGAAGGTGCAGAACGCCAGCTGCGATCCATCGGCTACCAGATGAAGGCGGCCCGCTTCCCTGCACACCGGGACCTGGCGGGCTTCGAGTTCACCAACAGCACCGTCGACGAAGCATTGATACGCAGTCTGCACACGACCGCGTTCACCGACGCAGCGCACAACGTCGTGCTCATCGGCGGCCCGGGCACCGGCAAGACGCATCTGGCTACCGCGTTGGGCGTGGAAGCGATCCAGCGCCACGGCAAAAGCGTGCGCTTCCACTCCACGATTGAGCTGGTCAATGCGCTGGAGGCCGAGAAGGTCCAGGGTAAGGCTGGCCATCACGACCAACCTGAGCTGCGGTGAATGGAGTGGCGTCTTCGGAGACGCCAAGATGACCACCGCGCTCCTTGATCGCCTCACCCATCACTGCCACATCGTCGAGACCGGCAGCGCGTCTTGGCGCTTCAAACACAGCAGCACAACGACTGCCACGGCTCGTGTCAGGGCCAACAACTCACGAAGAAAAGGAGCTCAGACCGACAAGCAGGAACTCGACTTATCCACAGAACAAGCTGCCGTCCGGTAGCCTTGAGGGTGGGTCAGATTTGAATGATCGCGTCGGGTCAGTTCTGGGTGATCGTCAACAGACCCGTGGTCTCGACGATCTGCCGTTCCCCACGCGGGTGGGGATGAACCACCCGGATCCTGGGCAGCGACGGCAGCAGCAAGCTGTTCCCCGCGCGGTGGGGCCTGGCCCCTTCAGCGGGCCTGCGCGGCGGCCGCCACGCGCAGTTCCTCCTCGCTCAGCACGAAGCCGCCGCCGTCCGCCAGCCGATCCACCGCCAGGTCGATGAACAGCCGCACCCGCGCCGGCTGGGCGCTGCGGCTGCCGTAGTAGACGTAGAGGTGGTAATCGTCGCTGACGTGCTCCAGCAGCAGCGGCACCAGCCGACCGGCGCGGATGTGCGCCACCACAGTGGGGCCGGTGGCCTGGGCGATGACCTCGCCGGCCAGCAGCGCGCGCAGCTCGTAGGCCTCGTCGTTGGTGACCAGTGCCGGCTGGACGGCATGCATGTGCAGCGCGCCGTCCAGCCGCAGGTGCCAGGGCATCGGGCGTTCGTCGCCCGGGCGCCGGTAGGCGCTGCAGCGGTGCGCGGCCAGGTCGGCCAGCGTCGTGGGGGTGCCGTGGCGGCGCAGGTAGTCGGGCGCGGCGCAGACGATGAGCTGCAGCGGGAAGAGCCGGCGCGCGATCAGCCCCGGTTGAGGCGCATTGCCCAGGCGAAAGCCCACGTCGGTGCGCTCTTCGACCCAGTTGCCGATGCGGTCGTCGAGCTGCACGTCGGGCTGCACCTCGGGGTAGAGCCGACCGTACTCGGCCAGCAGCGGGCCGAGCACCGGCGTCAAGGCGCTGCGCGGGCCGACGATGCGCAGCGGCCCGGCGATGCTGCTGCGCGCGTGGCGCACGTCCTCCAGCGCCGCGTGCAGCCCCGCCAGTGAGCCCTGCACGGTGTCGAACAGGCGCTGGCCCTCCTCGGTCAGCGAGAGGCTGCGCGTGGTGCGGTGGAACAGCCGCACGCCCAGGTGCTGCTCCAGCTGCACCAGCGCCTTGCTGGCCGCCTGCGGGGTGATCTGCTGCGCGCGCGCGGCCTGGCTCAGGCTGCCCAGCTCGGCCGCGCGCACGAAGGTGGTGACGGATCTCAGTTCATTGATGGCCATGGCAGGGCGGATGTTGGCGTGTCGATGCGGCGTCGATTCTCAATCCGAGGTTGTAGCTGACTCAACCAACTCCCATCTATTCAGGGAAGGTCGGGCTGCCTAAAGTGCGTCCATCGATCCCTGATCACTCACCAGGGCCCCCGGGCCCGGCGGACTTCATCATGCAAGCCTTCACCTTCTACAACCCCACCCAACTCGACGTCGGCGCCGGCAAGGAGCAGCGCATCGGCGAGGTGTTGGCCGCCCACGGCGTGCGCAAGGTGCTGCTGGCCTACGGCAGCGAGCGCATCCGGCGCGACGGCCTGTACGACACCGTCACCGCCAGCCTGGGCGCGCAGGGCATCGCCTTCGTCGCCTTTGGCGGCATCGTCAGCAACCCGGTGATTTCCACGGTGCGCGAGGCCATCGCGGTGGCCCGGCGCGAGGGCGTGGATGCCGTGCTGGCCGTCGGTGGCGGCTCGGTGCTCGACAGCGCCAAGGCCATCGCCGCGGGCGTGAAGCACGACGGCGACGTCTGGGACCTCTTCATCGGCAAGGCGCCCATCACGGCTGCGCTGCCCATCTTCGACATCCTCACGCTGGCGGCCACCGGCAGCGAGATGAACCCCGGCGCCGTCGTCACCAACGAGGCGACGAAGGAGAAGTTCGCGATCAACGCGCCGGTGCTCTTCCCCAAGGTGTCCATCCTCAGCCCGACGCTGATGCGCAGCGTCACGCGCGACTACCTGGTGTACTCGGCCGCGGACGTGATCGCCCACAGCATCGAGGGCTACTTCACCGCCACGGTGCAGCCCAAGATCGCCTCGCGCCTGGTGGAGTCGGTGATCCAGACCGTCATCGAGACCACCGAAACCCTGCTGGCCAACCCGGCCGACGATGCGGCGCGCAGCGAGTTCGCCTGGGCCGCCACGCTGGCGCTCAACGGCAGCACCTTCGCGGGCACGGCCGGCTTCGGCTACCCCAACCACATGATCGAGCACTCGCTGTCGGCGCTGTTCAACGTGCCGCACGGCGCCGGCCTGTCGGTGGTCATGCCCGCGTGGATGCGCTGGTACCAGTCGCGCAACCCGGCGCAGTTCGAGCGTTTTGCGCAGAAGGTCTTCGGCGTCGAGGGCGCTGCAGCCGGCATTGCCGCGCTGGAGGCCTGGTTCGACCAGATCGGCACGCCCACCCGCCTGTCACAGCTGGGCATCACCGAGGCGGACCTGCCGACGATCCTCGACAACCTGAAGGGCAACGCCCAGTGGTTCGGCCTGGCGCAGACCTACACGCAGGACGTGCTGCGCGAGATCCTGACGCTGGCGCTGTGAGGCGGTGAAGCGGCGGCGGCCATCGCCGCCAACTCCTTCGCCCCCAGCACCTGCTCGTCGCTGTCCAGCAGCCGCTGCACCGCCAGGTCCACGAAGGCGCGCACCCGCTTGGGCAGCGCCGTGCGGTTGCCGTAGTACACGTGCAGGCCCATGTGGCTGGAGATGTGCGGCAGCAGCAGCGGCACCAGCCGGCCGCTGCGCAGGTGGGCGGCCGCGGCGAAGTTGGCCAGCTGGCCGATGACCTGGCCGCTCAGCACCGCCTGCAGCTCCAGCTCGGTGTCGTTGGTGGTGAAGGCGGGGCTCATGGGGCGGCGCTCCACCTCGCCATCGACCTGCAGGTACCAGGTCGTGAGCTGGCCGGTGACCGGGTGGCGGAACACGCTGCAGCGGTGCGCGCCAAGCTCGTCGATGGAGCGCGGCACGCCGTGGCGCGCCAGGTACTCGGGCGCGGCGCAGACGATCAGCTGGATCGGGAAGAGCAGCCGGCCCACCACGCCCTCCTCGGTCAGCGCCAGGCTGCGCGTCGTGCGGTGCAGCAGGCGCACGCCCAGGTGCTGTTCCAGTTGGGCAATCGCCTGGCTGGCCGCCTGGGGCGACACGCCTTGCGCCTGTGCCGCGCGGCGGATGCTGCCGAGCTCGACGGCCTTGGCAAAGGTGGCGATGGCGCGCAGCTCGTTGATGGCCATGGGGCTGGGTGGGCAAGAAGGTGGCGGTGGCGGGGGCGAGGGGCGCGGGCGAGCGCCCGTCAGTCGCTGGTTCCACGGCCCGGATTGTCAACGCTGCCTTGCGGCCTCGTCCCGTGCCCCCATTTCCCCAACTTCATGCCCGACGGACCATGACCCTGAACACCCCGTTGGCCGCCGTGCTGGCCCCGATGACCCTGGCTGCGCTGATCGCCGGCTGCAGCGTGCAAGATCCCCAACCCATGACCGACCCTGTTCCTGACACCCCCGCCGCGCGCAGCGCCGCCGTCGGCGCCGACGACATCGGCCTGAGCCAGGGCCTGAAGCTCTGGTGGCAGATGGCCTTCGACAAGCCGGCCGGCACGGCGCCCGACGCCAGCGCCATCCCGGTGCGGCGCCTGCGCCCGGCCGACCTGACCGCGGCGCCCGAGGGCAGCCTGTGGCGCCTGGGGCATTCCACCGTGCTGCTCAAGCTCGACGGCCGGTTCTGGATCACCGACCCGGTGTTCGCGCGGCGCGCCTCGCCGCTGTCCTTCGCGGGCCCGGCGCGCTTTCACGACCTGCCGCTGACGCTGGACGAGCTGCCGCCGCTGGCTGCGGTCATCCTCTCGCACGACCATTACGACCACCTGGACAAGGACGCCATCCGCGCCCTGGCCGGGCGGGCCGAGCACTTCATTGCGCCCTCGGGCGTGGGCGATCTGATCGTCGAGTGGGGCGTGCCCGCGGCCAAGGTCACCCAGCTGGCCTGGTGGGAGAGCCGCACCGTGGCGGGCGTGACCTTCACCGCCACGCCGGCCCAGCACTTCTCCGGGCGCGGCCTGTTTGACCGCAACCAGCGCCTGTGGTGTTCCTGGGCGGTGCGCAGCGCCACGCTGAACCTCTTCTTCAGCGGCGACTCGGGCTACTTCCCCGGCTTCAAGGCCATCGGCGAGCGGCTCGGGCCCTTCGACGTGACGATGATCGAAGCCGGCGCCTACGACCGCCGCTGGCTGGGCGTGCACATGCTGCCCGAGCAGACCGTGCAGGCCCACCAGGACCTGCGCGGGCGCTGGCTGCTGCCGATCCACAACGGCAGCTTCGACCTGGCCTTCCACCCCTGGCAGGAGCCGCTGGAGCGCGTCAGCCGCGCGGCCCAGGCGCAGGGCGTGGCGCTGCTGACGCCTGCCTTCGGTGAGCGCGTGGCGCTGGCCGCGCCACAGGCGACCACCGCGTGGTGGCGGGGCGCGGCCCACCAGGCCCCCGCGGCCACCGCACTGGTGCCAGGCCACCCATGACCCCAGCGGGCCGTTCATCGGGGGTGCGGGCTGCAGGCCGCGGGCTCAGGGGCGGGTGGCCGCGCTGACCTGCGCCCCCGCCGGCCAGAACGCCATCCCCGCTGCCGCCAGGGCGAAGACGGCCATCACCCCTACCATGGCGCGCGGTGAGCCGTCGCTCAGGGCGGTGAGCAGCAGGGTGGAGACGATGCCGCTGCCGTACTGCAGCGCGCCGATCAGCGCTGCGGCGGAGGCGGCCACGTGGGGCACGCCGTCCAGGGCGGCGGCGGTGGCGCTGGCGGCGAGGATGCCGTTCATCGAGAAGAACACGGCCACCGGCAACGCGACGGTCCACAGCGCCGCGTCCGGGGCGCGGCTGACGCCCAGCCCCGCCACCATGGCCAGCGCGGCCACAGCGGTGGCCACGCGCAGCAGGGCGTCCAGGCGGTAGCACCGCACCAGGCGCCGGTTGACCGCGCTCAGCGCCATCACGCCGATGAGGTTGACGCCGAAGAGCCAGCCGTAGTGCTGGGCGGCGACGTGGAAGTGGTCGATGTACACGCGCGGCGAGCCCGCGATGAAGGCGTAGGCGCCCACGTAGAAGAAGGTCACACAGAGGGTGGGGCGCATGAAGCGGCCGTTGCCCAGCAGGGCGCGGTAGTCCGCCAGGGCGCCGCTGGCCGGCGTGGTGGCGCGCCGCGCCGGGGCGTGGGTCTCGGGCAGGCGGCGCAGCGCCGCGAGCATCACCAGGCCCACGGCGGCCAGCAGCCAGAAGATGGCGTGCCAGCTGCCGATGCGCAGCATCTGCCCGCCCAGCAGCGGCCCGGCGATGGGGGCCAGCGCCATGATGAGGGTCAGCGTGGACAGCGTCTCGGCGGCCTGGCTGCGCTCGTGCAGGTCACGCACCATGGCGCGCGCCAGCATGGGACCGGTGCAGGCGCCAAAGGCCTGGAACAGGCGCCAGAAGACGATCTGCGTGATCGACGTGGACAGCGCGCAGCCGATGGAGCCCAGCACGAACAGCGCCATGCCGATCCGCAGAGGCCGGCGCCGGCCGATGCGGTCGCTCACCGGGCCCCAGACCAGCTGGGCCAGTGCGAAGCCGATCAGGAAGCCGGTGATGGTCAGCTCGGCGTTGCCCTGCAGCTCGCGCTGCATCGTGGGCATGGCCGGCAGGTAGATGTCGGTGGACAGCGAGGTCAGCGCCATCAGCGCGCTGAGCATGACCATCAGGCCCCAGCCGCTCAGCGGCGCGGGCGTGCGGGACGGGGCAGGGGCGGACACCGCGGTGGGGCCCGGGGCCGCGGGGGCGGCGACAGCGTGTGCATCGTTCATCGGCAGGACTCTAGGGACGGCGACTGTCCCCGCCTAGACGGCTGGCGCTTGTTCCGCCCGCAAGCAGAACTTGCGAATCGAGCCGATCTGCCGCACGCAGCGGCCCGCGCCAACGCCGGACGGTGGCGCGCGCATTGGCAACTTCCGCTTGTGAGTGCCGCAACTCGGGACGGCCTAGTGCTTGATGCCCGCGGTTTCTACAGTGCGGCCATGCCGTCATTCCATTGCGCTGCCCGCAGCGCTGCGCAGGCGGCGACCAAGGACCACGCACATGCAGACACGACAACTGGGCCGCCACGGCCCGCAGGTTTCCGCCCTCGGCTACGGCTGCATGGGCCTGAGCTTCGGCTACGGCCCCGGCCTGGACCGCGCCAGCGGCGTGGCCATGATCCGCCACGCCTTCGAGCGCGGCGTCACCTTCTTCGACACCGCCGAGGCTTACGGCGCCTTGAACGAGGAGATGGTCGGCGAGGCGCTGGCGCCGGTGCGCGACCAGGTCGTCATCGCCACCAAGTTCGGCTTCCAGGACGGCAACGCCAGCCTGGGCGTGGACAGCCGGCCCGAGCGCATCCGCGTCGTGGTCGAGCAGTCGCTGCGGCGGCTGCGCACCGACCGCATCGACCTGCTCTACCAGCATCGCGTCGACCCCGCCGTGCCGATGGAGGACGTGGCCGGCTGCGCCAGGGACCTGATCGCGCAGGGCAAGGTGCGGCACTTCGGTCTGTCCGAGGCGGGCGCCGAGTCCATCCGCCGTGCCCACGCCGTGCAACCCGTGGCCGCGTTGCAGAGCGAGTATTCGCTGTGGTGGCGCCAGCCCGAGCGCGAGATTCTTCCCCTGCTGGCCGAGCTGGGCATCGGCTTCGTGCCCTTCAGCCCGCTGGGCAAGGGCTTCCTGACCGGCGCCATCGACGCGAGCACGTCCTTTGCCAGCAACGACTTCCGCAACGTCGTGCCGCGCTTTGAGGCCGCGGCGCGGGCGGCCAACCAGACGCTGGTCGAGGCGCTGAAGCAGCTCGCGGCCGAGCGCGGCGCCACGCCTGCGCAGATCGCGCTGGCGTGGCTGCTGTCGCAGCGGCCGGACATCGTGCCGATCCCTGGCACCACCAAGCGGCACCGGCTGGACGAGAACCTGGGCGCCGCGGCGCTGGCACTCTCCACCGCCGACCTGGCGCGCATCCACGCCGCGCTGGATGGCATCGCCGTCACTGGCGACCGCTACCCGCCGGCGCTGGCCGCTCTGGTGGCGAACTGACGCTGTGTTCTGGAGCAAGAAGATGAAGGACGTTCTGGTCATTGTGGGCGCTGGCGTGATCGGCCAGGCCATTGCGCGGCGCCTTGGCGCAGGCAAGCAGCTGCTGTTGACGCACCACACCCAAGCGGGCGCCGACGAGGCCGCTGAGCGGCTGGCCGACTTCGGCTATGACGTCCGTGCGATGGTGGTGGACATCGCCTCGCGCGACTCGGTGCAGGCGCTGGTCGAGCGTGCGCAGGCGATGGGGCCGGTCACCGGCCTGGTGCAGGCCGCAGGCGTGTCGCCCTCGCAGGCGCCCATTGAGGCCATCCTGAAGGTGGACCTCTACGGCACGGCGCTGGTGCTGGAGCTGTTTGGCAGCGTGATGGCGCGCGGCGGCGCGGGTCTGGTGATCTCCTCGCAGTCCGGCCATCGCCTGCCCGCGCTCACGCCGGAGCAGGACCGCGTGCTGGCGCTCACGCCCACCGAGGAACTGCTGGGCCTGCCCCTGCTGGCCCCCAGCCAGGTGCGCGACACCCTGCACGCCTACCAGCTGTCCAAGCGCGGCAACGCGCTGCGCGTCATGGCCGAGGCCGTGCGCTGGGGCCGGCGAGGCGCGCGGGTGAACACCCTCAGCCCGGGGATCATCCTCACCCCGCTGGCGCGCGATGAGCTCAACGGCCCGCGTGGCGCGGGCTACCGCCGCATGATCGAAGGCGGCGCCGCTGGCCGTGCCGGCACGGCTGACGAGTTGGCCCAGGTGGCCGCGTTGCTGATGGGCCCGGACGGCGGCTTCATCAGCGGCAGCGACTTTCTGGTCGACGGTGGCGTCACCGCCGCCTGGCACTTTGGCGACCTGGCCACGCCGGCCGCCACGGCCTGAGCGCCCTCGCGCCTGCGCCACGCTTGGAGAAACTTCCCATGATGTTGAAACCCCTGGCCGCCACCCTGGTGGCCCTGACGATGATGGACGCAGCCGTCGGCGCTGCCGACGCTCCGCTGCAGATCACCCGCGCGGGCAGCCGTGCGGTCAACGCCGGCCCGGCCCAGTGGTTCACCGGCGAGGTGAAGGTCGAGATGCTCTACACCCCGAGCGGTGCCGAGCGGACCTCGGCCGGCTCGGTGACCTTCAGCCCCGGCGCGCGCACCAACTGGCACAGCCACCCGCTGGGTCAGACGCTGATCGTGACGGCCGGCGTCGGCCGCGTGCAGCAGTGGGGCGGGGCGGTGCAGGAGATCCGCGCCGGTGACGTCGTGCACATCCCGCCGGAGGTGAAGCACTGGCACGGCGCGGCCCCGGGCAGCGCGATGACCCACATTGCGGTGCAGGAGGCGCAGGACGGCAAGACCGCCGACTGGCTGGAGGCGGTCAGCGAGGTGCAGTACGGGCCGGCCGCCGTGCCGGTGGGCGCACCATTCAGCGCGTACACCCCACCCACCGATTGAACGCTCAGCCCGGCCAGTGCGCGACCACAAAGGCCAGGGCCACCGCCAGCGCCACCGTGCTGGCCACCAGCACGGCAGCGGCGGCGACGTCCTTGACCGCCTTGATCTGCGGGTGGCGCTCGGGGTGCAGGTGGTCGGCCAGCGTCTCGACGGCGGTGTTGACCAGTTCGGCCACCACCACCAGCCCGATGCTCAGGGCGCCGAGGGTCCACCACAGCGGCGCGGCGCCAGTGACCCAGAGGGTGCCGGCGACCGCCGCCGCAGCGAGCGCGTGGCTGCGCAGGCTGGCCTCTTGACGCAACGCCAGGCGCAGCCCCGCGAGCGCGAAGCCGAGGCGTTCGGGGAAGGGCCGGCCTTTCATGGGCCGATTTTGCCGCGGCGTCAGCGGGCGCTGCCGCCTTGGGCGACGCGCCAGCCCAGCTCGGCCACTTGACTCGCCATGCGACCGGTCTCGATGGCCTGCGGGTGCGAGGCGATGCCTTGCGCCACCCGGTGGTTGATGCCCTGCAGGATGGCGGCGAGGCGGAACAGGTTGGCCGCGAGGTAGAAGGGCCAGTGGGCGCGCACGGCGTCGAGGTCGTCGCGGCCGCTGAGGCGGCAGTAGGTCTCGATCACCTCGCGCTCGCTCGGAATGCCCGCCGCCGCCAGGTCCAGCCCGGCGATGCCGCGCAGCACGCCCGGCGGGTTGTGCCAGGCCATGCAGTGGTAGGCCAGGTCGGCCAGCGGGTGGCCCAGCGTCGAGAGCTCCCAGTCCAGCACCGCGATCACGCGCGGCTCGGTGGGGTGGAAGACCAGGTTCTCGAGCCGGAAGTCGCCGTGCACGATCGAGAGATTCTGGTCGGCGGTCGAAGCGTGGGTCGAAGGCGGCGGTAGGTTGGCCGGCAGCCAGGCGATCAGGGCCTCCATCGCCGCGTTGTCGCCGGTGGCGGTGGCGCGGTACTGCTTGGTCCAGCGGCCGATCATCCGCTCAAAATAGCCCTCGTGCCGCCCGAAGCCCTCCAACCCGCGGGCGCGCCAGTCCACCGCGTGCAGGGCGGCAAGCACCCGCAGCGCGTCGGCGTGCATCGCGGCGCGCTCGGCGGGCGTGGCGTCGGGCAGGGTGGCGTCGCGCACGATGCGCCCCTCGACGAAGTCCATCACGTAGAAGGCCGCGCCGATCACGCCCTCGTCCTCGCAGAGCGCGTAGACGCGCGGCACCGGCACCCCGCTGTCGGCCAGGGCGCGCAGCACCGCCACCTCGCGCTCGATCGCGTGGGCGGAGGGCAGCAGGCCGGCCGCCGGGCCCGGCTTGGCGCGCAGCACCCAGTGCCGGTCGCCGCGGCTGAGGCGCCAGGTTGGGTTGGACTGCCCGGCCGGCAGGCGCTGCGCCTGCAGCGGCGCAGCGGCCGGCCCGGGCAGGTGGGGGGTCAGCCAGGCGTCGAGCGCGGCCAAGTTCAGGGCCGGGGGCGCCGAAGCGCTCGGGTCGGTGGGTGAGGGCGGTGCGGAGGTCTGGGGCATGGTGGCGGGGTTCGGGTCTACCAGCCTTGAGGCGCGGCCGGATGCGGTGTCGAATGGGGGGCGAGATGATTTTGTCGGATTGTCCGACAATTATTTTGGGGGTCACCAGGCCTTCGACCATCGGGGTGAACCCCGGTGTGCGGGTTGGCGACAATCGGGGGGTGTCCGCGCCCCCTTCCAGAGACCGCCTTTGTCCATGAGCACCGACTTTGAAAAGCTGCAGATCGCTCCCGCCTACCGCGTGGTTTCGGCTGACCTGCGCCGGCGCATCGTCGAGGGCAGCCTGGCGCAGGGCGACGCGCTGCCCACCGAGGCCGAGCTGGCCGAGCGTTTCGGCGTGCACCGCTCCACCGTTCGCGAGGGCCTGCGCCAGCTGGAGCAAGAGGGGCTGCTGCGGCGCGACGGCAAGAAGCTCATCGTCTCGATGCCGCGCCAGAAGGACCTGGCCACGAACGCCGAGCGGGCGCTGCGGCTGCGGCAGGTGACCTTCCGCGACGTCTGGCAGGTGGCCAGCGTGCTGGAGCCGCTGTGCGCCTCGCTGGCGGCCACCTCGGCCACGCAGGAGGAGCTGGAGGCGCTGGAGCACAACCTCGAGCGCACCCAGGCCGTGGTGGCGGCGGGCGATTCGCCGGTGGCGGTGGACCTGGAGTTCCAGAACCTCGTCGCGGCGGCGGCCCACAACCCCGCTCTGATGCTGGCGCGCGGGCCGGTGGCGCTGCTGATGCAGGCGGGCTACGCCGCCATCGCGCCGGCGCTGCCGCAGTCGGGCGCGCGGCTGCTGGCGGTGCACCGCCAGGTCGTGACCGCGCTGCGGCGGCGCGACGCGGCCTCCGCCGAGGCGGCCATGAGCAAGCACATGCTCGACTACAAGCGCGGCTGCGAAGTCGCCGGGCTGGACATGACCCAGCCGATTCCGCCGGCCGAGTGATCCGCCGCGGCCCTGCGCGGGCCTGAACCCCAGGCGCCGTGCCCACGCCGGCGCCCATCCCCTCTTGAACCGCCGCTCCGCCCAGCGCCGCCGCTGGCGGGGCGCCTGCGTGCGCGCCGTCGATCCGCGTGCCGATGCCCCGTGTCACCCGCTTGACACCCCGATTAGGGTTTTCCGGCTTTCGCGTTCCGGGCGCATCGTCGAAATTTCAGTCCGACAATCCTACGAACGAGATCGGTTCATGCGCTCCTCTGGCCGTTGGTCCCAGCAAGTCATCGTCAGTGCCCTGTTCGTGCTGCTCTTCATCGGGCTGGCGCTGGCGCTGCCCGGCTTTCGCCAGGTCGACAACCTCCTGACGCTGATCCAGAACGTCTCGATCCTGGGCATCCTCGGCCTGGGCATGGCGGTGATCGTGATCGGCCGCGGCGTGGACCTGTCGATGATCGCGGCGCTGTGCATTCCGCCGGCGCTGCTGTTGCAGCTGGTGCAGGACGGGCATGGCATCGCCTTCGCCTTGATGGCGGCCCTTGCGCTGACGGTGGCCTTCGGCGTGCTCAACGGCTGGCTGATCGCCTACGCCGAGGTGCCGGCGCTCTTCGTCACCCTGGCCAGCGGGCTCTTTCTCGCCGGGCTGGGGCAGGCCTTCTTCTTCCAGCTGGAAACGGTGCAGTGGCCCCCGGGACCTGCCACGCTGGATGTGATCGCCTCGGTGGGCCGCGGGCGGCTGCTGGGTGTGCCGGCCTCGGTCTGGATGCTGGGCGTCACCCTGCTGCTGATGGCGGCCTACCTGCGCTGGTTCACGCTGGGCGCCTACGTCTACGCGATGGGCGACAACCCGCAGGGTGCGCGCACCGCGGGCATCCCGACCCGGCCGATGCTGCTGCTGCAGTACGTGTCCTCGGCGCTGATCGCTGCCTTCGCCGGGCTGGTGCTGGCGGCCTCGCTGGGCAGCCTGTCCACGCGCATCTTCAACTCGACGCTGATCTACGACGTGATCCTGGTCGTGGTGCTGGGCGGCATCGGCCTGTCCGGCGGGCGCGGCGGCGTCAGCAACGTGCTGATCGGCACGCTCCTGATCGGCACCCTGCTCAACGGCCTGACGATCCTGGACGTCGGCTACTCGGTGCAGAACCTGGTCAAGGGCCTGGTGCTGCTGGCCGCGATCGTCATCGACACCTTCCTGAACCCGCGCAACGAAGAGACCGCCCAGCAGGGCGACATCTGACGCTGCTCCCGCTTCTGACTTTCCCGCCCCCCAAGAGGAGACCCCCCGATGAAGACCGTGATCACGACCCTGGCCGCTGCGGCCGCCCTGCTGGCCTCCGGCTCCGCCTTTGCCCAGGGCAAGGGCCTGGACGAGCCGATCCGCGGCGGCTACAAGAAGGCGCTGACGGGCAAGACCGTCGCCTTCCTGCCCGGCGCGATGGCGATGGATCTGGCGCAGGGCTGGCTCAAGGGCCTGAAGACGGAGCTGGAGCCGCAGGGCATCAAGGTCGTCGTGCGCGACCCCAACTTCAACACGCAGGCCGGCGCCCAGGCCTTCACGCAGCTGATCGCCGACAAGCCGGACGTCATCGTCGTTCACAACCCGGACGTCAGCACCTACGCCAAGCTGATCGCCCAGGCCGAGAAGGCCGGCATCCTGATCGTGCAGATCAACATGGCCTCGGTGACGCAGAGCACCGCCTACGTCGGCACCGACTGGGTGGACATGGGCGAGGTGCAGGCCGAAGCCGTCGTCAAGGCCTGCCAGGGCAAGTCCGGCAAGGTGGCGATCGTGCAGGGCAGCTTCACCGCCGCCGCCAGCGCCTACACGGTCAAGGGCATCGAGAACGTCTTCGCCAAGCACCCGGCCATCAAGATCGTCTCCAACCAGTCGGCCGACTGGCAGGCCGACAAGGCCAAGGCGATCACGCAGACCGTGCTCAAGCAGCACCCGGACCTCTGCGGGATCATCGGCTTCTGGGACGCGATGGACCAGGGCACCGCCGCGGCGGTCAAGGAAGCCGGCCTGACCGGCAAGGTCTTCGTCGCCACCTCCGGCGGCGGCGAGACCAAGGCCACCTGCGACATGGTCAAGTCCGGCGCCTACGACCTGAACGTGTCCTACAACGTGCCCAACCAGGGCGCCAACCTGGCCTCCACCATCAAGTACCTGCTGTCCGCCGGCGTCAAGCCGGGCCAGCTCAAGGGCCAGATGTACACCACGCTGGTCCCGGTGACCAAGGCCAACGCCGGTGCCGAAGGCACTTGCTGGACGTTGGGCAAGTAAGTCAGCCGGCAGCGCGACCGCATGAACGACACCCTGACCCGCTTGCGCTACCGCTGGTGGCCCGACCACGTGATCGGCGAGGTCCTCGCCAAGCCCTGGATGGAGACCGCCATTCCAATGGGGGTGCTGATCGCGGTGGCCTTCACGCTGTCCGGGCTCATCCCCGGCTTCCTCGCCGCCGACCAGCTGGCCAGCACCGCTCGGCAGGCCGGCGAGCTGGGCTTCCTGGTGCTGGGGCTGGCGCTGGTGATGATCGGCGGCGGGGTGGACCTGTCGATCGGCTCGATCTTCGCGCTGACCAACTTCGTCGCCCTGCTGTGCCTGCACGAGCTGCAGTGGCCGCTGGCCCCGGCCCTCGCCGCCACAGTGCTGGCCGGCATGGCGCTGGGTGCGGTCAACGGCCTGTTGATCGGCTACCTGAGGCTGCGCGCCTTCCTGACCACGCTGATCACGCTGATCGTCTTCCGCGCCGTCTACGAGCTGGTCAACGCCGACCACGCCACCGCGATCGCCGCCCACCTGCCGGACTCGCCGACCTGGGACTTCCTCGGCAGCGGCCTCTTCCTCGGCGTGACGGCCGTCGTCTGGGTGTTTGCGTTCGTGGCGCTGGCCGGCCACGTCTTTCTCACCCGGCTGCGCCCGGGCTGGCACGTGATGGCCATCGGCGGCTCACGCCGCGCGGCGCACAACGCCGGCATCGCGGTGCGCCGCAGCATCGCCTGGACCTACGTCGCCTCCGGCGGCTTGACCGCGCTGGGCTCGCTGTTCTTCGCCTCGCGGCTGGCGTCGGTGGGCGGTGACATCGGCCAGGGCCTGGAGGTCACGGTGCTCACCGCCGCGGTGCTGGGCGGCATCGGCCTGGGGGGCGGGCGCGGCTCGGTCACCAAGGCGGTGGTGGGCCTGCTCATCGTGCTGCTGATCACCAACGGGCTGACCACGCTGTCGCCCTCGGGCGGCGTCAACCGCATGGTGCTGGCCATCATCCTGATCACCGCCGCGGTGGTGGACATCCGCTGGGTCAAGAACCGCCACCGCATTGTCAGCCGCGTCTACGTCAGCCCGGATTTCCTGGAGCTGCCGCCTGCACCCTCCTGCGCGCCGGACTCGGGCACCGTCTGGGCGATGAACGACAAGCTGCGCAGCGTCGAGGTGATCGGCCTGGGCCAGGTCGAAGGGCCGGAGGACGTGATCCTCGACGAGGACGACCACCTCTACAGCGGCTCGCGCCACGGCGACATCGTGCGCTTCCTGGCACCCGACTACCAGCGGCGCGAAATCTTTGCCCACATCGGCGGCCAGCCGCTGGGCATGGCCTTCGACCGCCAGGGCAACCTCAACGTCTGCGTCGGCGGCATGGGCCTGTACCAGGTCACGCCGCAGCGCGAGGTGCGCAAGCTCACCGACGAGACCAACCGCTCCTGGCACTCGGTCAACGACGACAGCCGCCTGCGCCTGGCCGACGACCTGGACATCGCCGCGGACGGCCGCATCTTCTTCTCCGAGGCCACGCGCCGCTACGAGATGAGCGAGTACGCGGTGGACGCGCTGGAGTCGCGCAAGAGCGGGCGCATCATCTGCTACGACCCGCGCGACGGCAGCACCCGCACGGTCATCGACCACCTGCTCTTCCCCAACGGCATCAGCATGCTGCCCGATGGCGAGAGCTTCCTCTTCGCGCAGACCTCGGCCGCCAGCGTCTCGCGCTACTGGTTCGAGGGGCCGAAGAAGGGCCGGATCGAGCCCATCCTCACCGGTCTGCCCGGCTACCCGGACAACATCAACCTCGCCAGCGACGGCCACTTCTGGCTGGCACTCGTGGGCATGCGCGGCCCGGCGCTGGACCTGGCGATGCGCATGCCGGCCTTCCGTAAGCGCATGACGCAGCGCCTGCCCTTCGACGAGTGGGTGTTCCCGAACATCAACAACGGCTGCGTGCTGAAGTTCAATCTGCAGGGCGAGGTGCTGGAAACGCTCTGGGACCCCAGCGGCGTCAACCACCCGATGATCACCTCGATGCGCGAGCACAAGGGCTGGCTCTACCTGGGTGGCCTGAGCAACAACCGCATCGGCCGCTACCGCCTGCCCGAGGGCGCCGGCCGTCCCGATTTTGTCCACTACGCCCACCGCTGGGGCTCCGGCTTCTCCCGTTCCGGGGCTGAACAGGGCCGCGCCTGATGGAACTCTTCACCCCCCTGACGCGGCCCCTGGCCGCCTGGCGCGACCGCCTGCTCGGCCGCGGCGACGCCGCCTGCACCGTGCCCATCCTGGACGGCGTGCTGCAGCCCAACCAGCGGCTGGAGACGGCCGCCGTCGCCTGGGCGGCCCCCACCGGCTCGCTGGAACTGCGCGACCTCGTCAGCGATGGGCGGCAGCTCTGGCTGGCCGATGGGCCGCGCCTGCGGGCGCTCACGCCGCAGGCGGATGGCCGCCTGGCGAGCGAGGAGCGGCTCGTCGCCGCCGGCCCGATCACCGCGCTCTGCGCGCTGCCGGAGCGCCTGGGCGGCGGCGTCGCCTACGCCGTGGCCGGCCGCGAGGTGCAGATCCTCGGCGGCAGCCACCACGGCCGGCGCTGGACCGGCCTGGCCGAGCGGGACTTCACGGCCGTCAACGGCTTGGCCGCAGGCGGCGACGCGCTGATCGTCACCGACGCCAGCGCCCAGCACGCACCGGACGACTGGCAGCGCGACCTGATGAGCCTGGGCGCCAGCGGCCGGGTCGTCCGCCTCGGCCTGGCGCCGGTGGACGATGGCAAGGACCGCAGTGACCGTGTATTGGCCGACGGCCTGCGGCACCCCTTCGGCGCCGTGGCGCATGGCAGTGCGCTGTGGGTCAGCGAGAGCTGGCGGCACCGCGTCGTCGCGCTGGGCGCGGGCGACCGGCCCAGCCCGGTGCTGGACCAGCTGCCCGGCTACCCCTCGCGCCTCGCACCGGCGGGGGGCGGCGGCTTCTGGCTCACGGTGTTTGCCGGGCGCACGCAGCTGGTGGAGTTCGTGCTGCGCGAGCGCGAATTCCGCCAGCGCATGACCGCCTCGATGCCGCCCGAGCTCTGGATCGCCCCGCAGCTGCGCCCCCCGCGCAGCTTCCTGGAGCCGCTGCAGGGCGGCGCGATCAAGCAGATGGGCGTGCTCAAGCCCTGGGCGCCGCCGCGCTCCTACGGCCTCGTGATCCGCCTGGACGCGGCCGGCCGCCCGCTGGCCTCGCTGCACAGCCGTGTGGACGGCCAGCACCACGGCATCGTGGCGGCGGCCGAATGCGCCGGCGCGCTCTATGTGCTCAGCCGCGGCGCCGGCCGCGTGCTGCGCCTCGACCTGAACACCCTCGCCCCGGAGACCGGCGCATGACCGCCCCCGCAACGACGTCTGCCGCCACCCCCATCGGCGAGGTCCTGATTCGCCTGGAGGCCGCCACCGTCCGCTACGGCGGCGCCCCGGCGGTGGATGGGGTGAACTTCGACCTGCGCGCCGGTGAGGTGCACGCCCTGCTGGGCGAGAACGGCGCCGGCAAGTCCACGCTCACCAAGTCGATGGCTGGCGTGGTCCGGCTCAACGAGGGCCGCATCCTGCTCGATGGCCAGCCGGTGGCGCCCGCCTCCCCGCGCGAGGCGCTGGCACTCGGCGTGGCGATGGTGTTCCAGGAAACCAGCCTCGTGCCCACGATGACCGTGGCGCAGAACCTCTTCCTCGGCCAGGAGTCGGCCTACAACCGGCCGCGCGGCGTCAACATCGCCGCCCAGCAGTTCCTGCAGTCGCTGAACTTCGACGTCGACCCCGGCACCGTCGTCGCCATGCTCGGCGCCGCCAAGCGCCAGATGGTCGAGATCGCCCGCGCCGTGCTGCACCGTGCCCGCGTGCTGATCTTCGACGAGCCCACCGCGACGCTGACGCCCGAGGAAAAGCAGCACTTCTTCGCCCTGGTGGCCCAGCTCAAGGCCCGCGGCGTGGCAGTCATCTTCATCTCCCACGCGCTGGAAGAGGCGCTGGCGATCGCCGACCGCATCACCGTGCTGCGCGACGCCAAGCACGTGCTCACCGCCCCGGCGGCCGAGCTGGACCGCGCCGCCATCGTCAAGGCGATGGTCGGGCGCGACCTGAGCCAGACCTTCCACGGCCAGCGCAAGACCCGCGTGCGTGCGCCCGGCCGGCGCGTGCTCTCGGTGCAGAACCTGCGCATGGCCGGGGTGGTGAAGAACACCTCGTTCTCCGTCTTCGCCGGCCAGGTCACCGGCGTGTTCGGGCTGGTGGGCGCCGGGCGCACGGAGACCTTCAAGGTCGTGGCCGGCCTGCTCAAGCGCGACTTCATGCACGGCGGCCAGGTGCTGCTGGGCGACCGCCCGGTGCGATACCGCGTGCCCGCGCAGGCGGTGGAAGACGGCATCGCCTACATCACCGAGGACCGCAAGCTCGAAGGCTTCTTCGAGACCATGTCGATCGCCCGCAACATCCACCTCGGCCTGCTCGCCAAGCTGCGCGCGCGCCGCCCGGTGGTGCACCGCAGCGAGCAGCGCCGCCTGGGCGAGCACTGGGTGCAGCAGCTGGGCATCCGCGCGGTGTCGGCCAACGCGAAGGTGATCGAGCTCTCCGGCGGCAACCAGCAGAAGGTGGTGATCGCCAAGTCGCTGGTGCAGTCGCCCGAGCTCATCATCTTTGACGAGCCCACCCGCGGCGTGGACGTCGGCGCCATCGCCGAGATCCACCAGCTCATCAACCGCCTGGCCGACGAGGGCCGTGCCGTGGTGGTGATCTCCTCCTACCTGCCCGAGGTGCTGGCCCTGGCCGACCGCGTGCTCGTGGCCCGCCAGGGCAAGGTGGTCGAGGAGTTCTCCGCGCTCCACGCCAGCGAAGAAAAGATCATGTACGCCGCCATCCACTGACCTGGAACTGAGCCGGGCCGAGCCGCGCGCGACCGAACCACTGACGGGGGTCAGGGGAAAAAAGGGGAAGCAGGGAGGCGGCGGGAGGCGTGCGGCTTGACCGTGGGGGTCAAGCGGCCGCCTCCCTGAGCCGATGGGGCAGCGGACTAGCTGTGCATTGAAAGCGGCAATGTACGCTGCCGGACTCGAGTTGGCCCCAAGGCCTCTGGCGTGCGTTTTCGCGCCGAGGCGAAAAGACACCCGGCAAGCCTCAGGTGGCGTCCTCGTCAAAGTAGTCGCTATCGAACTTCGGGACCTTCACGGTGCGGGCGGTCACGCCCACCTCGTGGTCGATCATCAGCGCTGCCAGTCGGCGGCCATCGATCAGCACGATGTGCTCCACCGAGTTCGCAAAATCAATCGCCTGTGCCGTGTAGCCGGAGGTCGTGATGAAAACACCCTTGCGGGCGCGCTGCCCCGCCAGTGCGCCATAGAAGGCTTGGATTTCCGGACGTCCCACCACGTTCTGCCACCGCTTGGCCTGAACGTAGACCTTTTCCAGCCCCAGCTTGTCCAGCGAAATCACCCCGTCGATTCCACCATCGCCGGATCCACCGACGCGCTGAAGGTCACTGCGATGGGCGCCGTAGCCCATTCGGTGCAGCAGGTCGAGAACGATCGTCTCGAAGTAGGTGGGCGACACCGTCGCCAAGGTGTCCAGCAATTCCGCCGCGACCCCTTGGCGCAGTTCCGACAGCGCTTCAGCCAAGCGGTCATCTGGGCTCGCCGAGGTGGCCGTGCTCAGCGGCTGCGATGAGTCCTCTGCTGCTTGGGTTGGACCGTCGTGTGACGTGGCTCGCAACCGGACGTCCATGAACCCGATCGCCAGCTGTTCAACGTCGGTGGTTGAAAGCGGTGTTGGATGGGTGGCAACGAAAGCCTGGCCCTTCGATGTGATTTGCCAGTATCCCCGCCTCGGACTGCTTGACAGCCCCGCCCGTTTGAGTCGGTCGTGGGCCCATCCCGCTCTGTTCTTGTAGATGGGTTGAGCTCCACTGGGCAAAAGCTCTTGACGTTCTTCGTTCGAAATGCCGAGCGCCTGCGCTGCCGCATCGTGAGCGTCCCGAGCGCGCACACCATCGGGTCGTGCGGCGAGGAATCGCAGTAGAGGTTCGATGAAGTGATCGTAGGTGGGGACGGACATGACGATGCTGTTGGGCCAAACGCTCCCCTGCTCATTGAGTCTTGAGCACCGAGGGCCGTTGATGGAATGGCGTGTAGCCCGCCGAGCCGAGGTTAGCAGTTCAAGGGCCCTAGAACGGGGCCTGCTGCCCCGTTGCGCATTCGTTCAGCCGCGTTGCGGCCAGACCGGCTCACTGCTTTGCGTCGCCCCCAGCACACCCGCTGCCCGGCTGACTCCACAGGCCCCCCGCGTCGAGCTGCAGGCGCCAGTGGGCGCGCCAGGCGGTGTGGCGGGCCTCGAGGGCGCTGCGCTGGGCGTCGATGGCCAGGCGGCGGGCTTGCAGCGCAGGCTGGAGGTCGGCCTCGCCCAGGGCGTGGGCGCGCTGCATCAGGCGGGCGCTTTCGGCGCCAGCGCGGGCGGCGCGGTCGGCGAGTTGCCAGCGTTGCACGCCGTTGTCGGCTTCGGCGAAGAGCTCCTGGGCGGCGAGCTCGGCCTCCCGCTGCCGGGCGTCGAGGGCGCTGCGGCTGGCCTGGGCCTGGTGCCAGGCTTCGCGTGCGGCCTGTTCGCGGTAGCGGCCGCCGAGCGGGAGGCTGAGGGTCAGGCCGACGACGCGCTCGGTGCGGTAGGCCTCGGCGGCG
>Ga0228698_1000718_pt1 | contig 20964 bp, 16 predicted proteins | sample McNCre117_Aug_MG_FD_178015 | JGI IMG/M metagenome (GOLD analysis project Ga0228698, IMG submission 178015) | Freshwater microbial communities from McNutts Creek, Athens, Georgia, United States - 1-17_Aug_MG | ecosystem: Environmental > Aquatic > Freshwater > Creek | place: USA: Georgia...
CCGATCGAGTGCATTGAGGTCGGGCGGAGTCAAGGTCGGCCAGCCTTGCAGGTGGCTTTGTGTAATGTTACAAAGCGCCATAATCCACTCCGGATCGTCATTCAGACAAGGTATGTAATGAAATTCCTTGCCGCCCGCTTCGAGGAACGCTGCGCGTCCCTCCATATTGATTTCCTCCAGGGTTTCAAGGCAGTCGCAACTGAATCCCGGGCATACCACGTCAACCCGTTCGACGCCTGCTTTGCCCATCGCAATCAAGGTGGGTTCGGTGTAGGGTTGTAACCACTCGGCGCGTCCCAGACGCGATTGGAAGGTTACTTTGAATTGGTCTTCGCGCAGGCCCAGTCGCTGGGCCAGCAGACGGGCAGTTTTCTGGCATTCGCAGAAATACGGATCGCCCATCGCCAGCGTGCTTTTGGGAACGCCGTGGAAGCTCATGACCAGTTTGTCCGGCCGACCTTGCTTTTGCCAATGGCGTTGCACGCTGGCGGCCAGCGCACTGATGTAGTCGGGGTGGTCATGGTATTGGTTGATAAAACGCAACTCGGGCAGGTAGCGTGTCTGGAGCGACCAGTCAAATACCGCGTCGCAGACACTCGCTGTTGTCGCAGCGCAATATTGCGGGTAGGCCGGTACCACCAAAATGCGTGTGACACCTTCGGCTTTCAACGCCGATAACTGGGAGGCAATTGAGGTACTGCCGTAGCGCATGGCCCAACGGACTTTGATGTAATGGTTGCGCTGCCCCAGCCAGCCTTGCAATAATTTTGCCTGCTTTTCGGTCCAGAGCTTGAGTGGCGACCCCTCGGTCGTCCAGACACTTGCATATTTGGCGGCGGAGCGGGCTGGCCGTATCCGCAAAATAATGCCATGCAGAATCAGCAGCCACAGCAGCCGCGGAATTTCAACGACACGGGGGTCGCATAAAAATTCAGCCAGGTAGCGCCTGACTGCTTTCGCCGTGGGAGCGTCGGGTGTGCCCAAATTGCACAACAAAATGGCCGTGCGGGCCGGTTGGCCATGGACAAAAGGAGGTTCTTTGAGAAATCGCATGGATGGCATTGAAGTGGAATGAGGTCAGGGGACGCTGGCCGGATTGATAAGCAAGGTGCTGCGCGTATGTACCCGCACATCGGCCTCACCGGAATGGGCCTGCTGGTATTCACCTTGGGCAAACGGTCTGGCCTGATCGGCGTAATAGCGATCGAACCAGACCCCGCTTTGCCCCACTGGATTGATGCTCAGCGCCTTGCTGGGTTCGGCAAAGTCAACAATCGTGCGGGTTGAAGGGCCAAACGCAACGGCCCACGGCGCAGGCCCCACCGGCCCGGAAAAATGGGCAGGGGTCTCACGTCCGCCTGGAACGTAAAACGGCCCCACATTGAACATCCATGCGAACGGCGTCCGATTCCCCAGTAGGTGCAAGTGTGTCAGTTGATGGGTTTTGCCCCAGGTCCAGTCAAGCAGGCTGGTGCCGTAGAGTTTTTCCAGGTGCGCCAGTGTCGCGCTCCACGCCAGCCGGGCGGATTCATAGCGATTTTCGGTTTGCGGTGTTTCGGTGTTGTCCCACCACGGGGATTGCACGTCGGCTGCCACGCGGGGCAGCGCGTGGTCCAGGGCAGGGAGTTGCAGCAAGGTCTGAAATTGGTCTTCACTGAGTTTGTCCGCAAACAATTGGCGTGTCAGCTGGTAGCTGAATTCACTGAAGAGGGTGGCGGCGACACTGGTTTCGGTATAGCAACCATCCCATTTGCGCAGGGGTTCCATAAACGCCCGTTCATTGGCATCGGTCAATACCTGGTCGAGGACCGGCAGCAGTTCGTCCAGTATGCGTTTTGGGTAGGCGTTGCAGGCGTCGTTTTGCAGGGCCTGAACAGCGTCGCTGGTCCAGCGTTTTTTGCTGTCCTGGAGCAGCCCGTTGAGTTCAATGAAGCGGTCCGGGATGCTGTAGAAGCCCGGAATTGGAATGCCGGAAGAAGGTTGCGCATTGGCCGACAAGAGGTAGCCCCGGACCGGGTTTTCCTCTTGTGGATTGAATGTGAAATTGTAGTAGCCACCTTTGTTGGCCTCGCCTTTTTCGGCACTCAGAATGAATGCCGGGTTGGCGTCTATGGGCCGCTGGGGAATCTGGCCGGCCACCCACCAGCCGATATCACCGGTCCGGTTGGCCCACACAATATTCATCCCGGGCGCGTGAATTTGACTGGCTGCGGCACGCGCTTGTTCACGTGTCGCGGCACGGTTCAGTGCATACAGCGCTTCCGGCAAGTGATTGGGCGCTTGTTGGTAAACCCACCACAGCGCAATCGGGGTGCGATCGGTATCGGTGTCCACCACATCCGAAATAATCGGGCCATGGGCCGACCGGCGCACTTTGATGTATGCATCCGGGGCGCCTTTGACGTGAATGGTTTCGGTGTGGCTTTGCAGGGCAACCCATTCGCCATTTTGTGCAATTTGCTGTCGCGCTTGCGGATTGACCTGCTCGGCAACCAGATCCATATCGGCGTTGCCCAACAACGTCAGCGTCCAGCCAAAATCGGCGTTGTGACCGAGCAGGGCGGTGGGCGTCAGCGCCATGAAATGACCGTACAGGTCGAAGCCGGGGCTGTTGAGTTGGGCTTCATACCAAAACGCAGGGGCTGCAAAACCCATATGGGGATCGCCTGCCAGAATCGGCTTTCCACTGGCCGTGCGGCGCCCGGAAATAGCCCAGGCATTGCTGCCCTGAAACGCGGTCAGACCGCCCATTTCACTGGCCTGTTGGCTTATGGTGGCCACCCGTTCCAGCGCATTCCAGTCTGCCGACTTCAGTCCAACTTCGAGGTTGCGTGCCGCGCCTTCCGGGTGCCAATCGGTGTCAAACGCTGCCAGGTAGCGCGGGCCCAATTTGTCCCGGATATAGGTCAGAAGTGGCGCGGTTTTCAGGCCCAGGGCAAAGCCATAGGCAAAGTAGCCCTGCACCGCCAGGCTATCGGCAACGGTAAAAGGGCGCCGTGGAATGTGCAATATATCGAACTCAATGGGAGAGCGGTGGCGCGCCTGGTACAGGTTCACGCCGTCAATATAGGCAGCCAGGGCAGCGGTCGATGGTAGTTGTGGATCAAGGGCATCGGCTTGGTTGCGGGCTGCTTCGCCGATTCCAACCGTGCGCATCAGCCGGTCCGTTTCCAACAGATTGGGGCCCAGCACTTCGGCCATTTCACCATTTGCCATGCGCCGCATCATTTCCATCTGAAACAGGCGATCCTGGGCATGCACATAACCCAGGGCCCGGTACATGTCCTGGGTGTTTTCAGCATGAATGTGTGGCACGCCGCGTTCGTCGTAACGCACGCTCACCGTGGCGCCGAACCCGGGCATGGTCAGTGTGCCGCTGCGCTGTGGCTGTTTGCTATAGATATACCAGGCGACGGCACATGCCGCCCCCAGCAGCACCAATGCCAGCAGAGCGCCCAAATAGGTCAGTACGCGTTTCATGGGGGGCAGTCTAATGCCTGTGCGGCCTCTATTCCACTGCGTACCGCACCTTCCAATGTGGCCGGGTATGGGCCTTCGGTGTAGTCGCCGCAGGCCAGCAGTCCATGCGTGATACGCACCGGTGGCCGCACCAGGCCAGGAGTGCAGGCAAAAGTAGCGCGTTTTTCGACGACGGTTTGTATATGGGCAAAGGTCCCTTGCGCAGCAGGACCAAGGTGAGCGGCCAATTGCATCTGCGCTTGATGCATTACCTGCATTAACAGTGAACCCCGGTCATCGCGGCTTGCGCTGACGACAAAGGCCAGCAGACCCGGGGGGCCTCCCAGTTGTCCGCGGTCAAATACGAACTGCGCAGGCGCGTCGGCCGCCGTTGGCAAGGCGAGCAGCGGTTGCGCCAGGCGTGCGCCCGATGCGAACAGATACACCGTCGTAATTGCCTCGAACTGCAATGCGGCGGTACATTCGGCCCACGCTTTCATGGCCTGCCCATCGGCGGCGGTGGCCGCATCACTGGCGCTTGCCATGGTGCGCGCGGCAACGGCGGCAGACGTGGCCCAGATGACGCGGTCAAACACCTGGGTTGGGAGGGGCCCGTCTTGGCGGCGGATGGACGATAGGCTGTTGTCCTGATGCACCAGTTGCCAGCCACCGGCTTGCTGGCGCAGGTCGTGAATACGGCAACCCAAATGCACGGGCACATTGCGACTTTGCAGCCATTGCACGGCCGGCTCGGCCAACAATGCGCTCAAATCACAGCGCGGCAATAGCAAGTTGGAGGCACCGCGGCCGCCCATCAGGGAGTCGCGCAACACCCGTAAAAAAACACTGCCACTGGCCTCTTCTGCAGGGGTGTTAAGGGCAGAAACACACAGCGGCTCGATCAGGGTGCGCAGAACGGTTGGGCGCATTTTTTTGCACAATGTCGCCACGGTGACTTCGGGAGCGCATCGGAAACCCTTGATTTGCCAGCCCAGCACCGCGCGCAACAAGGACCACTTGTCGGCCCAGCTCCACCCTGCTGCAGTGGCAATGCCCGTCAATGCATCCAGTGGCGGCGCTGCCGCCGGCAGGCGAAAACCACTGCCATCGGGGTAACACAGGGTCAGGGGCAGACGCAATAGCGCATCCTCGGCCCCGACACCCGGGTTGGTTGCGATGCGTTGCAACAGGGCCAAGGTATCCCGGTAGGCCCCGATCAGGATGTGTTGTCCGTTGTCGGCGTCGCAGCGGGTACCGTCCGGCAGTAACAAGGTCAGGCGCCGGGCGCGCCCGCCGACCTCGGCGGCGGCTTCAAACAGGCGGACATCATGGCCTGCCAATTGGGCGTGAATGGCAGCACTCAGGCCGCCCCAGCCCGCACCGACAATTCCGATGTGCATACCTTACAGACTTCCCAGCGCCTGCACTTTCCAGGCCAGCCACAATTTACGCAAGGGCGTAAGTCGAATACGCTGATGCAAAACGGCAAATTTTTCTGACTCGATTTCCTGCAACAGGGTTCGGTAAATGCTGGCCATCATCAGCCCGGGCTTCTGCGTGCGGCGGTCCGCGGCGGGCAGCAACGCCAATGCGTCGGTGTACAGCTGTTGGGTGCGCTGCGCCTGGAACTGCATGAGCGCGGTAAACCGTTCGGAGTAGGTGCGCGACAAAATCTCCTGCGCTTTCACACCGAATTGTTGCAACTCATTCACCGGCAAGTAAATCCGCCCCCGCATGGCATCTTCACCGACATCGCGAATAATATTGGTGAGTTGTAATGCCTGGCCCAAGGCATGCGCATAGGCGGTAGTCTGCGGATCGCTTTGACCAAATATGCGCGCCGCCACTTCGCCCACAACGCCAGCGACCAAATGGCAGTAGCGCTTGAGGTTGGCATAGTCCAGGTAGCGGGACTGCTCCAAGTCCATTTGGCAGCCTTCGATGATTTGCAGCAATTGTTGCGCCTCAATTCCATACGTGGCGGTATGGGGCATTAAGGCTTGCATGACCGGGTGGCTGGGTTTGCCTGCGAAAGACTGCAGCACCTCTTGTTGCCACCAGGCCAGTTTGCGGGCTGCAACACTGCTGTCGCTGATTTCGTCTACCACGTCATCCACTTCGCGGCAAAACGCGTAAAAAGCGGTAATGGCGGCGCGGCGCGGCGCAGGCAGAAACAGGAAGGCATAGTAAAAGCTGCTACCCGAAGCAGCGGCTTTCTCTTGCACATATTGTTCAGGATTCATAAAGCGATTGTCCCATCGGAACGTGACTTCTTTCCGAATGGCGCACGGCCTACATAAAAATAGCCCGCCAAACGATGCGCAAATAATCGAATTTGTGCAGCTTGGGGCGGTAATTCAGCGTTGCGTAACTGCAATATTCAATCTTTTCAGCAATGCGCAAGCCACCCTGAATGACCAAACGCAGTTCCCAGCCCGCACGCCCCGGGATCCGGTGGACCAGAGGCGCACCACGCAGCATTTGTTGGCGGGCCCGGTTCACACAGTCACGGAGCAGGGCACGGGTTGCCCCATTTTCGGTTCGGTCTGTTAGGCACTTGGGATGTACATCGTGTTGTACGCACAGGTCCATAGGGAAATAGTTGCGCCCCCGTGGCAAATCGACGCTTGGGTCTTGCCAGAAGTTAATCAGCTGCAGCGCGGTACAAATATCGTCACTGCGTGCCAGCGATATTTCATCGTTAATTCCATACAAGTGCAGCAGCAGACGGCCAATTGGGTTGGCTGAGCGCTGGCAATACAGGTGCAGCTCGTCCAGGTTGCGATAGGCGTTGCCATCGCGCGTCATCTCCACGTCTTGGGTAAAAGCGTCCAGCAAGTGCCCCAACAGATAGACCGGCAGTTGGTATTGCCGAATGGCATGGCCCAGCACCTCAAAAAGGGATGCCCAACGCGTGTCGGGAGCAGCCGTATCGCTTCCCGGTGGATTTTCAATTCGGTGGAGCTGGGCCCGGTAGGCCGCGAGATCTTGCAGCCGCTGATCGGCCGGGCTATCGCCCTCGTCGGCGATGTCGTCGGCCGTCCGTGCGAAATGGTAGATCGCGGCAATCGGCGGACGCAGTGCGGGAGGGCACAAAAGCGATGCGACCGGGAAATTTTCGTAGTGCCCAATAGGCGGCGTAACAATTTGGGTTTGCATAAGGGCCTGATTCTGCCCGGAGTCGATTACTCAGGCTAGAATCTCAGACTGACCTAATTAGACAAGGGCTTAATTGAAAAGCCCTGTCAAACCGCGCGGGTGGCGAAATTGGTAGACGCACCAGGTTTAGGTCCTGACGCTGGCAACAGTGTGCGGGTTCGAGTCCCGCCCCGCGCACCACTTTGCGATCGCAGGCGCCCATAAATCGTTCGCTGGTCTCGGTGTTATCAGTGTTCATCAATCCGGGCATGGACTGCCATTTTTTTTGACCGGAAAATCCGGTCGACAAATGAAACATTCAATGCCGAACCGCATTCCTGACGTTGATCCTGAAACCAGGATACGGGACTACTGGATTCGGCGGCGGCAGGGTTTGAGCGAGGCCGAATGGACAGATTTTTACCAATTGGTCACTCCTGTATTGTTGGCGACCCAATTGCCTTCGCGGTTTTCAGAGCGCAGTGCACGAATGGATCTCGTGAATATCTTTTTTACCGAAAAGATATTTCTGAACGCCAGTGTGTCGCGCGCTGGGCCACTGGAGTCGGTGCATGCGCTGCATCGCTATCTCAAGAATTTTGCGCTGGACCTTTTGGAAAAGTCTCAGCAGACGCACTCTGTAGAAATTCAGGAAGACAGTGAAGGCGATGACACGTCAATAGCAGATGCAGCCGATCTCAGTCCGAACCACATCCAAATTTTGCGCGAAGCGGGCCTGGACCTGCAAACCGTCAGTCAATCAGCTGCTCAATTTATTCAGACGCTCACTGCTGGTGAGCTTGCCTACTTGACGCACCATTCCTGTGCAGACGAAGGGGTGAAAGAGCCGATATCGGCAATAGCCAAGCGGCTGGAATTAGGCTCCACTTTCCATTTGCGGGCGAAGTCGTTGGGTATCACCCGTAGCAAGGGTGAAACCTATGTGGGCTACGAAAAAACCAAGATCGGACGCTGGTTGGCTTCTGTGGGCGCGCAGATCAGCGAAGGGTGGCAAACTGAGTTGGCCGTGTTGCTCATCGTGCTGTGTTTGCAAGTGCAGCTGGCGAGGGAGGTGCCAGAATGAACCGGATATTATTTCCGCCCCTGAATTGGATTGCCGCAGAGCTGCAATGCGATAGGGTGTCTACAGCGCCCGCACCAGACGGTGAAAATGCTGTCAGGGACGGCGCCAACGAATCTGGCGATGCTTCAGTGGAAATGCCCGCCTTTTTGCGTGAAATGGTGCAGCGCCGGATCCAAAGCCAGTCCGTTTATCCTGATATGCCGGCCGCCGTCGGGCAAATACGCGCTATTCGCAGCATCGCATCTGCTAGCGGACCGGGACGGCCGCTGGGGCGTGTCTGCGGAATTTTGTTGGGAGCACATCTGGGATCACAGTGTTGGTCAGGATGGCTGGTGGCACAGGAATATGATTACGCTACCGAACGCGACCTGGTACTGGATCAAGATAGCGGCCCGATAGCACCGGAGGCTGCCATAGTGCAGGCTTGGAACCCTGTACGCTGCTATTTGGCCGGCGATGAAACCTTGCTCGGCAAAGTTGCCGCAAGCCACCTTGCGGCTGTCTTTGAACTCGCGGATGCGCAAACCAAAGAGTCTGATTTTGTCGCGCCACGACCTGGCGCGGTTGGCATGCGCAGCCTCCCTTCTGGTGCCTTGGTGCTGACGGGAACCCCATTGGGGGGGGTAAATGATCCCAGACGGGCTTACCAGCACCTGTACGGCGAACTGGCGCGGGACCTGAGCGCAGCTGCGCAAAGCCAGCCTGTTCCGGCTGCAAAGGCGACGCCCCCCGGAGTGTGGGGTTGGCTGCAGGATCGTCTGACCAGACCGACATGGGCGTTGGCAACGTGGGGATTGTTATTTGCCCAAAGTCTGTGGATAGGCTTCGATCTATTGCCCAAGACGAACGATTCTTTGGTTTATCGCAGCGATCAACAAGCGCTGCATACCGATCCGTGTGTGCCGCGCTTGCGCGTGGTTTTTAAGGCGGGGGCGGGGTACGGCGACGTTGTGCTGGACCTGCGACGCATTGAGGGCGCTTTGGTCGACGGGCCATCGGATCAAGGCGAGGTTTGGATTGCGTTGCACACCGATTTGCAGGTGCGGCAGGCGATCCGGACATTGCAGCTCAGCAAATATGTCGAGTCGGTAGATGCCAGTGCATCGCCTGAAGGGACATGCAGGAAATGATCGCCTTGCGACGCTATTGCAGGACATTACTCGCATTGTGTCTTGCACTACAGCTGCTATGCGCATGGGCAGACGGGGCACCTCTAAAGCTGGCATTGGTGATCGGCAATCAGAACTACGGTATCGACAAATCACTTCCCAACGCATTGAATGACGCCAGACTTATGGCGAAAACTTTGTCCCGGCTGGGTTTCGATGTGACCGAGCGGCACAACCTGACCAAAGACGACATGGTCAGTGCGATGACAGAATTCAGCAACCGTATTCCTGCCGGAGCGACCGCGATGGTGTACTACGCTGGACATGGAATGCAGGTCGCGGGTAGCACCTACCTTAATCCGGTGGACATGCCAATCAGCAGTGAACTGAAAACACCCCTGCGGTCTTACGCGCTGCAATTTTTGCTGGACCGCTTGGCGTTTTCTCGCTCTGCAGTGAATATCGTGGTGCTCGACGCATGTCGCAATAACCCGTTTCGGCAGCAAGCTCCGACACGGTATCGGAGTTTCAGTGATCTCGGCCTTTCCAAAGTGCATGCGCCGCGTGGCACGGTAGTCGCATATTCCACTGCACCTGGGCAACTGGCGGCAGATGGCACTGGTTCAAATAGTGTCTATACACTTGAGCTCAGCCGCATGCTAGTTCAGCCTGGACTTGAAATTGAGGAAATTTTCAAGCAAGTCGGAACCGGCGTTCGACGCAAGACACTCGATGACCAAATTCCATGGTACGAATCGTCGCTAACAGATAAATATTATTTTCAGCCACCAGCGGGCGTCGAAATGGTAGCCGGAAAGACCTTGCATGCTGCGCCGACTGGGAACGCAGAGGCGGCAGGGCTTCAGCGCAAAACGGCGATTCCAGTCCTTATCAGCGCACCCTGGTTTCGACAAATGGACGCTGCAGGGTGGAGTCAAGTGGATTGGGAAATACAGCAACAACGCAAGTCGGCGACGGCAGACCAGATCGCGCTGTTGACGCACAAAGCGAACGCCGGCAATGTATTGGCTCAAACTACTTTGGGGTTGGTGTACCGTGATGGAATCGAAGGTGTCCACATTGACAACACCAGGGCCGCATATTGGTTGGGCAAAGCTGCTGTCGCAGGCTTTCCCGTGGCACAGGCGGAGTTGGGTGAAATGTATTTTTCAGGGCACGGAGTGGTTCGCAACCTGGGCAACAGTCGCAAATGGCTGCAACAGGCCGGACAAGCCGAATATCCCCGGGCTCAGTTAGATCTGCTGCATTTTGATTTGGAGTCTGATCCGGCGGCGGTGCCAGTGGACCTGTCGGCGGCCATGAAGGCGCTGTTCACCCCTGTGCGCGTTGCGCCGATGCAATCCGAAGCGTCGCACTGATGCGGGATCAAATCCCGGATTAATTTATTTTTAGCTTCTTTTTTAAAAATCCTATGTTCGCCGCGTTCTGTTAGCGGAAATCCAACTCGCTGTGAGTCGGATGGCGCATCGAAACGGGAGGAAAAATGGAAGACGTGAAGCCAACTTTGGAGCTGCGGGCGAAGCGCTACCACGAGGTTTTGCAGGCAGAGGGCTATGGGGTTAAAAAACCAGTGTGGGATGCACAGTCCAAGACTTGGGACACATGGCTTAAATATGAAGGCATGACCATGCTTCTCATGTTTGATTGTGATGACCCGCACTTTGTACGCATTGTTGCACCCAACTTTTGGGCGGTCTCGCCTGAAGAATTGGGTTGTGCATTGATTGCTGCAGACCTTGCCAATAAGCAGTGCAAGGGCGGTAAAGTGAGCTTGAATACAGATCGCAACAATACCTTTGCAAGCGTCGAATTTCTTGACGAGCAAGGTGAAATCGCGGTCGGCATCCTGATTCGCTATCTCGACATGCTGGTGACGGTAATGCGCAGCTATGCAAAAGCGGTTCGCGAGAGGCGGGATGCGGCAAACCAATTGACCTAAGCCGGCGAAACGTTCGTTAAAGATTTAAAAACATATTTCCGTCGCACGTTGCGACGACGACCAATAATTTAGGAGAATAAGATGCATAAATCAATTATTACCATCGCACTCTTGGTGCTTACGCTGTCTGGCTGTGCAGTAGTTGCGGAAAAAACCAATTTCTTGTCTGACACTGATTTGAAATCCCAAGCTGCCGGCGCCTTGGGCTATACCACCGCCGATATTACTTTGGTAAGCCGGCGCACGGAAGGTACAAATACCTATGCAGTGGTTAAGACAATGGATAATAAAAACTTTAACTGTATTGTGAATGGTGGGAATCTTCTGACGATGGGTATGGTCAATCCACCTACTTGCAATCAGAAAAAGTGACTGAGGCCTGTGGCATACTGAATTGCGTCAGAAAATTTTGACTGTAATATTTCGGATATTTGTTTGAGGACTCAGTTTGGAAAAATTGAGCCCTCTTTCAGAGACCCGCTTTACGCATTCAACTTATAAGCATTGCCACAAAAATCGCCGCTAGGGCATGACACTGAATGGTAAGCAAGACAACGGCCCAATTTTTTTGGGCAGCTTGTGCCTATCAAATTGAGAGGCAATTCAGTTCAGTGGTTGCAGGATGCTATAAATACATCATGCGGCGTTTTGAGTGATCGTTTTTATATATTGAGATTAAGGATTAATGTGAATTCAAAACTCAAGTGGTTTCTAATTCAGTTTTTCGCATTTATTATTATTTCTACCTACCTGGCTCCGATTGTTCAATTCTGGGTATATGGGATAACGCGAAATCCGACGTTGGGCTATTACTCTGCATGGTTTGTGAAAGTCTTGTGGTTGATCTGGTGCATTAAATCAGGTTTTGCAGTTTTCAAAGGAGCCAAGCCCGTCTTAGAGAGAGATGCAGAAAATAAAATAATCCGTTGGAAATTTGTTCATTCCAAACTTACGGTTATTGCAGACTTTAATTTGCAGACGGTTCATATCAAGGCCGGTAAGTCGGTAATTACCGATAGGCGTATCGATAAAGATGCCAAGGGCAAAAAAAGCAGTGTTGATTTGGTCATTCCAATGCTTGACTTGCGTTATACCCAAGAACCAGTCAAAGCTTGGAAAACATACACCACCTACACAAGCGCAACCGGAACAGGGACCGCATACGTTAACGGCCAAGCGGTTACTGTGACGACAAACACTTCGGTACCAACAGGCGGTGGCGGATACGAGGAAACGATAGCGCAAAAGATGATTTTTGTGTCGCCTAAGATAACGCGCAAAATCTATGCGGTGTCTGACCCTGTGCGTAAATTGGATGGATCAATAACGTCGCATAACAAAGTTGCTTATTCTAATTCCCCAAATAATTTGACGATCGAGTTGCCCAAGGTTGAAATCCACTTAAACCGGAGCTTTGCAAGTAGCTGGAATGCTGTCATGTCGCAGATCAAAGAGATTGGTGACGCCCTGGATAAAAAATTGCTTGCCGAAGCAAGTCTCGCAGACGTTGAGAAGCTTGCGCTACTTGAAGTAGCAAAACGTGATCAAGCAGCCAAAGAGCAGAAGCTGAAGGATTCCATAAAGCAAATTGCCGAAGCTGAAGTTTTAAAGACGCTGAATGAAGCAAATATGGCTGATTGCCCCCATTACTGCAGTTGGAATAGCGCAACGGGTGCACTGAATTTCCTTTTAGCCCATGACAAACTAGGAAATCTACTCGTCCGTGAAGGCGAATATGCATGGCACGGCCCTGCTTCTGGAGCTACCGCGAAAAATGTTGGCACCGAAGACGCCCAATGGGTCGAGATTGAAGTGAGAGATCGAGCTTATGAGCTTGAGTTTCTCAAAAAGCGGCGTTTTAATGTTTTGCATGGCTTTGAGCGAGAAAAACAATTGGAATGGATCGATAAAGTCAATATTTTGGGAGAGCATTGAGCTGCCTGATTGCCGTTGGAATCAAGCTGAAAATATAAATTTTATTATTCAGTGTGAACTTTTCAGCAAGGTATTAATGTCAAGGTTTTGATAGTCGCGAACCGCACTTCTTACGATGCTTGCGGTGGCCGGATCCGCTTTGTAATTCCTTTCTATTTCTACCATTGACGAAAGCAGGTCGCTGCTTATTTTTCGATTCACCATGTTGTCAACTATGTCAACAGGCGCGGTAAATGTCTTGTAGTAGTCTGTCATGTTCTGTAATGCCGGTGCGTAGTTCGCAATGAAATCTGAATTGCCAAAGGTATTTGTTAGAAAACCTGTTGCAGCAAACGGAATGGCAGCTCCCGCTACAAATTGGGCTGCAGTTTCCGCAAATCGTTCGCCTACTGCTGCTTTTAATAAGCCCCCACCGGGAAGAGTTCCTAAAATTGAAGCGGTTCTTTCAAATGCATTCAAGTCCTGCCCTGTAAGCCAATTGAGTCCGCTCAAGGCTTCGTAGGCACACAACATATTGCCCAGGTATGGCATTGCTCCGAGAAGTGCTCTAGTTGACTGGGGGTTGGAAATCGCTTTAAAAATGATGCTATTGAAATAGACGCTTTTGGGTAGCCGGTTGAGCGCCTGTGCATTGATAAACCGGGCGCCATTCAAAAGCAGTGATTTGTCTACTTTTCCCGTGAGCTTTTCCAGCAAAGACTGTTCTTGCGGTTCAAATTTCCAGGGAAGTGATTGCTGTCTAATATTTTGCAGCTGCGTTCGAGTCATTGCAATCCGCTGTTGCCTCGCTTCAGGAATTGGCACCATATTGTAATTTTCCAGATTAATAAAGATGTCATCAGTACCCGTGTTTGCAATTTCAATCTGCGGTTTTAAACTTGCATTCCCGATAGAAAAAGTAGCTACCGTAGGCGTCAGCATCTGAAAATTTCGGTTGTCAACTGGAAGTGTTGTCTTGGAGCTTTGCCCGTGCGTTAGTCCATCCATAAACCCTTTGAATAGTTTTTGTGCAAAGGTATCTTGGTTTGCACCTGCTTGCTGGTTCGCTATGCTCGCAGGGGTGATCTTGGAGGCACCTTGTTTTTCGGCTAATTTGTTGTGGTAGCTCGCAAATATGGCTCCGCCATTCGGTGTCGCCCTGCCCATGAGTTGCAGCGTGCTGTCTTCCGCATGACTGGCCAAGCTGTTCGGTTGACCTGCTGCGCGCAGTGTCCATAATGCTTTTTGGATGTTAGGGTCGCTTGCCTTGGAACCCTTGTATGACAGATTCAATAAGCCGTTGTATACAGGCAATAGTTCTGACGGAATCAAGTCGCTTGCCGGCGCTAATGACAAAATAGCGTTGCGAAGTGGGGCGGTAAGTTCGTGGTCTAAGCAATAGCCTTCTTGAATAACCATGGCTTTGTAGCCCGGAGGGACTCTCAGCGAGTAGTCCCGCATCAAATTGACAGTGCTTGCAGTGCCTTGGGTAGGACTGTCGTCGTGCGAATGAAGGTCAAAGTAAATTCTCAGCACGGGAATGCTGTGTTTCATTAGGTCGGTGATTTCTTCCAGACTTAAAGTTTCCTTACTTTCATATTTGGCCTTGATTTTGTTAAATTGATCGATTGCAGAATCCACTTGATCCTCGGTTGGCATGAGGATAGTTCGCGGTATATAGCCATTTTCAATTGCCTTAAATATGGCGATCGACCTGCGTGTTTTTTCAGGATCGAATTTGCCAAAGTCTGGGTAAACCTGGCTGCTGACCGATGGACCGCCGGTGTAATAAATTGAACGGTACCGATCTTCTGGGCGGACTGGGGCAGAGGGGCGGTCTCTGGACGTTGCGCTGTTCAGCGCAACAGGAGCGCAGCCAACCTCAAGTAAACCGATGCTTATCAGTGAAAGCATGTTTCTGCGCTTGGTGCTCATATCCGTCCCTTGGGTATTGTATTTTCGGTGCATTTAACGGCATCCGGTGCAGTGGTAAATCGATGCAGTCCGCAGCGCCATAGTCGGATTTTTACCATTTTAGAGGCGACAACCTGTACAACGGCATGTTGGTATGCGGGTTGTAGTGAGTCGCATGTTTTGATGCCGCAGCGTGCGGTAATTCAGGTATTTTGCACAAATGTAAACCTATAATTTGATAGATTAGTTTTGCATAAATGAGAGCGCCTTATAGATTGGCGCTCAAGAAAAATCGGGAGCGCAGTTTTGGTACTTTCTGGTCTTGATTCGCAGCAACTGCGCCAAATTCGCCATTTCGCATGGCTAATTTTTTCAATCAGCAGCAGTGCCTTTCCCTTAGGTGCTGGTGCACAAAATCAATTACAGAATAGCAACGACGCAGCGTTGGCGATTACTTCGCAAAAAGCCGAATTCATTTTGCCGGATGGAACGCAAGGCAGCGTTGAGCAACTGAACGGAAAATACGCAATAAGATTTCAGAATAACGCCCGCCTGCTTGCTATCGAAAATGCAACTTCCGTTAAATTCAGGTCTGCCCAAGTCGTAGCGGGTTACACGCTGATCGTGTTAGATCAAAGTAGCCCCCAATGTCCAAAATCGCTGCGATTGATGGCCCTGCGTGGCAATCAAATTCAATCCTGGGATATCGGCAACTGCAAAGTCAGCGCAGAAGTGTCGGTTGATAGCTATGTTGCACATTTTGATGTGCCAGACGGAAAAATGGCGACCCGATATGAATTCACGGAAGGCCGGTTAAATACATTTCAGGTCGCTTATACGCCGTTGCTGTCGGGCGTTGTGGATTTTGCCAGTCCAATCACTCCTGCGGTCGCCGCTTCCGCGCCTGCTTCGACGGCCCAGCCAAGCAACGCTGCAAGTAATCAGAAGCCGGGTTCTGTATCTGCGCGTACGACTCCCATCACGGTTACAGGTAAGCTGGTTTTTAAGCCCAAAGAGCCTACAACAATTTATTTAGACAAATAATGACGACCCGTCAAACTTGGTGGATTGCCGCTCTAACACTAATATATCTTTGCTTTGAGTTGGCGTTCAATGCACGTCTACTGGACGTTGTAGGTGGGGTGGCCGATGATGCACAGGTTCATTCGATTGAACATTTTGGCCGCAGCCTCTCGGGCATCGCGCTGGCCCTGCTGCTACTTCAGGGTTTCCTGGTGCTGGGCAACCGCAAAACACCGGGTGGAGTCAAACTACTGCTGTTGATCGTGCTGGTAGTCAGCGCTCTTGTATATGCTGCGACATCGCTTTGGATGCCTGGGGCAGTGGCTGCTGGATTGGCAGCACTGGCGGCAATTGGTGTAGCGCTTTATTGTGATCGCTTGCGCAAGAGTACAAGCGGTGCGCAAGCGGGCGGCCTTTTTTGTGTGTGTGCACTCGCTGCGGTTTGTGTATTTTTCTCACTCAAAAATTTTACCGATTGGGTCGTGAACAATCGCAGTGCCGCGTTTCGTTATGCCAGCCAAAACATTGTTTTAGTGCAAAAAGCACTGGTTGATGGACATGTGCGAATCGACGGACTGAGTGACGATAGTGCTATTTTCTCGAGGCCTCAAGGAAAAGCTTTTTTGGCGTTATTGCCGATTATGGCGGCTTCGGTTGAGCACTTGGATGAAAAAATAAAAAATGCCAAACTGGATATTTTGCGTGATCGGGTATCGGCCCGGTTGGGGGGGCCAGAAGCGTTTCACCGGGAATACGTAGACGCTGTGCAAGCGGTGGCAGCACGGTGGAAGCAATATAACAATGCTGGGAATGAGGCTTCGACTTCCGGTGAAACAATCGAATTGCGTCAGCAAAAAGCCTGGGATGATTATCTGGGAAAGCTTTCGAAACACGGCTGGACGCCCTTCACGATTCCCGATAAATTCCGGCACAAAGTGCGCCATGAGGTGCAGAGTAAAGTTCCAGTTCCTAATGATTGGGATCTTGCTGACGAAGCAATTTTTCGTGCGGCAGTGGCACATCAGATAGCGACCCGTAGCCCTATCAACGGCAACCAAATCGAATACCGCGGAAAGCCAATTCCTCTCGGGCTGTCATGGTCCGCTTTTTTTGCCCATCCCATCATCCAGAGTGAATTAGTCAGCCGATTGAAATTGCCTGAGCATGTGACGGTGCTACCAGACTACCGCTCAGGTGATGCATTTGAGCGCGACATTTACAGCCCGCTGTTGACTAAGCTCGCCAAGCAGCAGTTGGTCATTTACGACGCACCCGTTGATAGTTTCGCAAATGGCGCAGTGAATGCCGAGTGGGGACGTAGCATGGCAAATATTGCCATATTGCCGCCACTCGCGCTGTTTTTTTCATTGCTTGGGGCGATTACCCACCTTAGCAAATTTATTTTTCTATGCTTGAAAGTCGCTTGCCAGACGGTCGTCCCTGATGCCCGCTTGCTGCGGTATTTATGGGTTGTTCTGCCGCTGACAGCAGGCAGTCTCATATTTGTGCTGCACGGTTTGGAAAACGAAGTGACTCAGAGCCGTCTTTATGGCTATTTACAAGAAAAAACACTCACAAATTCGGATATCAAACGGCGCTTCATCGTAGAAGCCGCGCATATTATTTCTGTGGGGCAAGGTACTCTGTATCCCTTCGATGAAAAAATTCGCACCGATCTTCTGGGTGGGTTGGAATTTGGTTATGTTCCGAATGCCGTTCATAACGCAGTTAAAAAATAGTCGATAGGTCAAATTGCATGAAAGGTAAATTAATGCGTTCACTGATTATTCGACTGGCATGCGCTGCATCCATATTCCAGGTCGCGCCCGCAATTGCCCAGGGTGTTTTGCCAAATACGCTGAATGAATTGCAGGCAACGGGTTACACCTTGATGGATGATTTGAATACTCCGCTGCTACATCACGTCATCACCGGAGAAAATTACGACCTCCGCGTACTGGCGCACGGTGATTCATCAGATGGAGTTCGCATGTATGGGGGCTTGATGCGCGCGCAATTCGACAGCGGCAATGAGTTTGAGCGGGCCAATGTGCAAGCTACTTGGAATTCGGAAATTGCACGCCGCATTCAGACTTTACGGGACCATAATAATTTTCTGATTCCGCTGCAAGCCGACTGGAAACAATACGATTTCGCGACCAAGCGGTATGCAATCGACTTGTATATGAATCGGCGCGGTGCAGGTGCGACGTATTCAATGCATTGCGCTGGGGCCTTACGCCGCTTAAACAAGCGAGAGATTGGTACTGCCTGCCTGGCTTCGTCGGAACTCAATGCCCACGTTCCATTTCTCCAAAGCTTTCCGATTGACGATTTGGGAGTCGCACGCCAGCTAAAGGATACCCCGGGAAACTATCGGATTTTTGCACTTGCCGAGCCGGCCGGAAAATACCAAATACAGCATGGAAATACGGTTCAATATATGGCTGACTCCATTTATGTGGGACTTGGAATTCAGCCCGTCAAAATTACCAACCTAATTTTGGCGGAGCGACCGAGTGGCGTGATTCGGGCTTATGCAAAGGCTTTTCAAACGAATATCACGGCCAATGTACCGCCGGTCAGTTCGGTCTCGGGCGTCGCACAGCCGGGGCCCAAATGGAGGCAAATTTCCAGCCTCAATCCCAGCATATATGTGGACCTGGATAGTTTGCACCGAGACGGAGATACCGTGGTGGTCAGTCAATTGACAGATTTTTCTATTGCGAGGCCTGAAGGCTTTCAATCGCTGGTAGAGACGCTGAGCTACAACTGCGCAATGCGTTCCTCCCAGCAAATATCTTTGCGGATTTTCAATGGCGGTCACGGCGGCGGGGTAATGCTGGGGTCGTCGAATGAATTGCACAATCCGGTGCCGATTCAAGTCGGAACGGTTGGCGAAACGCTCCTTAATTTCGTTTGTAATGCGTTGTCGAATTCATAATGCACGGTTATTTTCAATTGTGGATTTATACCCGGCGGCATTTCTTCAACGAGCCCTTGTGCTTAGGATTTGCGATTGCTGTGGGCATGACCGCGGCGTTCGCGATCGGTTGCCCCATTGCCCCTGGAACTAGAAAGTTTCCCATCCGGCATCGTTTTCAGGCCCCGATTTCTGTGATGGCAGACTGCGTGGAACCGGCGTGCTGAGCGGCGTTTTGCTCGCTGGCATTGGCTTGCGGGCTGCCGTTTGAATGGTGGGGCGCCGGCGTTGCATGGTTACCCCGCCGTCGTGTGTGAAATGGGGTGCAGACGCTGCGCTGCGACGGGAATCGGAGCCCAGCTTGAAATAGGCAACCACCTGTACGAGGTCAATTGCCTGGCTTTTCAGACTGCTCGCTGCGGCTGCCATTTCTTCTACCAATGCGGCGTTTTGTTGGGTAACCTGGTCCATTGCATTGACGGCATCGCCCATCTGTCCCATACCGGTGGCCTGTTCCGTGCTGGCAGCGCTGATTTCGCCGACCAAATCGGTCACGCGCCGAATGCTTCCCACCACTTCGGTCATGGTGCTGCCGGCTTTGTCAACCAATGCAGTGCCTTGCTCTACGCGCTCGACACTGGCATTGATAAGGCTTTTTATTTCTTTGGCAGCTTCAGCGCTGCGACCCGCCAGCGAACGCACTTCCGAGGCCACAACCGCAAAACCCCGGCCCTGCTCGCCAGCCCGCGCTGCCTCCACCGCTGCGTTCAGGGCCAGAATGTTGGTTTGGAAAGCAATGCCGTCAATCACACTGATGATGTCACTGATGCGGCGGCTCGATTCATTGATGCCTTTCATGGTTTCAACCACTTCACCCACCACCTGTCCGCCCGATACAGCCACGGAAGACGCATTGGCTGCCAATTGATTGGCTTGCCGTGCGGTGTCGGCATTCTGGCGCACGGTCGCGCTCAACTCTTTCATATTGGCGGTGGTTTCCTCTAGCGCCGAGGCTTGTTGCTCAGTGCGACCCGATAGATCCGAGTTGCCCTGGGCAATTTGTGCCGCTGCGGTTGCCACACTTTCAGAGCCACCGCGCACTTTGATAACAACGGCAGACAGACCTTTGCGCATGCCTTCCAGCGCACTGAGTAATTGCCCCGTTTCATCGCTTCCATGGGCTTGAATTTCCAGGCCCATATCGCCCTCGGCCATGGCACGCGCGGCGCTTACAGCCGCTTCCATCGGCCCCGATATGGCACGGGATATGGCCCAGGCGAAAAACAAGCTTAAGAATGCCGCGGCGGCGATTCCACCAGTCATGAGGGCCACGGCATTTTGGTAAATCGCAGCCGCTTCTTTTACGGCACCATCGCTTTCGCGCGCGTTGTACTCGCTGAGTTCGCTCAGGTCGCCCAGTGCCGCATCGAATGCATGCGCGCTGTCGCCGAGGTACATCTTCTTAACGCTGTCTGTTGTGCCTTCTTTGCGGGTTGCGGTCCGCAGTTTGTCACCCCATTCCAGCCATTGCGCACTGTGCTTGCGGTAGGATTCAAGCAGGCTGCGTTCCTTGGTGGAGTCGAATAAGGCAACTTCCTTGTCGTCCAGCTTTTCAAGCGCCTTGCGATTGGCAGCGAAGGCGCCCTCACTTTCATCCAGGTCGGCTGCGTTGGTGGCCAGCAGATTGCGCGCTTCAGCGCGCCGCATTTGGGCCATGTAGTCGCGCATCGCGCCAGCGAGTTGCACACTGGGCAAGTTGTTTTGCCCGATGGTCTCGGAGGCCGTATTCACGGCCCTGAGTTTGCTAAGCGCAGTGATACCGAGTAGAACGGCGATCAGAACCAGGGCGCCAAAGCCCAGACTGATCTTGGTCCGGATTTTTAAGTCGGAGAAATTCATTGTTAACTTTCTATGTTTGGGGATACGGCCGTCTGGAAGCAGGCCAATCCTTGTCCATATGAAAGTTAATGTCAGGGTCAAATGACCCGTTCAGGTTATTTCTCGTCGACAAAAACCCGCGCGCGGCGTGGCGTCAGCACCAGGGTTTCGCCTTCTGCATACGCTGCATCGTTAAATTCCTGGGCCAGAATGTGCGCTTCAATGATTTCACCCCGTGCGGCGCTGGTATCCATGGGGCTGAATTCCAGGCGTGCAATGGGTCCAACCACAATCGCCCGCTCCAAACGTGCGACGATGCCTTGTCCCGTTGCTGCGCCTGCAGCGTGCGTTGCGACTGAAGGCCGGCTGACCGCTAAATCGTGTGGTCGAACATAGGCAAACGCCTTTGCATTGTCGGCAGTGGCGTGTTCGGGCGTGGCCAGACGCACCCCCGCATTGCGATCGCCAATGTGCATTTCACCGCCGTGGGCTTCACCGTGAAAGCGGTTGACATCGCCCAAGAATCCATAAACAAATGGACTGGCCGGGTGATCCCAGACTT
>Ga0228698_1000719_pt1 | contig 20961 bp, 22 predicted proteins | sample McNCre117_Aug_MG_FD_178015 | JGI IMG/M metagenome (GOLD analysis project Ga0228698, IMG submission 178015) | Freshwater microbial communities from McNutts Creek, Athens, Georgia, United States - 1-17_Aug_MG | ecosystem: Environmental > Aquatic > Freshwater > Creek | place: USA: Georgia...
ATAGTTCGATCTTGAATTTTTTCGCACATTTCTGTGCAACTCATAAATTGGAATCAACGCGGAAATTTCATCTCTGACTTTTCCACATCTTTTTTACTTCATGAGCGTTTGTAGGTCCATAAGAACCTAGTTCCGAAGAACTTGGCAATTACCTTCAAACGCCCACGCTTATCGGCTGTAAATTTTTAAAGATCACAAAGAACTTTCCATCCTTTGCCGCTTCAGCTGCGATCAGCGAAGCCTTGTATTATGACACAACTTTTAGCAATCAGTCAAACTTCTTGCGAAAAGTTTTGCAAGAAGTTTTGAATCCACTTGCCCTGCGCCGTTTCCAGCGAAGCCCTCGACTATAACACGGAAAAATCGTGTCTGACAAGAAGGGCATCGATCAAGCCAATCTTTGCTCAGAAGGCATGTCTTCATTATTAGTGCCCGGCCTGTCTGCGCCAGCCCCTTGTCCCATACGATGACATCCATTGAAGGAGTCACACCATGCTGGACCTGCTAGTTACACACGCGACGCTCCCCGATGGACGAACGGGCATGTCTGTTGCCGTGCAAGGCGGAAAGATAACTGAGGTTCTCGCTGGCGCGCAGCCACCTGCGCATCAAGTGGTAGACGCTGCGGGAATGCTGCTCTGCAGTCCCTTCGTGGATGCCCACTTTCATATGGATGCAACGCTCTCATATGGACTGCCTCGCGTCAACCAAAGCGGTACATTGCTGGAGGGCATTGCACTTTGGGGCGAACTCAAACCACAGCTCACGCAGGACGCTTTGGTTGATCGCGCCATGGCCTATTGCGATTGGGCCGTCGCCAAAGGGTTGTTGGCCATTCGCACCCATGTCGACGTGTGTGACCCGCGCCTGCTGGCGGTGGAGGCATTGCTCCATGTGAAGCAGCGCGTGGCGCCCTATCTGGACCTGCAACTTGTTGCCTTTCCGCAAGACGGCGTACTGCGGGGCAGGCAGGGACCAGACCAGCACTTGAGTAACCTCAAGCGCGCACTGGATCAAGGTGTGGATGTGGTTGGCGGCATTCCCCATTTCGAACGCACCATGGCAGACGGTGCGCTCAGCGTGAAGTTGTTATGCGAATTGGCCGCACAGCGCGGGTTGATGGTGGACATGCATTGCGATGAGTCCGACGATCCGCTCTCACGCCACGTCGAGACTTTGGCATTCGAGACGCAACGCCTGGGCCTGCAGGGCCGAGTGACCGGCTCCCACCTCACATCCATGCACAGCATGGACAACTACTACGTGAGCAAACTCATACCGCTCATGGCCGAGGCGCAGTTGCATGTGGTGGCCAACCCGCTGATCAACATCACCTTGCAGGGACGCCACGATAGCTACCCCAAGCGGCGGGGCATGACCCGTGTGCCGGAACTGCTGGCGGCCGGGATCAACGTTGCGTTCGGCCACGACTGCGTGATGGACCCCTGGTATTCACTTGGCTGCGGCGACATGCTCGAGGTCGCACATATGGGCCTGCATGTGGGCCAGATGACCAGCCAGCCAGGCATGCGCCAGTGTTTCGAGGCCGTCACAAGCAACGCAGCGCGTGTTTTGGGCTTGCAAGGTTATGGCTTGGAGGCAGGCTGCAATGCCGACTTCGTTTTGCTGCACGCACGCAACCCCATTGAAGCCCTTCGTCTGCGGCCCCCCCGCCTGAAAGTCTTCAAGAGGGGAACGCTGATCGCCGAAACTCCCGCTGCAACCAGCACCTTGCACCTCGACGGAAACACCCGTGTGACCGACTTGATGAATTGACCTGCGGCAATGCACGGCGATGTCGGCATTGATGTACAACAGACAATTGCCGAAAACAGGCTCTTGCCACCACCACGGGAAGGCCTTTTGGCGCGTGGACAACTAAACTATCGGAGACAGGATTTGCAGCCCTAAACGCACTCCAGCCGGCAGACCCGAAAGCGGAGCCCATTAGGTACCTTCAGACCTTTGGCGCCCATCGTTTTCAGACAAGGTCCGCAATGCACTACGCCGGCACAAAATTGGAACACGCAAAATCAACCGACGAGTTGGTTGCAGAACTTCTGCTCTTGCGTGATGCCTTGACCCATCTCTCCCTGGCCACCATCGATCTGCTGTTTGAGGCCCGCCGGATATGCCCCGGCGAAGAGCCCGCCGATGCACTGGCTATCCTGAAAAAGATCGCTGAGCCTCACTAAGCACATGCCAAGGGCGGCCCAACCGCCACTTTTGTTGTTCCGGCTTGACGCCTCTGCTGCGCATATTCACTTTGCGCGCAAGCAATGGCAAATTGGGTAGTTGAAATTCGCTTGCGGGTAACGCATAAACTGTTTGCCGCATATTGCGCGTTTACTTTCATACAACCCACAACGATAGGAAGACCTTGCCCATGTCCCAGCCGCACAAATTTGAAACCCTGGCCGTTCACGCTGGCTACAAACCCGACCCCACCACCAAAGCGGTGGCGGTGCCGATTTACCAGACCGTGGCCTATGCGTTTGACAACGCCCAACACGGTGCGGACCTGTTCGACCTGAAGGTGGCGGGCAACATTTACACCCGCATCATGAACCCCACGCAAGACGTGCTTGAGCAGCGCGTGGCGGCTCTGGAAGGCGGCATTGCAGCGCTGGCGGTAGCCTCCGGCCAGACCGCTGTGACCTACGCCATACAGACCATTGCCGAGGCCGGTGACAACATCGTTTCCAGCACCGCCTTGTATGGTGGCACCTACAACCTGTTTGCGCACACGCTGCCGCAATACGGCATCACCACCCGCTTTGCCGACCACCGCGACCCGGCCAGCTTTGAGCCACTGATTGATGACCGCACCAAGGCCATCTTTGTCGAATCGCTGGGCAACCCACAGGGCAATGTGACCGACATCGCGCGCGTGGCCGAAATCGCCCACCGCCATGGCATTCCGCTGATCGTGGACAACACCGTGGCCTCGCCGTTCCTGCTACGCCCCATCGAGCACGGCGCCGACATCGTGGTGCACTCGCTCACCAAGTACCTGGGCGGCCATGGCACCAGCATTGGCGGTGCGATTGTGGACAGCGGCAAGTTCCCTTGGGCTGAGCACAAGGCGCGCTTCAAACGCCTGAACGAGCCGGACGTGAGCTACCACGGCGTGGTTTACACCGAGGCCTTTGGCCCGGCGGCCTACATCGGCCGTGCACGCGTGGTGCCTTTGCGCAACATGGGTGCTGCCATTTCGCCGTTCAACGCATTCCAGATTCTGCAAGGCATCGAGACCCTGGCCCTGCGCATGGAGCGCATCACCGAGAACACCATCAAGGTGGCCAAGTTCCTGCAATCGCACGGCAAGGTCGGTTGGGTCAACTACGCCGGCCTGCCCGAGCACCCCGACCACGCGTTGGCGCAAAAGTACCTGGGCGGCAAACCGTCCGGCCTGCTCACCTTCGGCGTCAAAGCTCCCGAAGGGAAGCGCCGTGAAGCCGGCGCGGCGTTCCTGGATGCGTTGCAGGTATTCACCCGCCTGGTCAACATCGGCGATGCCAAGTCCCTGGCCACGCACCCGGCATCCACTACGCACCGCCAGCTTTCACCTGAGGAATTGGTGAAAGCCGGTGTGCCAGAAGACGCCGTGCGCCTGTCCATCGGCATTGAACACATCGACGACCTGCTGGCCGATCTGGATCAAGCCCTGTCGGCTACCTAAGGGCCACGCATTGCCGCGCACGGTGGCGTGTGCGGCAATGCCCCCCCGTGCGCCTTTGTGCAATACCGGGCGCGGTATCCTACCGAGAACCGTTGGTTCCCACCTCCCTTTTTTGCATGACTTCTTTCACCCCCCTTTCTGCTCTCGCTGGCGGACTGCTCATTGGCAGTGCAGCCGTATTGCTGCTCTGGCTTAACGGACGCATTGCCGGTGTGACCGGCATGATCACCGGCTTGCTGGTGAAGCCCTCAACGGCGCCAGGCTGGCGGCTTCTTTTTCTGGTGGGATTGGTCGCGGGCGCTGCGACTTATAGCTGGCTGGGGCACAGCACACCGCTTCGCCAGGGCTTTCCCACGCCATTGCTGATCGTGGCCGGCCTGCTCACCGGCTACGGCACGGCACAGGCCAATGGCTGCACCAGCGGCCACGGCGTATGCGGCATGGCACGCCTGTCGGTGCGCTCAGTTGTGGCGACGGGAACCTTCCTGTCGGTTGCCATTGCAACCACCTATGTGATGCGCCACCTGGCCGGGGTAGGCGCATGACACACGGACTGTTGCGCAATGTGGCCGCGTTGGCCAGCGGTTTGGTGTTCGGTCTGGGCCTGTCACTGGCACAGATGACCAACCCCGACAAGGTGCTGAACTTTCTGGACATGGGCGGTACCTGGGACCCTAGCTTGTTGTTTGTGCTGGGCGGTGCGGTGGTCCTGAGCACCGTCGCCTTTCACTTCATATTGAAACGCAACGCACCGCTGTGGGACGGCATGTTTCACATGCCCCTGTCACAGGCCATCGACAAGCCTTTGGTGATCGGGTCTGCCCTGTTCGGGATTGGCTGGGGGCTTTCGGGGTATTGCCCAGGCCCGGCCATTGCCTCTATAGGGGTTGGCAATCCGGAAGCGCTGTGGGTCGTGCCCAGCATCGTGGCCGGTGCCGCACTGCAACGCTGGACGCACCGCCGCCAAACCGCTGATATTGACTAAGCGCAAGTCCGGCAATACGGCTATACGCTACAAGGACGGATTCACCGCCCCCTTCCGTAGCAAAAAGGCCATGAACGAACCCAACGCGCCAGCAGACGATATCGAATGGCCCACCTGGCTTTTGTGGGCCGTCATTCTGATGGGTTGGGCCCTGCTGGTGGGAAGCTACGGCAGCATTCCCGCCTGGGTCTTCACGCCGCTTCTGGTGTTGCTGCTGGCGTGGTACATGAGTTTTCAGCACGAACTGACACATGGCCACCCGACCCGCAATGAAACCATCAACCGCCTGATCGGACTACCGCCACTGGCCGTCTGGTATCCCTTCGATACCTACAAAAAAGACCACCTCAAGCACCACGATGACGTGCACCTCACGGAGCCCGGCGTGGACACTGAGAGCAACTACATCACGCCCGAACAGGCGGCCACCATGGGCCCCGTAGCGCTGTGGATTTACAAGAGCCAGCGAACCGTTCTGGGCCGCTTCTTCATCGGGCCGGCCATCGTCAACATCAGCCTGTGGACCCGGCTGGCACGCTCGCTGCGCCGGGGCGAACGCGATGAGCTGCAAGTGTGGAGCCTGCACCTGCCGCTTGTCGCGTTTCTGCTGTGGCTGCTGGACCGCTACACACTCGTATCCGTGTGGCACTACTGCTTCGGCATCGCCTACCCCGCGCTCGGTCTGGCCATGCTGCGCTCGCTGTATGAACACCGCCCCGGGACACTGCCCGCGCACCGCACCGTGATCAACGAAGCGGCGCTGCCCTGGCGGCTGCTGTACCTCAACAACAACTACCACGTTGTGCACCATGCCTACCCCGGCGTGCAGTGGTACAAGATTCCGGCGCTCTACCGCGCAGACCGCGCTGCATACCAATTGCGCAACGGCGGCTTTGTATTGCCGGGCTACCTGTACCTGATTCGCACATTTGCGGTGAAGCCCGTCGACGATCCGGTGCTGGCACTACCCGCAACGGCGCCCCCGCGCGCCGCATCACCCACGCACCACTGCGCCCACTCCTGAAAATGCAAGCCGCGCTGCCCATGTACTTCCCGCCACGCGAGGCGGTTCATGCATTTTGGACAGCGCTGGCAGCCCTATTGCAAGCGCAGCCAGCCTGCGCTGGGTTAGAGATTCCCCGCTCGCTGAGCTGGGCAGATGACATCCATGCACAATGGCGAGCGCCCGACTTGCTGCTAAGCCAGGCGTGCGGCTATCCGCTCACCACACTGCTGAAAGACAAGGTGCAACTCGTCGGCACCTTGGCCTATGCCACACCCGGCGTGCAGGGAATATTTTGCAAAAGCCAACTCATCTGCCGGGCCGGTGACTTGCGCAGCGCACTGAGCGACTTTGTCGGCAGCACTTTGGCTTTCAACAGCGCCCTTTCCCAGTCTGGCTACAACGCACTGCGCGCGCACATCGCCACCACCACGGCACGGCGCCCCTTCTTTGCCCGCACCATCGATACCGGCGCCCACTACAAAGCCATCGAGGCTGTTCGCACGGGTCGCGCCGACATAGCCGCCATTGACCCCGTGAGCTGGGCGCAATGGCAGCGCAGCAACCCCCGTTTGTGTGCCGAGTTACGCGTATTTGCAGAGACGGAACCCTATCCCGGCCTGCCATTGATTACGTCCCTGCAGACACCCGCCGGGGTGTTGGACGCCTTGCGTGTGGGTTTGAAAAGCTTGGCCTATGAAGACTGCTACAGCGCAGTGCGCGCACCCCTGTTAATCAATGGGTTTCGCGTGACGGGCATGGAGGACTACGCAATTTGCCTGGAGATGCAAGAACAGGCCCTGAAGCACGGGCTGGACTCTCTTTAAGGCGCCGGACGCGATCGGCGCGATTGGGTCGCCGCTATGGCGTACGCATCGACGACTTTCTCGTCATCCAGGCCTTGACGCGCCTCACAGTCGATCCGCCTCTGTACGTTCCATCGGTTTCTGTCTGAGGTGAAACCATCGCCGCATCGCGGTACATAAACAGGCAGCCAAAGGACACCACCAGCAAACTCAGGGCGGTAAATAGCATGGACGCCAGGCCACTCCACTGAAAATTGGTCCAGCCGTGGGCTGCACCACATACGGCGAGTGCCAGAACAATTCCACTGGCCACCACAAAAGATTTGACAACACCCCAGACGAAGAATTGCAATGCATCGCCAACAAAGAGCGGAGCCGCAGCGCAACCAAATAAGCCACTCAGAACGTAACAGGCCCCTTGTGGAACCACTACGACGATCAATATCGCCGCAAAGGCAAAAACATCCGCTTGCAAATCCAACATGAAGGCCAGGACATCATTGATCAGCGGGCCAAACTGCCCTTGAAATTGTCCGGCTTTGTCAATTGCACCGACGCCGTTGGCCCACGTCGCAACCAACGAGGTGCAGACGAAGCTGAGCGAAAAGAAGTAGCAAACCACGCGGACATCACCTGCATGCGAATCGGCCAGCTTGGTGGCAAACCAACCAATCAAAAGCAACAGCATCAGCGTGACGCCAATCAGAACAACACCGTGTAAACAATTGCTAAGCGTGATCACTGGCGCGCTCCGAATGGAATCTGTTGAGAAGTCATTGGCCTATACCGTTGCGGAGATAAGGAACAGAAAACCGGTGGCTCATGTCTTCTGAAACATCGCATTGACGGCCAGCGCCATGGCCTGGGCGGTATCAATGGCTTGTGCTTCGGGCAGGCCATGGCAGTGGTACAGATGCTGCATTTGATCGAAGAGCCACTTGGATTGGTAACGCACGGCGTCGGCGTTGGTCAGCATCACACCTTCGTTTTCGGCTCCCTTGCGCAAGCACTCGGTTCCGATGAGCAAACGCAGTACAGCGCCCATGGTGCCGCACTCCTTTTCAGCGAAGTGCGACCAGAAAGGCCACTGTTTGGTGAGGCGGCGAAAGTACCGCACGGCCTCGGGAATCTGGCTGACATCGCGCGACTCGTGCGGTGATTTTTCAATGCCGATGATGAGTTTGTCCTTCCAGCGAAGGGCTCCTTCCACGGTATCCGAAAGTTGCATGAGTTGATCAACGAGCCGCCCTACGTGCCCGCTGGCGATGTCGGCACAGGTTATGCGCACACGCACCAAATCTGCTTTGGTGTGCGCCGCGTGAAAGCTTGCGTTGCTCAGTTCCACAAAGCTGTTGTTGGCCATGGAATGCATCCCTATTGCGTTGAAAGAGGTGCATTGTTTTTCACCCGCCACAAGGCAGCGGGTGCAATTGTTCTGCAACGAACAGACCCTTGCCACAGCCTCGGTTGCACGCGCGCTGCGGTGTTGCGAGTCAAGTCGCCGGTGCGACGCCCATCGTCAAAGCGGCATAACCGGAATGCAGATTTCGCAGTCAAAGGTGCCCGTGACGGGATCAAAGCCCGCGCCCATGGGGTAGTACTCAAAGCACGGGCGCGCATCGAGTTGCAGACCACTGGCAGGCAGCCAGTCGCGCAGCAGTGCGGCCCACGCCTCGCCCACTTGCGCCACCGTTCCCGAAAAGGCCAGCACCGCATACTTGCCGCCCGGTAGGGTGGTCTTGATCGCCTTGCCCTGGGGCGCAAAGCTGGCAGCAACTTCGGCGCAGGCGTCGTAGCGACATTGCTCGGGCGCCGCCACGCCCGGGTCATCATGGCTGATGCCATAGCGCGCATGGCCGGGTCCCAGCTTGTTCAAACGGGCCCATGGAACGTATTGCTCCTGCCAGAAACGCGCCACAGGTTCACCATAAGGGCCGAGGTGGCGCAAGTAGGCGATGGTCACGGGCTGGCGGTCTATTACTTCAACATGCATGGTGTGATCCGGATTCTGATTGGCTACAACGTTCACGGGATGTTGCGTTAAATCCGGCGACATGACCTGACTCCTATTGCTATCTTTGCGCGACTGCCTTTGCGTGGCGCGCCACGCAGTCGGTGCGGTGCCAAAACGCACTCGGAATGCCCGGGTAAACGCTTCCGCAGAACCGAAGCCCACCGCCAGCGCCGCATCCAAAACGCGCAGGCGTGGTTGCGAAAGCAAGCGCATGGCGCCCACTTCCACCCGCCTACGGCGCAGGTAGTCGCCCAAGCTCTCACCCATCCATGCCGAGAACAGGCGATGAAAATGAAACGCTGAGAAGTGGGCCACCTCGGCCAGCGTATGGAGATCCAGCGCTTCGTCCAGATGCGCATCGATGTAGGCCTGCACGCGGTGCATGCGCACCACGTATTGCGCGCGGCTACTCTGCCGTTTCACCGCCCGCCTTCTCCCACCAGGGCATACGGTGCCCAGAACGCGGGATGGGCGTAGGGCTCCATGGCCATCACTTTGAGCATGGCGCTGCGCAATGCGTCGGCGCGGGTGGTCTTGGGATTGGACTGGTATTGGGCAAACGTGGCCGTGGTGAGTTGCATGGCGCTTTCACTTTCCACCGACCAGTGCGTCACCAGCAGGCTGCGGCTGCCTGCATAAAAGAAGCCACGGGCCAAGCCGGACATGGCCTCTTCGGCCTTGCCGTCGGCTCCCGCTGTGTTGCAGGCGCTGAGCACCACCCAGTCGGCGTTCATGCGCAAGCCCAACACGTCGTCCAACGTCAGCAACGGCGAGCCATCCTGTTTGGACGGCGTTGCCATGGCCAGCGCCGGTTGGTCCAGGTTCGGCAGGTCGCCAGGCAACAGGCCATGGGTGGCAAACACCACCACTTGCCGCGTGACCAATCGCCCTTCCTTGCTGGCTGCCAGCACCGAGTCGCGCGTCGCGGCCGTGCCCAGAATCACATCCCTTTGCACATCCGCATTCAACGTCTTGCCCAAGGCAATCACCTCGTCGCGGGTCTCGGGCAAGGCGGGGAGCTCGCCATAGCGCAACACGTCCACTTTCGGCTTGTCGAGGTCAAAACTCAGGTCCTTGCGCGACGCCACTACTGCACGCGTAGCGCCGCGCGAAACCGCATTGCCTGGTGTTGCCCCCGTTGCCGCGGAACCAAATTGCGGATCACCCCAAGCGATCAGGGACTGATTGCCCGAGGGGGCCTTCACCAGGCGTTGCAATGACATCCACGCATTGGCCGAGGGAACACTGCTCATGGCGTACTGTCGAATCAGCCAGGGCGCATCCACGCTCTTGCCGCTGGTCCATTCGCGCGTGGGCAACACCGCAAACGGAATCTGGCCCAGGGTGCCCGACGCCGCAAGAATGAGGTGCTTCTTGCCCTGCATCACCGGCTCCAGCGGCTGCAGCAATTCCTTGTACAGGGCATACCCGGTCGCGAAGTCAAAGGCCGGTGCGCGTTCACCCTTTTCGGCCACATCCAAGGTGTTGCGCAAGCGGCGAACCTTCTGTGCCATATCGGCCTGTGTCAAATTGCTGCGGAGGAAAACCAGCCGACCGTTGGAGCCCACCGCGAAAACGTAGGTGGAATCGTCCATCGGCAATACCGACACAAACAAGTCGCCCGGTTGCAGATGTGCAGCCACTTCGGCGGGCGTGGGCACCTTGGGCTGAATCAGCTGAAAGTACTCCGGGAATTCCTTTTGCACCCGGTTCTTCACATCGCGGCGCAGCGCTTCCAGCTCCTTGATGCGCGCGCGCATGGCATTGACAATTTCGGGCGTTCGCCGTGCGGACCCTTCGCTGCCTTGCGCCGATATGTAGCTGTACAACACGCTGAGTTCATTCTTGGCGTCCTGGTCCTGGCGCACCAACGCTGCCAAGGCCGGTTGCGTGACACCCGCCCGCGCGGCCGACTCGGCAATGGCCTGCTGCACAGACGATGCGATCAGGTTGTTGGCGGCCTTGAAGGCCTCAGCGGCATCCCCATCGCTGGTGAACTGGGCCGAAGACAACAGCGTCAGATACGACTTGAGAATGAAATTCTTTACCGACTTTCGGTAGGCGTTTTCCTGATAATCGGTAGTCAGGGTACCGGGGGCCATCATGTCGTTCACGGCCACTTCGAACTCACGCCGGGCATTGGCGCGGTCCGCATCACTGCCATTGATTGACAGCGACGCTGCATACAGCCCGCGCACGATCGAGGTGTAGTAGTGATTGGGGCCGTAATTTTCGGTATGCCACTTAAGCGTGCCCTGCAATATCGTACGGGCGCGCGACACCGGCCCCACCTGCATGTAAACCTGCGATCGAAACTCGGACTGGCGCACGATGTTGGCCATGGTGGGGCTGCTGCCGACCGCCGCATCCATTTCTGAAAACTCTTTGGCCGCGGCCTCCCACTGGCCCGACGCCACGAGGGACCTGGCAATGGCGATGCGAGTGAACAACATATCGGCCGCCCCCTCATTGGCCCCCTGGCGCTGAAGAATTCCCCGCACTTTTTGGTAGACCTTGATGGCTTCTGCGTAGTGGCCCTCATTGAAGCGCAAATCACCCACCCGGCGGTAAAAGACCAGCATGGCGTCTTCATTGAGGTCGTACTTCTTGTACAGGGCATAGGCCTGGCGCAGCATGTCGTCGGCATCGAGCAGCCGTCCCATAGCCATGTAAACCAGCGCGTTCTCGGCAACCGCCCAGGCATGGCCGCTGCGCCCGAATGTGCGCTGACGCTCGTCCACCAACTGATCGACAGCGTGCATGGTGTTCCCCCGGGCATTGGCCAGGCGCGCCGCCTCCAGCGCCTCGGCAAAACGGCCCTGACGCATATAGAGCCGCGCACGGATGGTGTTGAACTCCATGTCCGCGCGGGCGAACCAATACGCCCCGGCGCCCGCACGCGGAGTGGCAAAGTCAATCTTGATCATGTCGGACGCTTCGTTGAGTAAGGCTTCAGCACGTTTGTAGTTGCTCTGGTCTATGTAGGACATAGCCAGGCGCGCACGCATGCGCACTTTCTGGTCAGGAAATTTCAACTCTTTTAGCAAGGCCTCAAAGCGCTGAAAACCTTCTTCCACTTTTTCCGTGCCCAACAGAAAGCTGGCATACGTCCAACGTCCGTCCAGATTTTTGGAGGACTGACTCCATTCACGCAAAACGCGTTCACGCTCCTGGATGTCACCGAGCTTGAACGCCGCCGCGTCGAGTTCCCGGTAGAAGCGATCCAACTGGTCATTGGTTGCGCCAGCGGGTGCGGGTGTGGCCAACACCTCTCGCAACCGGGTGGCCTCTTGCGGACTGACTTTGCTGCCCGCCAGAGTCTCTATCTCCTGCGCACGGGCATTTCCGAGCGCCAGGGCTAAGGTCAGGCACAGAAGCTGCACCACAAAAACGAAGATGGATTTATTGCGTCGCATAGTGCCTCGCATCCTAACGCGACACTCCGCAAAACGGGCCATTGCAGGGTGTAGAGTCTGCGTCGTCACCCGCCGTTATCCCGTTGTGGTCAGGAGAGGAATATGAGGCAATTTTTACGCGTTTGCGTTGCGGTTTGCGGCCTGGGTCTGGCCATGTTGCTGGCTTCATGCGCAACGATGTCACCCGAAGAATGCAAAAACGCCCAATGGCGTGAGGTCGGTCAAGCCGATGGATTGGTGGGTGCTTCACTGTCGGTGTTCAACTCCCGCGTCGAAGACTGTGCCAAGGCGGATGTCGTGGTCGATGCAGAGGCCTATCACCAAGGGCGCGATCTGGGCTTGAGCAGCTATTGCCGCATGGAGAATGCGGTTCAACTCGGGCTGAACGGCAGTTACTACGGCCGCGTCTGCCCGCCAGAAGTAGACGGGATTTTCTACCAGCGACACAAGGTGGCCTTTGCGGTGTATGCGGTGCGCGCTGAAATTCACAATCTGCACATACGCACAGATGTTCTGGAATCACGCTTGCGCGAAAGCAACCGGGATGAAGACAGCCGCCTGCGCAGCGCAACATCGGACACCGAGCGCAGCAAGATACGCAGGGAGTTGGATGACGAACGCAACAAGACTCGAAACGAACTCATTGAGATCGACACCCAATTGCGCCGCAAGCGCGAGGAGTTGCGTCACGCGGAATTCAATTTGAGCAACTTGCCGGCTATCCGGTGACATTCGCAACGGAAATGGAAACCGTGGTTTGCATTGATCCGGCTGCTTTTGCTGGGGCATCAACCCGCGCGGACTGTGTGTTGCAACGCCATGCTTGCCGCGTGCCTGACGCAAAGAAAAACGCAAGAATTGGCCAGCGGCCGTGTACCTTTACCTGCGCCGCACCAGCCCATCACCCATTACTTGCCGAAATGGCCTTGGGCAATCAGGCGGTCAATCTCCGCCGCCGCATTCAGGTAGTCTTCTTCCGGATTACCGGGGGCAAAACCACGGCGCTCGGCAATGTAGAAGGCCGCCACTTCAATGTAATTGGCGCGTTGCTCCGGGGTGACTGCTTTCAGGGCTTTTGCCGGAGCAGCTTTTTTCACCGCTGCCACTTTCTTGGCCGGTGCCTTGGCAACAGCGGCGGGCTTGGCCGGTGCCGGTTTGGCTTGTGCGGTGGTGGCTGCAGATTTCTTGGCGACAGGCGCCTTCTTGGCTGCGGCCTTGGGTGCAGCGGGCATGACGGATGCCGGCTTGGCAACGGTTTTCGCTGGGACGGCCGTGTCGGTGGCGGCAGGTTTCTTGGTGGTTGCCATGGTGAATTCCTAAAAGTGCGGGTTGGCGGAGGCCCACAGCCGTGGGGATCACCGTAGTTTGCAAGAACTGTACCGCTCTAGGCTGATGCGCATCAAACCCAGGCGAAACGTACCGCTAACGAAATAGCGGTACGTGGCGCCAATGCTGCAATTTCACCCGGTCAAGCCCTTCAAACGCGCATCGCCTGCGCCAAAGCAAACACCGAGTTCGGTGGCAACGCCCGCACTGCTGGACGTGCCGCAAGCGAGGGCAATACGCCTTTGACACCCACCCTGCGCCGCTCTTCGACCTTAAAACCGCTGGCGCGCTGGGCATCGGCCAAGCTCTTGAGCGTGATGGTCTTCATGTGTTCGAACACAGCCGTGTGCAAGGAATCCCAGAGCGCTTGTGTATCCAGAACGCCACGGCGCTTCTTGCCGCCGCTTTGCAGATCGCCCACTTCTTCGATGGCACCAATGATGTCCGCCACGGTAATGCTGTCTCCGCGAAATCCCAGCGTATAGCCGCCGCCGGGGCCGCGCGTGCTTTCCACCAAACTGTGTTGGCGCAACTTGGCAAACACCTGCTCCAGATACGACAGGGAAATGCCATGGCGCAGCGCCAGGTCGGACAAGGGGACCGGGTAGCCCTTTTCGCGCAAGGCGAGGTCAATCATGGCGGTAATTGCAAAACGTCCACGGGTACTGAGTCGCATAGTTCTCACTCCTAAAACCAAGCGCGAAGGCGCTTGTGTGGGTGAAATGTAGGGACAATAATGCTTCGTGAAAAGTCGATTTATCTACATTTAAACTTCGTGAAAAACTGATGAATTTCAAACACCTGCGTTATTTTTGGGTCACGGCCAAGGCGGGCGGCATCATGCGCGCCGGCGAGCAGTTGCACACCACGCCACAAACGCTGTCAGGGCAGATCAAGCTGCTGGAGGACTGGCTGGGCCGCAAACTTTTCCAAAAAAGTGGCCGCAAGCTGGAGCTGACCGAAGACGGGCGCATTGCGCTGGGCTACGCCGACCAGATTTTCACGTTGGGGGCCGAGCTGGAATCGGCGGTGCGCACGGCCCGTGAAGGCAAAAAGGTGCTGGACTTCACCGTGGGTGTGGCCGATTCGGTGACCAAGTCCATTGCCTACCAACTGCTGGAGCCCGCCCTGTCGATTGACGAGCCGGTGCGGCTGATCTGCAGCGAAGGCAAATTTCCTGATTTGCTGGCGCAACTGGCGCTGAACCGGCTGGACCTGGTCATTGCCGACGAACCGATGTCGCGCCGCCTGAGTGTGCGTGCGTTCAACCACGCGCTGGGCGGCACGGCCATGACCTTCTTCGCCACGCCGGCACGCAAGGCGGAACTCAAGGGCAAGTTCCCACAATGCCTCACCGGCCAGCCCCTGCTGATTCCCGGGGCAGAGGCGTCCGTGCGGGCCCAGTTGGACGGCTGGCTTACCCGGCACGATGTGCGACCGCGCATCGTGGGGGAGTTTGATGACGGAGCCCTCATGACCGCGTTTGGTCGGGAAGGTCGGGGCGTATTTATGGCCCCCAGCGTGTTGGAGACCGAGACCATCCAACAATTTGGCGTGAAGGTGGTGGGCCGTACGGACGAGCTTCGTGATGAGTTCTATGCCGTTTCGGTGGAGCGGCGCATCACGCACCCGTGCGTCGTGGCCATCACCGACGCAGCCCGCGGCAAGCTGTTCGGCTAGGGCGGCTGGCGGTGTGCCTGGGCTGTCCAAGCTTGCGGTGCATTGACTGCTGATCGCCCATCCTTTGACTTGCCTTAAGACGAAAACAAGCTGGGCTGGCTAGCATGCAAGTGCATGAACGCATTCCACTTTTTCGCCACGGCGGCCCTGGTCGCCGCAGTGACCGGCGCAGAAGGCGCTAGCCTGTGTGAGACCGGTCGCAATCAGTCCCCCATCGATATACGCAACACCCGCGTGGAGTCGCTGCCGGGCTTGAACTTTGACTATTCCGAGGTGCCTTTGTTGTTGGCAAACGATGGCCACACGGTGCGGGTGCGGCTTAAAAACGCGGGGCATCTACAGATTGGCGCCACCCGCTATGCCCTGGATCAGTTTCACTTTCACACCCCAGGGGGTGACCGCATTGCCGGTGAAGAGTTCCCGCTGGCGGCCCATATCCTGCATAAAAGCGGGTCAGGGCAATTGCTGGCCGTGGTGGTTCCATTCAGGACCGGGGCCCACAACGCTCTGCTGGAGAAGCTGCTGCCGCACATCCCCGGCAAGGCCGACGGCAACCATACTGTGGACGGGAAACGTGTCAGCGCCGCAGAACTGCTGCCCAGCGGCAAAACCTATTTCCGCTACACCGGCTCGCTCACCGCGGCCCCCTGCACCGAAGGGGTGGAGTGGATCGTGCTCAAACAGCCGGCTGAACTTTCCGCCGCGCAGTTGGCGCTCTACAAAAAGCGCTTTGCCGACAACATCCGGGGCCCGCAGCCACTGAACCAGCGTGTCGTCCTTGAAAGCAACTGAGCAAGTCCAACCGCCGCCAGACCCGCGTTAATCTTTTTTCAAATCCACCCTTTATTTATGCACACCATTCGTTTCAGCCTGCTTGCCTGCGCCGCACTAACTGCCTGCGGTCTGCTCGGCGCCGCACACGCGCAAACAAGCCCCTCGACCACGACTACGGCCAAACCAGCTGTCCCGGTCACGGTCACGCCCGAAATGCTGGGCGCCGGCATGGTTTCCAGTGGTGAGGTGTTGCCCCCCATTCCTCCGGTTACCGGCAGCCGCCAAAAGCCGGTGGCCTCTTGGGGCAAGCCGCTGCCTTATCCCATCCTGATTGCCGACAGGCGCAATAACCGGCTGATTGAAGTGGCCCCCAACAAGAAAATTGTGTGGGAGTTTCCTTCACCCAGCCTCAAGATTTACCGTGGCAATGAAGATGTGAACTTCTCGCAGGATGGAAAGCTGCTGGCCGTGAGCGAAGAAGACAACTTCGATGTGCACATCGTGGACTACGAGTCCCGCAAACTGACCTGGACCTACGGCACGCCGGATGCCCGGGGCAAAGAGCACCAGCAACTCAATTACCCGGACGATGCCCACCTGCTGGATGACGGTCAGTTCCTCACCGCCGACATCCGCAATTGCCGTGTACTGATCATTGACCCCAAGGAAAACAAGATCACCACGCAGTGGGGTACACCGGGCAAATGCAAACACAACCCGCCCAGCCAGCTGGCCCACCCCAATGGGGCCACACCCATGGAAAACGGTGACATTCTGGTGACCGAGATCAGCGACGCCCAGCTCACGCGCATGACCCGTGCAGGCAAAGTGGTGTGGACCGCCAAAGTACCCGGCATTCATTACCCATCGGATGCGTTCCCGACGGTGGATGGCAAGCAGGTCATCGTGGCCGACTTCTGGAAACCCGGCAAGGTGGTGATTTTTGACCCGGCGACCAGGAAAATCACCTGGGAATACTTCCCCAAGGAAGGCGACAAAGTGCTGGACCACTCGTCTATCGCACGCGAGCTGCCCGATACCGGCGACATCCTGATCGTGGACGATTTGAATGACCGCGTGGTGGTGATTGACCGCGTCACCAAGGAGACCATCTGGCAATACGGGCAACTGGGCAAGAAAGGCCACACGCTGGGTCTGCTGAACTACCCTGACGGCGTGGATATTGACGTGTTCCGCGACTGGCGGTCCGTCAAGTAAGACGCTGCGCCTGGCCACTGCCCGCTCTCTGCGCGGGCAGGCATTTCAGGTCAGTGGGAAACGAGCATCGGATCCACTACCCGTCGCTTGCGAACAGCGACTTTGGGCGCCTGAACAGGCGCTGTGGCAGACAAATCTTCGCCGTGGTGACCCGCAAATCGGGCGATTTGCAGGGCGCGCAGTACTTCGCGGGAGTTGAGTTCCACATTTTGGGAGCCATTAACCCGCAGATACGCACCAGCCTCATTCATCGCCAATAAGCCGAACTCCTGTCCCATGCGCACCACGCCAACCACTTTCAGGTGTTTGGGCGCGGCAACGAAAGCACGGATGCTGGAACTGCCAAGAACCACTTTCATGGGGACGTGTTGCATTTTTATCTCACTGCGTTACGGGATGAGGCTTCCTCCACGAAGGCCTCTGGGAACGCATCGTCGTTGTCTGCGGCCGAATGGTCAAACAGTCGAAAATATTGAAACTTTGCTTTCAAATTTGCGCATCTGCTCGCGTAGTCAGACCACTTTATCCAGCGCAGACCGGTGTTCACCGATATGCAGAAAACCATGTTCAACCGGCTGTGCCTGTGCCACCCGCAAGGCCATTTCCAGACAAGCCAGCGACAAAAAGCCCCTCGTCACACACCTGTCATAAAATAATTCCAAAACTATTGTATTATTTCGCCATGGAAGAAATAGATGTTGTTCGCGCCCTTGCGGCGCTCGCGCAAGAAGTTCGCCTGCGGGTATTTCGCACCCTCGTGGTGGCAGGCATGGACGGGCTCACCCCCGGCACCATTCTGGAGAAGCTGGGGCTCACGCCTGCGCTTCTGTCCTTTCACCTGAAGGAACTGGTGCAGGCCGGGCTCGTGACCCAGGAACGCCAGGGGCGCAACCTGATTTACCGCGCGTCGTTTGATTCCATGAATGCCCTGCTGGGCTACCTCACACAAAACTGCTGCGCTGGCGTTCCTTGCCAGACAACAGACGCCGCCGCTTGCCACTGCTAAACCGGAGAAACACCATGAAACGATTCCATGTCCATGTGCATGTTGACGATCTGAGCCAGAGCGTCGCCTTCTATTCCAGGCTATTTGCAACGCAGCCTACGCGGCTGGAATCCGATTACGCAAAGTGGATGCTGGAAGACCCGCGTGTGAACTTCGCCATCTCGACCCGCGGCACCCAGCCCGGCCTGGACCATCTGGGTTTTCAGGTGGACGACGCCTCAGAGCTGGTGCAACTCAAGGAACGTGCCGAGTCGGCCGACATGGCACTGCTGGACGAAGGTGCCACCACCTGCTGCTACGCCCGCAGTGAAAAGCACTGGATCACCGACCCCCAGGGCATTGCGTGGGAACACTTTCATACGCTAGGCGACATTCCGGTATTCAACGAAGCCAGCCAGCCCGTGGCGGCAGGCGCCTGCTGTGCCCCTGCGTCCACTGCTGCCCCTGCGGTCCAGGCCAAATCCTCCTGCTGCACACCGACCGCTGCCGCGTCTGGCTGCTGCACCCCTGCCACGCAGTCGGTCGCAAAGTCTTCCTGCTGCGGCCCCAAGTCATCTTCATCCTCGCCTTGCTGCTAAGGCGCAAACACCATGGCCGCTCTCAACGTTCTCTTTCTTTGCACGCACAACTCGGCGCGCAGCATTCTGGCGGAAGCCCTGCTCAACGACATGGGCCAGCCCGCTTTCAAAGGCTATTCCGCCGGGAGCAGCCCGCGGGAAAACCAGCAACCCAACCCCTTGGGGCTGCAAGTCTTGCAACACGCGGGCATCTCCACAGAGGGGCTGTACAGCAAAAGCTGGGAAGCCTTTGCAGGCCCGCAAGCCCCGCAGATGGACCTCATCATTACCGTGTGCGACAACGCTGCTGGTGAGGCATGCCCTATCTGGCCCGGTCACCCCGCCACGGCGCACTGGGGCTACCCCGATCCGTCCGAAGGCAATGGCTCGGATGCCGAAAAGCTGGAAGCCTTTCGCAAGACCCTGCACGCAATACGGCGCCGTCTGGAGTTGCTCATCAGTCTGCCGACCGCGAAGTTGGAAAAGAGTCTGCTGCAAAACACCGCCCGCGATCTGGCAAAGAGCGAAAACCAGGCATGAGCGCCGATCAAAAGACACCCGCCACGCAGGCCAGCGTCGCGCCCATGAGCGTGTTCGAGCGCTACCTGACGGTCTGGGTTTTCCTGTGCATCGTGGCAGGCATTGCCTTGGGCCAACTCTTTCCGGCCCTGTTTCAAGCCATTGGCAGTATGGAAATTGCCAAGGTCAACCTACCGGTGGGTTTGCTCATCTGGGTGATGATTATTCCGATGTTGGTGAAGGTGGACTTTGGCGCTCTGGGTGAGGTTCGCAAACACGTCCGGGGCATCGGCGTCACGCTGTTTGTGAACTGGCTGGTCAAGCCTTTCTCCATGGCTTTTCTGGGATGGCTTTTTATCCGCCAATGGTTTGCACCGCTGTTGCCACCCGACCAGCTGGACAGCTACATTGCCGGCCTGATTTTGCTGGCGGCTGCGCCCTGTACGGCGATGGTATTTGTGTGGAGCCGGCTCACTGGCGGTGACCCATTGTTCACGCTGTCGCAAGTGGCGCTGAACGACAGCATCATGGTGATCGCCTTTGCACCGCTGGTGGCGTTTTTGCTGGGCCTGTCCGCCATTACCGTGCCCTGGGACACCCTGCTGACTTCGGTGGTGCTCTACATCGTGATTCCGGTTTTTCTGGCGCAATGGCTGCGCAAAACGCTGTTGCGCGAAGGCCCCGCCGCTTTGGAGGCAACGATGGCCCGTATCGGGCCCTGGTCCATCACGGCGCTCCTGGCCACGCTGGTCTTGCTCTTTGCCTTTCAGGGCGAAGCGATTTTGAAGCAGCCTCTGGTCATCGGACTGCTGGCGGTGCCCATCCTGATTCAGGTGTTTTTCAACTCGGCGCTGGCCTACTGGCTCAACCGGGCCGTGGGTGAAAAACACAACGTCGCCTGCCCGTCTGCACTGATCGGCGCGTCCAACTTCTTTGAACTGGCGGTGGCCGCCGCCATCAGCCTGTTTGGCTTCAACTCGGGTGCGGCACTGGCCACCGTCGTGGGCGTGCTGATCGAAGTGCCGGTCATGCTGCTGGTGGTTTACATCGTGAACAACAGCAAAGGTTGGTACGAGCGGCGCTGAGCGGGGCCAGCCACACCCAAGCAAAGCGCTGCAGTCCAGCGCCGCCCACTCCAATCCTGTGTTGCGCAATTGCGCCACTTTCCATCCGGTAAATTGCGGCATTCACCATGTGAATGCCGCACGAGCGCCGTGCCAGAGCAAAGTTGGCTGTACCATCCCGCTTGCACATAAAAAAATTTACACAGGGAGTGGGGCTGCAACGTCAACCGTTGGATTGCAAGCGTACGCATATGAAAATACTCTACGTGGAAGACTCCGCTGCGGCCGTGTTGGTCATGCGCCGGAGGCTTTCCAATTTTGGACACGATGTGGTTCTGGCACACAACGGCCAGGAAGCCGTACAGATGTTCCGCGTGGTGGCACCCGACCTGGTGCTGATGGACATCGAGATGCCGGTGATGAACGGCTTTGAAGCTGCCGCCCGTATCCGTGCCGTAGAGGCAACCCAGCGCTGGGCCTGGACCCCGATCATCTTCCTCACTGCCTCCGACACCGAAGAAAACCTGATCACCGCCATCGAAGCCGGAGGCGATGATTTCATCGCCAAAACCGTCACCGAGCCGGTGCTGCACGCCAAGATGAAAGCCATGGCCCGCATCGCTTCCCTGCGGCAGGGCCTGATGGGCGCCAACCAGAAACTCGAAGCCTTGGCCAACAGCGACGGCCTGACCGGGCTGTGCAACCGCCGCAGCATGGACAACCGGGTGGATGCGAGCTTTGCCGACGCGGTGCAACTTCAGCAGCCCTTCGGCCTGTTGATGATTGATATCGACAACTTCAAGAAATACAACGACCACTACGGCCACCAGCAGGGGGACGATTGTCTGCGCGCAGTGGCCGGCGCTCTGGCCGCCACCGTCGAGGCCGACAACGCCACTTCAGACACTGAA
>Ga0228698_1000720_pt1 | contig 20947 bp, 17 predicted proteins | sample McNCre117_Aug_MG_FD_178015 | JGI IMG/M metagenome (GOLD analysis project Ga0228698, IMG submission 178015) | Freshwater microbial communities from McNutts Creek, Athens, Georgia, United States - 1-17_Aug_MG | ecosystem: Environmental > Aquatic > Freshwater > Creek | place: USA: Georgia...
AATGGCCCGACAGGTGACCGCCCGCGAGATGGTGCTTTCCGGTTTCTTCAACAGCCTCGGGCTCTGGCCGCACCACCGGCCCACCCCCGCCCACGAGCGCCGGGCCCGCGAGGTGCTTCGCTTCCTGGAAATCAGCCACCTCGCCTCCCGGCCGCTTTCCGCCATGTCGTCGGGCGAGCAGCGCCGGGCGATGATCGGGCGGGCGCTCGTGCACGATCCCGAGGCCCTGATCCTTGACGAACCGACCAACAGCCTCGATCCCGGCGCCGTGCGCGAGTTCCGCTCCGCCCTGCGCAAGCTGGCACGGGCCGGCAAGAGCCTGATCCTCGTCACGCATCACATCGCCGACCTCATCCCGGAGATTGAGCGCGTCATCCTCATGAAGGCCGGCCGGATCGTGGCCGACGGGCCGAAGAGCCGCCTGCTGACGTCGGCCGCGCTGTCCCGGCTGTTCGGAACGAGGCTGCGCGTCGTGCCGCGCGGCGCCCATTACGATGTCGTGACCGCCTAGGCGTCGCGGTGGACGGTATGCGGCGCGAACGCCGGCAGGCACACGGCGATATACTCGGCGCCCTCGGGGTTCGGCGTGCTGTATTGCACCCACTCGCCCGGCGCCGTGTGGATGGCCTGGCCGGCCTTGACGGTGAAAGTGGCGGTCTTGGTCCTCACCTGCAGCTCACCGCGCAGGACGACGGTGTATTCGTCGAATTCCGGCGTCTGGCCCGGCTCGACCCAGCCGCCGGGACTGCGCATGCGGGCGATGCTGGTGGCGGTGGTGCCGCTGTTCACGCGGCCGAAGAATTCCTCGATCAGCTTGGGCTTGTTGCCGGCGGCTTCGATGACGGTGGGCTTGGGGATGAGTCGGGCCATGGAAAAAGCAGCGCCGCGGGGTGAGCCGCGGCGCCGGGTTGAAGTTAGTAGCGGTAGTGCTCGGGCTTGTAGGGGCCCTCGACCGGGACGCCGAGGTACTCGGCCTGGGCCTTGGTGAGCTTCGTCAGCTTGGCACCGATCTTGTCGAGGTGCAGGCGGGCGACCTCCTCGTCGAGGTGCTTCGGCAGGCGATAGACGTTCACCTTGTAGGTGTCCTTGTTCTTCCACAGGTCCAGCTGCGCGAGCGTCTGGTTGGTGAAGCTGTTGGACATCACGAACGACGGGTGCCCGGTGGCGCAGCCGAGGTTCACGAGGCGACCCTCGGCGAGCAGGTAGATGCTGTTCCCCTTCGGGAAGGTATACATGTCGTATTGCGGCTTCACGTTGACACGCCTGGCGTCGGAGGTGTTGAGCTTGTCGACCTGGATCTCGTTGTCGAAGTGGCCGATGTTGCAGACGATGGCCTGGTCCTTCATCTGGCGCATGTGCTCCAGGGTGATGATGTCCTTGTTGCCGGTCGTGGTGACGTAGATGTCCGCCGTGCCGAGCGTGGACTCGATGGTGTTGACCTCGAAACCCTCCATCGCCGCCTGCAGGGCGTTGATGGGGTCGATCTCGGTGACGATGACGCGGGCGCCGAAGCCCTTGAGTGAAAACGCCGAACCCTTGCCAACGTCGCCATAGCCGCAGACGCAGGCGACCTTGCCGGCGATCATGACGTCGGTGGCGCGCTTCAGGCCGTCGGCGAGCGACTCACGGCAGCCGTAGAGGTTGTCGAACTTCGACTTGGTGACGGAGTCGTTGACGTTGATGGCCGGGACGCGGAGCTTGCCCTTCTCCAGCATCTGGTAGAGGCGGTGGACGCCGGTGGTCGTCTCCTCGGAGACGCCGCGCCATTCCCGCGCGATGGTGGTCCAGCGCAGCGGGTCCTCCTTGTGGACCTTCTTGAGGACGTTCTTGATGACCTGCTCCTCGTGGGAACCGGAAGGCGTGTTGACCCAGTCGCTGCCCTCCTCAAGTTCGCAGCCCTTGTGGATGAGCAGGGTCACGTCGCCGCCGTCGTCGACGACGAGCTGCGGGCCCTTGCCGCCGGGAAAGGAGATGGCCTGGAGCGTGAGGTCCCAGTATTCCTCGAGCGTCTCGCCCTTCCAGGCGAAGACCGGCGTGCCGGACTTGGCGATGGCCGCGGCGGCGTGGTCCTGCGTCGAGAAGATGTTGCACGAGGCCCAGCGCACGTCGGCGCCGAGTTCCTTCAGCGTCTCGATGAGCACGGCGGTCTGGATCGTCATGTGCAGCGAGCCGGTGATGCGCACGCCCTGGAGGGGCTTGGACGGGCCGAACTTTTTGCGGACGGAGACAAGGCCGGGCATCTCGTGCTCGGCGATGGAGATTTCCTTGCGGCCCCAGTCGGCCAGGGTGATGTCCTTGACCTTGAAATCGGCGGCTTGGGTGGTGGTGGTGGCCATGATGATGGAGGGATGAGGGTTATTTGACGGCGGCGCGCAGGGCGGCGACCTTGTTGGTCTGCTCCCACGGGAGGCCGGCCTTGCCGAAGTGGCCGTAGTTGGTGGTCTGGCGGTAAATCGGGCGCAGCAGGTTGAGCTGGCGGGTGATGTCGGCCGGCTTGAAGCCGAAAACCTTGGTCACGGCCTTCGCGATCTTCTCATCGCGCACCTTGCCGGTGCCCATCGTGTCGACGTAGACGCTGACCGGCTCGGGGTGCCCGATGGCGTAGGCCACCTGCAGCTCGGCGATGTCGGCGAGGCCGGAGGCGACGATGTTCTTGGCGACCCAGCGGCACATGTAGGCCGCGGACCGGTCGACCTTGGAAGGATCCTTGCCGGAGAAGGCGCCGCCGCCATGGCGGCCCCAGCCGCCGTAGGTGTCGACGATGATCTTGCGGCCGGTGAGGCCGGAGTCGCCCTGCGGGCCGCCGATGACGAAGCGGCCGGTCGGGTTGATGAGATATTCGGTCTTTTTCGTCAGCATGCGGGCCGGGATGACCTTCTGGATGACGTGCTCGATCAGGTAGCGCTCGATCTCGGCATGGGAAACATCGGCGGTGTGCTGCGTGGAAATGACGACGTTCTCGACCGATACGGGGTGATCGTTCTCGTAGCGGACGGAGACCTGCGACTTGGCGTCGGGACGGAGCCAGTCGACCTTGCCGCTCTTGCGGATCTGGGTGAGCTTCCGGCCGAGACGGTGGGCGAACATCACCGGTGTCGGCATGAGCTCGGGAGTCTCGTTGCAGGCGTAACCGAACATCAGGCCCTGGTCGCCGGCGCCCTGCTCGGCCGTCTTCTTGCCCTTGGCTTTCTTGGCGTCGACGCCCTGCGCGATGTCGGGCGACTGGGCGGTCAGGTAATTGTTGATGAAAACGGAGTCGGCGTGAAACACGTCGTCCTTGTTCACGTAGCCGATCTCGCGGATAGCCGCGCGGACAATGGCCTCGTAGTTGAGTTTGGCCTTCGTGGTAATCTCGCCGGCGAGGATCACCATGTTGGATTTGACCATGGTCTCGCAGGCCACGCGGCTGGTGCGGTCCTGCGCCAGGCAGGCGTCCAGCACGCTGTCGGAGATGAGATCCGCGACCTTGTCGGGATGCCCTTCACCCACGGACTCGGAGGAGAAAACAAAGGATTTTGCCATAAGCGGGTAAGAAAGAGCCCGCCGGGGTGTACCGCAAGTATATTATCAACGTATGCAGATTGCCTGATGCGTGGATAAAATGAGCGACTTGCCCTAGCCGCCAACAGTTGCCATAAATGGCTAATGGGTTGTTAATTCCAGCGCTCCATGCCGCCCGACCCCATCCTCAACCCGAACGCCATCCAGGCTTTGCGCGAGCTCAGTCCGGAAGGTGACTCGGAATTCCTGCGCGAGCTCATCGCCATTTACCTGGCTGATACCCCGAAACAGCTGGTGCAACTGGAGGAGGCCATCGCCAGGCAGGACGCTTCGCTGGTCGTGCGTGCCGCGCACACCATCAAGGGCAGCTCGGGCAATTTCGGAGCCGCCGGCTTCTCCCGGCTCGCCTTGGAGATGGAAGCCCACGGCAAGGCCAACAACCTGGCCGCCGCCGCCGCCGCCTTGCCACAATTCAAGAATGCCTTTGCCCAAGTGGTCGAGGCCTTGCAGCAGCTTGCGGCCGGCGCCTAGCCGGCTTTCAGTCTTCGCGATGATCCTGGCCCGTTCCTTCGCCTGCTGCTTGTTCGCTGCCACCGGGCTGACCGGAGCGGCGCTGGAATGGAAGACCCGGACCCTGGATTTCACCACCGCACCGTTCCAGACCACGCAGGACGCCACCTTTGGTTTCACCAACACGGGCCGCAAGCCGGTCACCATTCTCGAGGTGGAAAGCAATTGCGACTGCCTCGAGGCCGCGGCGGACCAGCGGACCTATGCCCCGGGCGCGACCGGGGTCATCAGGGCCAGCTTTCATGTGGGCGACCGGCTGGGGCTCTACGAGCGGCTGATCAAGGTCGTGACCGACGAAAACCCCGAGCCGGTCCGCCTGCGGGTGCGGATCGAGGTTCCGGAACTGGTGACCCTCGCGCCGCGCAGCGTGGCGTGGAAGCTCCAGGAGCCCGCGCTGGAAAAGGCCGTCGACCTGGTGGTGCGGCCCGGGCTGGCAATCAATTTCACCCGCGTGCAACCCACGAGCGGGGATTTCACCGCCCGCCTCGAGACCATCGAGGCCGGCCGGCACTACCGCGTGTATCTGCAGCCACCCCGGACGGCGCAGCCCGCGAACGCCGCCTTCCGCATCTTCGGCCGGGCCGCGACCGGGCAGGACATCGTCGTCAGCGCCTACGGCAACGTCCGCTAGCGGTACAACGCCGTCACCGGCGTCGCCGTGAGCACATTGTACTGCCGCATGGCCAGCCGCCACCATTCCGAGAGCTGCTCGGCCGGCTGTTTCCACAGCTGCTCATGCAGCCAGATCATCGACTCGGCATCGAGCAGCAGCGCCATCTTCTCGCGATGCGTCAGGTTGGCCGGGCCCTCGGCGAGCAGCCTCTTCCGCAGCCCGACAAAATAGGTTCGCACCGCGAGGTTGCCCTGCCGCTGCCGCAGGAGCGAGACGTGCGCGGCGTTGACGTAGGGATCGAGCACGGCCTGGAGCAGGCCATAGTCGTCGCGCAATTGCGGAATGGGCTGCATGTGCCGGTAGCATTCCTCGAGGTGGCGCTGCAGGCGGACAAGTTCCTGCGGCGGCTGGGTCTCGTCCGGGGTGAGGAAAAGCCCGAGCTCCCGCGCCCGCCGCCCGAAGCTGGCCTTGCCGAGGACAATGGACAGCGGGGCGGACAGGACCAGCCCCGCCAGCACCGGGCTCAACCACCAGAAGAATGACGGGACGAGAATGAAGGCCGACACCCCCCACACGATGCCGAACGCCATCTGCCCCGCATGGGTGATGATGGCTTCGCGCCAGTCGGTGTCCTCGCTCGCCTCGCGCCGCTGGGTCACCCATGCGACGCCCTGCCCCAGCAGGATGTAGAGCACGAACTTCGTGTTGAACATCATGTTGATCGGCGCCAGCAGCGTGGACACCGCCACCTCAAGCACGACGCTGCCGATCAGGCGGAAGGTTCCGCCGTAGGCGGCGGCCCGCCGGTTCTTGATCTCGATGATCACGCTGATGATCTTCGGCAGGAACAGCAGCAGGAGCGTGAACAGGAACAGCGCGAATGCCTCCGGCACCTCCACGGTGTAACCGAACAGCGCGATGTAGGCCTCCGCGTGGTAATTGTGATAGCTGCCGGTCAGCACCTCCCGGAAAGTGTGGATGCTGCTGATCAGCAGGAAGAGCATCCACAGCGGCGAGGCCACGTAGCCCATGATGCCCATCAGCAGGTGCACCCGGTTGACGGGGTGAAAGCCGCGCGCAAACAGCAGCCAGCTGTGCTGCAGGTTGCCCTGGCACCACCGCCGGTCGCGCTTGGCGCTGTCGATCAGCGTCGGCGGACCTTCCTCGTAGCTGCCCTCCAGGTCATAGGCCAGCCAGACCCGCCAGCCGGCCCGGCGCATGAGGGCCGCCTCGACAAAATCATGGCTGAGAATGCGCCCGCCGAACGGTTCGCGGCCGGGCAAGTCGGGCAGCGCCGCGTGCTCCATGAACGGCGCCACCCGGATGACGGCGTTGTGGCCCCAGAAATTGCTCTCGCCCTGGTGCCAGTAATTCAGGCCCGCGAGAAACAGCGGGCTGTAGAGCCGGTTGGAGAACTGCTGCAGCCGCGAGTAGAGCGTGACACCGTTCACGATCCGCGGCGCAGTCTGGAGGATGCCGACCTTGGGATTGCGCTCCATCATCGCCACCAGGCGGATCAGTGATTCACCGGTCATGATGCTGTCGGCGTCCAGCACGGCCGCGTAGCGGTACTTCCGGCCCCAGCGGCGCAGGAAGTCCGCGACGTTGCCGCTCTTCTTGTTGATGGAAATGCGGCGCTTCCGGTAGAAGATCCGGCCGAAGCCGTTCAGCTGCTTGCACAGCTCCACCCACGCGACCTCCTCCTGGATCCAGTTGTTCGGGTTGTTCGAGTCGCTGAGGATGAAGAAGTCGAAGTTCTCGAGCCGGCCCGACAGCTCGAGCGAGCGGTAGATGACGCGCAGGCCCTCGAAGACGCGGCTTGGGTCCTCGTTGAAGACCGGCATCACGATTGCGGTGGACGCCAGCGGCAGGCCGGCGAGCGGCTCGCCGTCGATCGACCGGGTGATCCGGTAGGGGTCGCCCTGGCGGTTGATCACGTAAAGGCCGAGCAGCGCGGTGCTGAAACCGACCGCGATGTGCGCAAAGAGGATGACGAAAAGACCGAGCACCACCCACTCGACAGCCGCCATGCCATCCCGCCACAGCAGGTCGGCCATGAACCAGGTCGCCAGGCTGGTCAGCAGGAACGTAAGCGTGAAAAAAGTCGCCCGGCGCCGCCCCACCCGGGCGCGATCCACCTGCTCGACGGTGAAGGTGGCGGCCATGGTTCAGCGCGTCGCGAAAAACACGGCGGTCAGCACGGCGATGAAGACCGCCCACAGGAGCACGACCCGCAGGATCGGCAGGCTTTCAATGCGCTCGAGCGTCGAGCCGGCCGCCTCGGTGATCGCGCCAAGGTCGATATCACGGGGCACCATGCTGGACACCGCGAGGTCGGGCCCGGCCTTGAGGGAGCTTTGCTTCATGGCCTGCGCAAAATCGGCCGGGATGTTCTGGTCGTCCAGGAAGGCGAAGGGCCAGCGCGAGGTGCCGTCGGCGACCAGCAGGGCCACCCGCCCTTCCGCCGCGATGCGGTCGTGCGGCAGGCCCTTTTCCCCGAGCAGTTCGGCGAACCAGCCGTCCATCACGCGGTCCGTCTCCTCGATCGCCAGCGTGACCAGATCCAACGCCGGGTTCTGTTCATGCCGGCCCGCCGCCGCGACGAGCACCCGCTGGATCAGCCGGCTCTGGTGCAGGCGGTTGTGGATCCGGTGGGCGCGCAGGTAGTCCTCCACCCGCACGTAGGCCGCGTTCCACTGCTGCAACGTGCCGGTCCTCGGCCGGAACGAGTTCAGGGATTCCAGAGATAAGTCCATGTCTCGGTCAGCACATGCTGACCTTTGCGCAGAAAGCAACGGAGTTCCACGGGGCCGGCCGCACCGGGCGTGATCTCGAAGACCACCCGCCACACCCCCGTGAAGCGGTTTTTCTGCACCACCGGTTTGTCCGCCAGCCGGGCACCGCTACCCACGGTGACAATCGCCTCGATTCCGGGATCATCGGGCTGGCCCTTCAGGTAGGAACTGGTGAATTCCAGCACAAAGCGGCGGAGTTCCGGCCGGCCGGGCACCTCGGCCACCCGGGTTGATGTGGTATAACCGCCGGGCGGGCGGCGCTCGGCGCCCAGCAGCCAGTGCAGGTTGTATTCAAACTCGATGGGCTCGCCCGCCGGGGGCAGCTGCGCCGGCGACCAGAAAGCCACGATGTTGTCACTGAACTCGTCCGCCGTGGGGATCTCGAGCAGGCGGACTGCGCCGGCGCCCCAGTCGCCCACCGGCTCGACCCAGGCACTGGGCCGCTGATGGTAGTAGGCCTCGAGGTCCTCGTAATGCTCGAACTGGCGGTCGCGCTGCATGAGCCCGAACCCCCGCGGCGACCGGTCCATGAACATCGCCGTGCGCACGCTGCGCGGGTTGACGAGCGGGCGCCAGACCCACTCGCCGGCGCCCGTCTCCATGAGGAGGCCGTCGGAGTCGTGCACCTCGGGCCGGAAATCAGTCCGGGACCAGCCGGTGTTCTCGCCGTGCGCGAACATGCTCGTGAGCGGAGCTAGCCCCAGCTGTGCCGGGTTTTTGCGGCAATACACCGCCGCCTTCACCCGCACGACCGTCGCCTCGCCGGGCGTCACCACAAAGCGGTAGGCGCCGGTCAGGCTCGGGCTGTTGAGCAGGGCGTAGACCGTCAGGGTGCGGCCCGCGACGGCAGGCCGCTCGATCCAGAATTCCTCGAACACGGGGAATTCCTCCCCGCCGGAATCGATCGTGTTGACCGCCAGCCCGCGGGCCGACAACCCGTAGCGCTGCTCCCGGCCCAGCGCACGAAAATAGCTGGCGCCCAGAAAGGAGACGACCTCGTCCCACTTGCCCGGCTGGTTGAGCTCCTGCAGCACCTTGAAGCCGGCGAACCCCAGGTCGGAGGGAATCCGGCCCGGCTTCTCCTTGCCGTAATCGAAGAACCGGGACGAGAAGGCGATGGGCCGCGCCACCCGGTTCACCACCTCGTGGATCTGCACCGGCCGGTTGAAAATCCCGCCGGGGTGGAAGAACTGCAGCTGGAAAGGCAGCGCCTCGGCCTGCCACCACGTCAGCCGCGCATCGAAACGGATCTCGTTGTACTGATCGTAACTCAGCCTTTTCAGCCACTCCGGCACCCGCGACTCCGGCTCGACATAGGGCTGGAACGCCAGGGCCTTGGCCCGGAACTGCAGCACCTCGAAGTCGAACAATTCGTCGGCCCCGCGGGCGGATAATGCCAGCGCCGCCAGCAGGCTGCCGCAAATGAAACGGTAAGCGTTCACGGCTCAGAGAAAGTAATTCCGCTGTTTTTCCGAAACCGGCACTTCCGCCCGCTCCATCACCGCAAGCATGTCCTCCCAGGCATCCCGCTTGATCTTTTTCGCGCCGGCGCTGGTGAGCCCCTCCTGGCGCAGCAGGTAGGACGGATGGTAGCTCGCCCGCAACGGCGTGTCGGCATAGGAGTGCCACGCGCCGCGGGCCGCGCCCATCGACTTGAAGCGATCCGCCCCGAGCAGGCCGTCGACGGCGGTCTTGCCCAGCGCCACCAGGACCTTCGGCCGGATGATCGCGATCTGCGCACGGATGAAAGGCAGGCAGTAGGCCATCTCATGCGCCGTCGGCGGGCGGTTGCCCGTCTGCGAGCCGTCGGGGTTGCGAACGCCCATGTCCGGCCGCCAGTTGAGGATGTTGCCGATGTAAACCTGCCCCCGCTCAAGGCCCATGGCCTTGATCATCTTGTTCAGCAGCTGGCCGGCGCGGCCGACAAACGGCTCGCCCTGGTCCTCCTCGTCGCCGCCGGGGGCCTCGCCGACGAACATGATGCGCGCATCGAGGTTGCCCACGCCGAAGACCACCTGTTTTCCCGGATAGACCCGGGCGCGGCACGTCGCATCGTTCAGCACCAGGTCGCGCAGAAAATCCCACTGCGCCTGCTTGGCGCCCGCGGGCAGCTTGATCTCGGGTGCGACGGGCATCGCCGGCGTGCCCGCCACCGGCGCCGCCGGACGGGCCGCGGTGCGCGGCGCCTCCACGGCGCCGAGCGCGACCTCCGCCTGGGCCGCGGTCACCGCCGCGCGCAATTGCGCCAGCCCCTCCTCGGTGACGGATACGGCGCGCTGGCCGCCCGCCTTGAGACGGCGAAGCTCATCCGTGAGCGCAAGCAGCTGGTCGCGGGTGGACATGTCGGTCAGGCTGGGCGCGAGGCGCTGATTTTTTCCACATACTTGGCCAGCAGGTCGAATTCCAGGTTGACCGTGTCCCCGGCCTTTTTGCCCTGCAGGTTCGTCGCGCCGAGCGTGTGCGGGATGAGCCACACCGCAAAGGAATCGCCCGTCACTTCCGCGACGGTGAGCGAGATGCCGTCGATCGCCACGCTGCCCTTGTAGACGAGGTAGCGGGCGAAGCCGGCCGGCACGCCGACCTTGAGGTAGTGGTCCTTGCCGCGCGCCTCGAACACCTCGACCCGGCCGGGCGCGTCGATGTGGCCGGAGACGAAATGTCCGCCGAGGCGGCTGTCGGCCCGCAGGCTGCGCTCGAGGTTCACGAGCGAACCGGGCGCGAGCTGCGCGAAACTCGTCAGGCGGCACGTCTCCTCGAGCACATCAAACCAGAGGTGCCCGGTGTCGAATTTCGTGACCGTCAGGCAGCAGCCGTTGACCGCGACGCTGTCGCCGAGCCCGACGCCCGCCGGCACGAGCCGGGCGGCAATCTGCAACCGCCAGGAATCAGGTCCCTGGACAAAGGCCGCCACGCGGCCGGTTTCCTCGATGATGCCGGTGAACATGGATTTAGTTGAGTTTGACGCGCAGCACCTGTGTCTCGCCACCGCGGCTCACGAGCAACACGAATTCCGCGCGGTTCTTGTCGGCCTCGATGGCCGCGAGCTTCTCCATGGCCTGGGCATAGGACTTGATGCCGGCGCCGTCGATCTCGCGCACCCAGTCGTCGGGCCGCAGCCCGGCCGTGGCGACGGCGCTGCCCGGCTTGACGAAATGCACCATGACGCCCTCCGTCGTGCCCGGGCTGGCGCGGTGCAGGATGCCGTCATTGTAGAGGAATTCGCGGACCGTGAAGCCCAGCCGCTCGAAGTAGCGCCGGTCGGCCTCGCGCACCAGCTTGGGCTCGTCGCCCAGCCGGACCTTGAGCTCGACCCGGCTGGCGCCGCGGAGCAGCGAGAGCGTGACCACGTCGCCGGGCAGGCGGCGCAGGATTTCCTGGCCGAAATAACTGACCACGACGCGATCGGGCTTGAGCCGCGGCAGCGGCAGGCCGTCGATCGCGAGCACAATGTCGCGTTCCTGCAGGCCGGCCTGGTCCGCCGGGCTCGACTTCATGATGTCGCTCACCACCACGCCGGACTGGTTCTCCAGCTTGAGCAGCTTGGCCACCTCGGGATCCATCGGCTGCAGGCCGTAGGCGCCGAACCAGGCGATCGGCCGGCCGGCGACGGAACGCGGGACGCGGCCCAGGTGGGGCAGCACCTCGCCGGCGAGCAGCACGACGCTGCTTTCCTCGACGTTCACCAGGACGATGGGATTGCCGCGCTGGTTGCGCGAGAAGATGAGAAAATTCTGGCCGAACGAGGTCTGCGCGATGCCGGCGAGTTCGCCCGCGGCGTTGAACACCGGCAGGCCCGGGCCGGCGACATCGCTGCCCAGGATGACGGTCTTCTGCGGCAGCTTCATCGTCACGGCCACGCGCGAGCTCAGGAAATACGGCTGGAAATCCTCGTCCTTGTTGCGCAGGCCGATGCCCCAGAGCTCCTCGCCCATGGCCGGCTCGTTCTTGGCGGCCGTCCACTGGGTGACCGGCACGAGGCCCGCGCGGGCCTTTTCATCGACGCGCACGAAATGCCAGCCGGTGAACGCGTCCTGGCCGAGGTAGACCGCGGGCGCCGACTCGGTGCTGCCCGGCCGGTAGACCTTGAAGTCCTTCAGCTGGCCGGGCGCCACGCCGGTCAGGATGGCCGCGCCGGGCAGGATGATGGTGCCGGCATGGTCGATCACCGTGCCAAGCACCATGACCGGCTGGCGCTCGGTTTCCGCCTGGACAAAGAACTCCACGGCAACGACCGACTTGAGCCGGTCGTTGAACATGTCCGCCACGGGCGCGGCGGGCGCGATCGCGAAAGGCAGGAGGGAAAGGGCGAGCAGCGCGCAGCGGTGAAACTTCATGGCTTGATGACGTAAAGGGAGATGCGCCGGCTGCGCTGGGCCTCGACCAGCTGGGGCTCGGGCTTGGCCTCGTAGGCCTCATAGAGCGCCTTCAGCTGGGCCAGCTCCGCGATGGTCTTGCTGCCGACCTTGGTGAGTATGTCGCCCCGCGCCAGCCCGGCCTCGGCGGCGGGATAGCCCGGCTGCACGCCAAGCACAACGACGCCGGTCTCGTCGGTCAGCTGGTTTTCGCGGGCATAGGCCCGCGAGACCTTGCGGACCGTGAGACCCCATTTTTCAAAGGCCCACTCCTCGCCCACCCGGCTCTCAAGCCTCTCGGTGACCGCGCTGAGTTCGACCAACTGGTCGCCCCGCTTGACGCCGAGCTTCACGATCGAGCCCACCGGCAGGCTGGCGATGGTCTGCTGGATGGGCGGCAGCTGCTCGGGGAAGCGCCCGTCCACCTTGCGGCCGTTGAGCGTGAGCACCACGTCTCCGGCGCGCAGGCCGGCCTTGGCGGCGGGCGAGCCCACGTCGACGTTGCCGACCAGCACGCCGGTGTTGGCGCTGAGCGCATAGAAGCGCTCAAGGTCCTGCAACTCGCGGAAGCCGATGCCCGCATAGCTGCGGGTGACCGAACCGGTCTTCACGAGGGTCGCGGCGACCGAGCGCGCCACCTTGGCCGGGATGGCGAAGCCCAGGTTATCCGCGCCAATATAGCCGCGGGAATTGATGCCGATGACCTTTCCATCCTCGGTGACCAGCGGGCCGCCGCTGTTGCCGGGGTTGATGGCCGCATCCGTCTGGAGCCAGGTGTTGAAGGCGCCTGTCTCGTAGCCGTTCACGCCGCGGCTGTCCTCAAAGTAGCGGTCGTTGTTGGAAATGATGCCCCGGGTGACCGTGCGTGTCAGGCCGTGCGGCGTACCGACGGCGAACACAGTCTGGCCGACAAAGAGCTCGTCCGAGTCGCCGAACTCAGCCGCGGTAAAGGAGAGGTTGCGGCGCTTGACCGCGTCCAAGTCGATGCGCAACAGCGCGAGGTCGGTCCAGTGGTCCCAGCCCACGAGCTTCGCGTTGACGCGCTCCAGGCTGGCCAGCGTGATCGAAACCTCCACCGCCTGCGGGCTGACGACATGAGCGTTGGTCAGCACCAGGCCGTCGCTGGAGATGATCACGCCGGAGCCGACGCCGCCGCTGATCCGCTTGGCTCCATCCGTGAATTCAATTTCCCGGACATCGATCCGGACGACCGCGTCGAGCAAGCGGTTGAAGCCCCGGCTCATGGCCGCCTCGGCGGCGCCGGCCAGGCCCAGCGCCAGGAGCGTGATTGCGGCCACACGGCCGGTGATTGACGGTGGAAGGGAATGTCTCAATGTGGCGGGTTTTAACAATCGATGGCTACCAACTGCAAAGACTACGACTTTCTCCAGATCGAGCCGCATTGGCAATCTTTCTGGGAGAAAACCAAGGCATTTAAGGCCGAGAATGGCTCGGCCAAGCCGAAATACTATGTGTTGGACATGTTCCCCTACCCGTCCGGGGCCGGGCTGCACATCGGTCACCCGGAGGGCTACACCGCCACCGACATCCTCGCCCGTTACAAGCGCGCCCGCGGCTTCAATGTCCTCCACCCGATCGGCTGGGACGCCTTCGGCCTGCCCGCCGAGCAGCATGCCGTGAAAACAGGCACGCACCCCGCCGCCAACACCCAGAACAACATCGTCAACTTCCGCCGTCAGATCAAGGCGCTCGGGTTCTCCTACGACTGGGACCGCGAGGTCGACACGACCGACCCGAGGTACTTCCGCTGGACGCAGTGGATTTTCCTCCAGCTCTTCAAGAGGGGCCTGGCCTACGTTGACGAACGGCCCGTCTGGTGGTGCCCGGAACTCCGCACCGTCCTCGCCAACGAGGAGATCGTCGACGGCAAGTCCGAGGTCGGCGGCTACCCGGTCGAACGCCGCAATCTCCGCCAGTGGGTGCTGCGCATCACCGCCTATGCCGAGCAGCTGATCGACGGCCTCAAGGGCGTCGACTGGCCCGACTCGACCAAGCGCATGCAGGAGGCCTGGATCGGCCGCAGCGAGGGCGCCGAGGTTGTCTTCAAGCTCGAGAACGCCGCGCATGGTGACCTAAAGGTTTTTACCACGCGACCCGACACCCTCTTCGGCGCCACCTACATGGTCGTCGCCCCCGAGCACCCCCTCGTGCCGGTGCTTACCATCCCGGCCCAGCGCGACGCCGTCGAGTCTTACCGCAGGAAGGCCGCCAGCAAGAGCGACCTAGAGCGCACCGACCTCGCGAAGGACAAGAGCGGCGTCTTCTCCGGCAGCTACGCCATCAACCCGGTCAACGGGGCGCGCATCCCCGTCTGGATCGCCGACTACGTCCTCATGGGCTACGGCACCGGCGCCATCATGGCTGTGCCGGCGCACGATGCCCGAGATTATGAATTTGCAGCTCAATATTCTCTACCAACACCGCAGGTCGTCATCCCGTTCACAAAAGACTTCGGAACAGCCAAAGAGTATGTGCGTGAACGTGCCAGTTATTCGCGGAACAATCAGCCGTTGATTATTACTGGGTGGGGCGAGGAATCCGGCAAAATCCACGGAGATACCGCGGGAAATCGTCCATATGAAGAGCCGGGCATTGCTGTTAATTCCGACTTCCTCGATGGACTGCCCACACCCGAAGCAAAAGCCAAGATCATCAACTGGCTCGAAGCAAAGCAGCTCGGCACGCGACGCATCAACTACAAGCTCCGCGACTGGCTGTTCTCGCGCCAGCGCTACTGGGGTGAGCCGTTCCCGATCGTATGGGTAACCGAGGCCGACTACCGCAAGGCCGCCGCGGTTCGCACCGACCTGCCGAAGCAACCGGTCACGTTCGCCGAGAAAGGTGTCACACACTACGCCCTGCCGTTGCCGGATGCGGCGTTGCCGCTCGTGCTGCCCGACGTCCAGTCCTACCTGCCCAGCGGCACCGGCGAGAGCCCGCTGGCCAACGAAACCGCCTGGCTGGAAATCTGGTTCAACGTCCAGACCGGCGCCAGCGTGCCGGCCACGGAGGCCCGACCCGCCGGCGACGCCTGGGTGCGAGCCCGCCGCGAGACGAACACCATGCCCCAGTGGGCCGGTTCCTGCTGGTATTACCTGCGCTTTCTCGATCCGCAAAACGCCGGCGCCATCGCCAGTCCCGAGGCACTGAAGTATTGGGGCGTGCCCGATCTCTACGTCGGCGGCGCCGAACATGCGGTGCTACACCTGCTCTACGCCCGCTTCTGGCACAAGGTGCTGTTCGACCTCGGCGTCGTGCCGCAGGCCGAGCCGTTCAAGAAGCTCTTCCACCAAGGCATCATCCTGGGCGAGGACGGCGTGAAGATGTCCAAGAGCCGCGGCAATGTGGTGAATCCCGATGACATTATCCGCGCCTACGGCACGGATTCGCTGCGCCTCTACCTCATGTTCCTCGGGCCGCTGGAGGCGATGAAACCCTGGAACACCAAGGGCATCGAGGGCGTGCATCGCTTCCTCAAGAAAATCTGGCGCGAGTGCCTCACCGAGGAGGGCGCACCCAATCCGCGCATCATCGCGGCCGGCACGCTCGCGCCCGACACCGAAAAGCTACTGCACGAGACCATCCGGAAGGTCGGCGAGGATATCGAGGGTCTGCGCTTCAACACGGCCATCTCGCAGATGATGATCCTGGTGAATGCGCTGCAGAAGGAGCCGGCCCTCCCGCGGGCGGCCATGCTCGATCTGCTGCGGCTGCTCGCGCCGTTTGCACCGCATGTGGCGGAGGAACTCTGGGCCAGGTTGGGCCAGAGCGGCTCGGTCATGCACGCCGGCTGGCCCGCTTTTGACCAGGCCAAGCTGATCGCCAGCACCATCACCATCGTCATTCAGGTGAACGGAAAGCACCGCGGTGATATCACCGCCAATCCCGACGCCAGTGAGGCCGAGTTGGTGCAGCTCGCATCCAACAACCCCAAGGTAATGGCGCACATCGCCGGTAAACCCATCAAGCGAACGATCCACGTAAAGGGGCGACTTATTAATCTACTGGTTTAGAAAGGTATGCAAATTACGGCTAAAGAGTCCTTTTTACCCTTGAACTAGGTGTTATACCCTAGTTAAATCCGGGAAACATAAAGATGCTGTTCGCCTCCAAGCGCAACGGTACCCAAAAATCCCACAGGCCATGAAAACCAAACTCGCCCGCACCCTTCTGCTCAGCGTAGCCGTGCTGGTGGCCGTTGCGCCCAGCGCTTTTGCCCAGCGCCAGCTCGGCAAGAAGAAAGGCCCGACCAGCAAGATCTACCTGGCCGAGGCCGTTGGCGACAGCCAGATCCAGACCGGCGAAAAAATCTACAGCGCGCGTCAGGCCACGGCCTTTGATGCGCCCGGCACCGTGATCGAGACCAAGGAAGGGGCGCACAACGCCTTTGTCTACTCGAACGGCACCGGCATGTTTGTCGACCAGAACACCCGCGTGGAGATCGACCGCTTTGTCCAGGAGCCCTTCAAGCCCGACCGGAATTCCACCGCGGATGCGCCCTTTGAACCGTCCATCTCGCAGAGCGAAGTCCATGTGTCCTACGGCGCCGTCGGCGTCTGCACCAGCCAGCTGATCTCCGGCAGTTCCATGTCCTACTCGACCCCGCAGGCCGCGGTGAACATCCGGAGTGGCAAGGTCTCGATCGAGACCAATGCCGACCAGACGATCATCGACCTCCTCGAGGGCGATGTCACCGTGCGCAGCGGCAGCAAGGATGTGGGCGGACAGATCCTCCGGGCGGGCGAGCGCGCCGTGGTGCGGGCCGCCCCGGCAGGCCAGCCGCCGCTGGTGACCATCAGCCCGATCCCACCGGAGGCCCTGCAGGCCTCGGATGAGCGGGTCAGCGTGGCCTGCAACGCCAAGAAGACCGTCACCTTTGAAGTCATTGAGCAAAAGGCCGAGGCCGGCCTGGATGCCACGGGCGCGCCGACCGGGACCGGCCCCGCGCCGGCGGATCCCAACGGCACGGGCGACACCCAGCAGATCGTCGCCAAGCCCACCGTTCCCGCCAATCCGCCGACCAATATTGTCGTCAGCCCCGACCGGCTGCCGGGCGGCTAAGCCCCCAGTTCCTGACGTGATTTCCTTCCCGCCCGCCAGAACCTGCCTCCTCGCACTTGCCGCGCTCGCCCTGGCCCTGCCCACCGCGCGCGCCCTCATCAACCTCGACGGCTCGCGCAACCAGCTCTTTGTCTTCGGCAGCGTCACCTTCGGCTATGATTCCAACGTGTTCTCCGACTCAAGCGGCCGGGGCGATTACACGGTAACCGGTGCGGTCGGCGCCGAGTTGAAGCGCCGGGCGGGAATCATCGGGGTGAACGGCACGATCTCGATGAACTACGCCACCTACGGCAAATTCTCCCACGAGAACTCCTTCAACCCCAACCTGCACGTCGAGTTCAACAAGACCACGGGCCGCACCACGGGGGCGCTGACCGTCAGCGCCTACCGGGAAAACCGCTCGGACAGCGCCGTCAACCTGCGGACCAATTCCTGGAACTTTCCCGTCGAGCTCAACCTGAAGTATCCGGTCAACGACCGCTACTATTTCACCTCGCAGTCGAGTTACCTGCGCCGCCGCTACGTGGGAACCACCACCCTCGCCAACTACACCGATTATGCCGAGGCCCTGGATGTGTTCTACGTCTATACTTCCCGGCTCGATCTCGTCGGCGGCTACCGCATCCGGATTTCGCGGACTTCCATCGGCCAGGAAACCTACGACCACTGGTTCAACGTCGGGGCCACCGGCGGGCTGCTGGCCAAGCTCAACGGCACGGTGCGCCTGGGCTACCAGATCCGCGACATCAGCGGGGCGGGCAGCGAGAGCTACACCCACTTCAACGCGCTCGCCGCCCTGGGCTGGCCCGTCACCCGCAAGCTCAACCTCACCGGCCAGCTCAGCCGGGACTTCAACACCATCGCCACGGGCGCCTCGGTCGACTCCACTTCCGCGCAGCTGCGCGCCAATTACGCCCTCACGCGCAAGGTCGAGTTCAATGCCGGCCTGGCCGCCGGCCGCAACCGCTTCCTCGGCACCCCGCCGCCGCAGCGCCACGACACCTTTTTCAGCTTTGACCTTGGCGCCCGCTACAAGATGAACGAGCACTTGCAAGTGGGCGCCACCTACACCTACTTCCGTAACCGGTCCACGTCCGACTTCTCGGACTTCGACCGCCAGGGATTTGCCGTCGACGTTTCCAGCCGCTATTGAACCCAACCATGAAGACCGCGCGCCTGCTCCCCTCCCTCCTCGCCGCCCTCGTGCTGTGCGGCGGCCTGACGCTGCTTGGCCAGGGCACCGGCAAGGCGGACAAGAAAAACTATGTCCACACCCTCGGGTTGGCTGACCGGGTGCGGGTCTCGGTTTATCAGGAGGAAGACCTCACCAGCCTGACGCGCATCGATGCCCGGGGCCGGATCAACATGCCCCTCCTCGGCGAGATCGCCATCGGCGGTTTGACCGTCGTCGAAGCCCAGACGGCCATCGAAAACGCCTACAAGGAAGGCCGTTTCCTGCGCAATCCGCAGGTCACGGTCAGTGTCGAGGAGTATGCCCCGCGCGAGGTTTCCATCCAGGGAGCCATCCGCAACGCGGGTCGCTACACCCTGCCCATCGAGTCCACCCTTACCGTCGTCGAACTCGTCACCAAGGCCGGCGGCATCACCGACATCGGCAAGGGCACGGCGGTCACCATCACGCGCATCCTGCCCGACGGCACCAAGAAGGTCTTCACGGTGGATGTCGACAGCGTGATCAAGGGCAAGAAGGACACCCGGACCGACGACAGCTCGCTCATGCTTCTTCCCGGCGACATCGTCTACGTGCCGGAACGCCTGATCTGATTTTCATGTCTGCCCCCGACATCCTACCCACGACCGCCCCGGCCCGATCCGCCGGACCATCCCTCCATGGCAACGACCACCAGGTCGTCGAGCGGCGTTCGTTGCGCGACTATTACATCATTCTCCGCGAGCGGCTCTGGATCGCGCTCCCCGTGGCCCTGCTGATCGCGCTCTCCGTCGGGTATTATCAGGCGCAGGAAACCCCGATGTATTCCAGCACCGCGACCATGCAGTTTGAGCGGCCGGAGCGCGTCGTGCAGAACGAGCAGGTCGTAGACACCTCGGTCCGCTCGGACATCGACCTCAACACCTACCTGCAGATCCTCACCAGCGGCCGCCTGCGGACCATGGTGGCCCAGTCCCTGACCCCCGACGAGATCCGCCTCCTCCAGCGCCCCTACCTCAAGGATCTCGCACCCGGCGCCACCCCGCCCTCGGTCGGCGGCCTCCTGGGCAGCATGGCTCCGCAGTCCATCCGCAACAGTTTTCTCATCAACATCCGCGTGGACAATCGCGACCCCGAGGGGGCCGCGCTGCTCGCCAACCGCTACGTGGAGCAGTTCATGCGCTATCTCGTCGAGAACGTCGGGGGCAAGAACGAGTTTGCCGTGGACTACCTGCGCACCCGCGCCAAGGAACTCCAGCAGGAGTCCGAGGCCGCCGAGGCCAAGCTCCAGGATTACCGCCGCAAGCACAACCTCGTCTCGCTCGACAACAGCATGAACATCGTCGGCGAGCGGCTGCGCACGGTCAACGCCACCCTCACCTCCGCCCGGCTCGCCCGCCTTGATATCGAGACCCTGCTCAGCCAGATCGAGAAGATGCAGAAGGAGAACCCGGCCAACCTGCTCGAGATCGGCTACATCTCCGCCTACGGCAACATCCCGGTCCTCAAGAACCAGCTGGCCGAGCTCAACAAGCAGCAGGCCATCCTCAGCGAACGCTACCTGGAGCGCCACCCGAAGATGGTCGAGCTGGCCAACTCCATCGACGTCGTCACCGCCCAGATCACCCGCAACATCGAGCAATCCATCTCCGACCTGCGCACCCAGTACGTGAAGCTCAAGGACACCGAGGCTTCCTACATCAAGGAATACCAGGCGGCCGAGAAGGACAACCTCCGCCTCGGGGACCTCTCCGTGGACTTCAAGAGCCTCGAGAACCAGGCGCAGGTCGCCAAGAACAACTACGTCGAGATCCTCAACCGCCTCAACCAGGTCACCACCTCGAAGAACCTCGAGAACATCCCGGTGAAGCCGCTCGACCGCGCCCTGCCCAACGGCGCGCCCTACACCCCGAATATCCGCAATATCGTCAAGACCAGCGTCGGCCTCGGCCTGATCATCTTCGCCGGCGTCGCCATCGGCCTCAGCTTCCTCGACGATCGCGTCAAGAGCGCCTGGGACATCGAGGGCTTCATCGGCGCCCACCTGCTCGGCATCATCCCCGAGCTCGGCGACGTGCCCGACACCGAGAAGCACACGCTGGTCAACAGCAACCGCACCTCGCCCGGATCCGAGGCCTTCCTCAGCGTCTACAGCGCGGTCAAGATCCAGTCGAAGCTCGACTTCCCGAAGTCCATCCTCGTCACCAGCACGATCCCCGGCGAGGGCAAGACGATGATCAGCTGCAACCTGGCCGGCTCGTTCGCCCGCCACGGGAAGAAGGTCCTGCTCATGGACTGCGACATGCGCCGGCCGATGCTGCACCGCCACTTCAAGCTCACCAACGAGGCGGGCCTCATTGCCTGGTTCGAGGCCGGCGCCAAGATCCCCGCCGACCCCTTCACCGACGCCTCGCTCGGCTTCACGAAGGTGGACGAGAACCTCTATCTCCTGCGCTCCGGCGGCCGCTCCAAGAGCCCGACCGAGCTGCTCGAGACCGCCGTCTTCGGCCAGTTCATCGAGGCCATGAAGCAGCACTTCGACCTGGTGGTCGTGGACTCGCCGCCGATGGGCGCGGTCACCGACTCCCTGCTCATCGCGGAGCGCACCGACGAGGTCATCTACGTCTGCCGCTTCAACCGGGCCTACCGGAAGCACATCCGCCTCTACATCAAGCAGCTCAAGGAGAGCAAAAACGAGCTGCTGGGCATCGTGCTCAACGGCCTCTCGCCGCGCCGAATCGAGTATTACAGCAATTACCGTTATTACCGGAGCTACAAGAAATACTACGGCTCCCAGTCGTAAGCGGAGCGGCTCTGTACGGCGGGGTCGCTGATCCTGCCTTCGTTTTCCTGAAAGGTCGGT
>Ga0228698_1000721_pt1 | contig 20946 bp, 23 predicted proteins | sample McNCre117_Aug_MG_FD_178015 | JGI IMG/M metagenome (GOLD analysis project Ga0228698, IMG submission 178015) | Freshwater microbial communities from McNutts Creek, Athens, Georgia, United States - 1-17_Aug_MG | ecosystem: Environmental > Aquatic > Freshwater > Creek | place: USA: Georgia...
CTGCCCGTCCAGAACTACCACATCCCCCTCATCATCTACGCGCCTGGCGGCCAGGTGGCGCCCGGCCACATCCGCACGCTGACCAGCCAGGTGGATTACGCGCCGACGCTGCTCGGCCTGCTGAACTGGAGCTACCCGAGCCGCTTCTTCGGGCGCGATGTCCGCACGACCGATCCCAGGGCGGCGCGCATCCTCGTCGGCACCTACCAGAAGCTCGGGCTGCTCAAGGACGACGATTTCCTCGTGCTCACCCCGGTGCGGCGGCAGAACCAGTATCTCTACGACTACACCCGCTACACGCTGACGGACGAGCCGCTCGAGCCCGCGTTCCAGGCCGAGGCGGTCAGCTACTACCAAGCCGCCAGCTACCTTTTCCAGCAGCAGCTCTACCGCGAGCTCACCCCGGCGGAATTCGAAAACCAGCTCAGCTCCCATCCATGAACCGACGCCATTTCCCCCTGGCCGCCTGTTGCGGCGCCCTGTTGCTCGCCGCGCTCGCGGCCCGGGCCGACGAACCGGCGGCTCCCGCCAAGCCGGCGCAGGCCACCGACGACGACCTGCGCATCCCGGGTGTGTTCGACAGCGCCCTGCCGCGCACGGAGAAGAAAAACTCCCTCCGCCTCATCGTGCACCCGCACCTGGGTGATTTCTGGGAACACACCCACCTCCGCACCGCCCTCGGCCTGCGCTACGGCCTCACCCGGCGCTGGGAGGTGACCACCGAGGCGGACGCGTATTTCTCCCACGGCCTGCGCCGCCAGGCCTTTTTCGAGGAGAAGGGCTTTTCCGCGCTGCACCTCGGCACCAAATACCAGCTGGGTGACCCGGCGCACCTCGGCTGGGAAACATCCGTGGGCCTCGACTGGAGCCGGCCGATCGGCACGCCGCCACCGGAAGTGACCGACGGGCTCAAGCACCTGGCACCCTACGTCACTTTTTCGCGGCAGCTCGTGGATCATCCCGCCTGGCGGGTGTTTTTCGGCTTCAACTACGAGGACATCACAACGACACCGACGCCCGGCATCCTGGGCAAAAACCAGCTCAATGACGACAATGTCGGCGTCTCCGGGGGTTTCCTGTTCGTGCGCGGTCCGCTGACCTACACCTTCGAGGCCGCCTACGACACCGAGCGCCCGATCCGGGGCCTGGCGCGCGACCTCGTGGTGCTGCGGCCCGGGTTCGTGTGGGTCGTCCCCCCGCGCTACACCTTCGGCGCCCGCGGCCAGTGGCTGCTCGGCTTCAGCCTCAAGCTCAGCCACGGGCACGACGGCAACGACCTCGGCGCCAGCGCGAAGCTGCGCGTGAACTTCGACTTCAAGCGCTTGCTCGGCCTCAAAAAGGAACCGGCTTCGGGGCGATGAGCACAGCGCCGGCCGGTTCCACTCGCGCCCTCTGGCTCGCGCTGCTCCTGCTCGGCGGATCAGTTGCGTTCTTCGAGCTGACGAACACCGACCTGTGGTTGCAGGATCATTTTTTCAACTTCGAGACCCGGCGCTGGCTGGTGGACGAGAAGGCGCCAGCCGGCCGGCTGGTTTTCTACGACGGCCCGAAGGTGCTGGTCTGGGGCTTGGCGGTGGCGGCGCTGGCCCTGGCCGCCGGGCCCGGGCGCTGGCGGGAACGGTTCGGCTTGGATCGCCGCGGGCTTTGGCTTGCCGTGCTCGTCATCGCCACGGTGCCGGCGCTCGCCGGGATCGGGAAAAAATACACGAACACCTTCTGCCCCTTCGAGGTCCGCCGCTACGGGGGCGACGTGGTCTACGCGAAACTCTGCGAGCCGTTCCCCGCCGCGGACCGGCCGGCCCGGCGCGGCGGCTGCTTTCCCGCCGGCCACGCGAGCGGCGGCTTCGCGCTGATGGGATTGCTGGCCGTGCGGGCCACCCGGCGCTGGCGGAACGCCGCGGTTGCACTCGGCCTGGGCCTGGGCTGGTGGATGGGCGGGTACCAGATGCTGAAGGGCGCCCACTACCTGAGTCACACCGTGGCCACGATGCTCGTCGCCTGGATCGTGCTCCTGCTGTGGCAACGGGCGCTGCGGATCCCCGCGGGGCGCGAAAATGACAAGGCCGCCCCCCGCTGACGCGGGGGACGGCCTTGGTTGTTTGCTTTGTTGTTACTTCATCGCGAGCACGGCGGCATTGTCGAAGCTGTCGACAATGTTCACCGGCAGCGCGACCTTGCGCGCCACGGGGTGGCCGTCCACCAGCGCAGGGGAGAACTTCCACTGCGCGACGGCGGCCGAGACCGCGGCGACCAGTTCGGCGTTGGCGCCGGGCGAGGCTGACGTGATGAGCGTCGGCTTGCCCGCCGTATCCACGACGAACTCGAGCGTTACCAGTTGCCCGGCAAACCGGGACTCCACCGCGGGCGTGATGACCGCGATGGGCACCGGAATATCCGTGCGACCATGGTAGGACTCGACATAGGCCTTCTCGGGCGATTTCGCCAGCAGGGCGAGGGGCGCCACGAGCAGACCGAGGCTGAGGGCTAGTTTGGACTTTGTGTTCATTTTCATGTCTCCGCGGTAAGGCGGAGTTTTTTTTCTGTTCAGGACAGGGCGTGACCACCGGCCGGAATGACCGCAGATCGGCGCCCCGTTTCGCCTCCGCCGGGTTAAATGGGCCCGGCGGCGGCAAAAGTCTGCTTTGGGGCAAACCGGGCGCGCAAAAGCGGCGCACCCGGCAACCCGACAGAGAAACCTAGCACATGGTCCCGGCTGAATTCCCCGCGGCCTCGCGCCGGGACTCAACCGAAGTCAAAGAACGTCCTTGGGGAGGGTCCTTTGAAAGCAATAGTCTTACGACTGGACCGAGAATAGCACGGAGGGTGCCACCGGGCACGTTGCAATCGGGTTACAACAGGGGATCACAGGGTTATGAATACTGCTGCAGCCCAGCATAAGAAACGGCGTAAAGCCTTGAACGATCAGGCGGAGCCCGTGTCGTAGGCGCATGCGAATTATTTCGAAAATCCCGGGGTGCGCGGCCGGATTGCTGGCCGCGGTGTCGTTGTGGGCGGCGGAAGCCCCCCCGCGGGCCGAGACCATGGCGGAGAAAACCCTCAAGGAGATTGTGGCCCGGCAGCGCGACATCCTGGACAAGGCCGACAAGGAAGGCGACCAGCTGGACGTGGCCCGGCTTCGCGGCGAGCTGCAGAGCGTCATCAACAGCTACGACGTGCTCATCCAGAAAAGCCCGGACTTCGCCCCGGCCTACGTCACCTACGGCATGCTACTGGGGAAGGTCGGCATGACCCGCGAAGCGGTCGGCATCCTGCTCAAGGCGAACAAGCTCGAGCCGAACATCCCGCTGGTGAAAAATGAAATCGGCCGGCACCTCGCCGAGGACGGCAAGCTGGTCGAGGCGATGCCGTGGATCATGGCGGCGATCGACCTCGAGCCGAAGGAGCCGCTCTATCACTACCACCTGGGCAAGCTGCTCACGGAGGGGCGCGACGACTTCATCAAGACCGGCCAGTTCACCCGGCCGGCGCTTGACAAGGCCATGCTCGAGGCCTTCCGGCGCGCGGCGGAGCTGGCGCCCGCCAATTTCGCCTATGCCTACCGCCACGCCGAGGCCTATTACGACCTCGAGACGCCGCAGTGGGACGAGGCGCTGGCGCTGTGGCGGAAGCTCGAGGCCGGCACGGGGCAACCGCTCGAGCACCAGACGCTCCGGCTCCACCAGGCCAATGTGCTGCTCAAGCAGGGCAAGCCCGCCGAGGCGCGCGCGCTGCTTGCCACGGTGACGGAGCTCACGCTCCTGAAGCAGAAGCAGACTTTGCTCGACCAGCTGCCCAAAGACGGCGAGAAATAAGTGATCATGGATGCCCTCGTCCTGCGCAACGGGCTGATTTATTTCATCATACTGGCCGCCAGCCTGTGCCTCCGCGCGTTTGCCCAGGCCTGGACGGCAAGCCGCCTCGGCGACCGCACGCCCCGGCTGGAGGGCCGGCTGACCCTCAACCCCGTGCCGCACGTGGATCTGCTGGGCACCATCGTGATGCCCCTGATCTGCATCTTCTACCTCCAGCCCGCCCTCGACCGGCAGAGCCTGCGGTTTTTCCTCGGCTGGGCCCGGCCCGTGCCGATGAATCCGTCCAACTTCCACAACCCGCGCACCGGCGTGCTGCTCACGCAGTTCTCGGGCACGGGCATGGGCATCGTCCTCTCGCTGCTGGCCGCCGTCATTGGCGGCCTCTTCTTCCGGCTGGAACGCGAGACGGTGGAGGTCTTCGGCGCCATCATCATCATCAACTGCTCGCTGATCGTCTTTGACTGCCTGCCGCTGCCCCCGCTGCCCGGCGGCGTCCTGCTCCGGCACTTGGGCGCCATGTCCGAGGAGACGTTCCTCCAGATCGCCCGCTGGAGCGGCCTGGTGATGCTGGTCCTGATCAATCTCCGGCCGGTGGCCGCGGCCATCAGCTTTCTCGTGGAGCTGGTGGCGCTGCCGTTTTTCCTGGTGATGCAGCTGATGGCCACATGAGCCGCACACGCGCCGTGACCCTGGGTGACTGGCTGGAAAAAGCCGGGAAGCTCTACACCCGGCACAAGGTCGCCCTCGGCCAGGTGGCGACCAACGCGCACGATGAGGCGCTCTATCTGCTGCTGCGCACGCTCGATCTGCCGCTCGACAGCCGGCCGGCCGTGTTGCGGCGCCGGCTGACCGCGGCGGAAGCGGAGCGCGTGGCGGAGGTTTTCCGCCGCCGCACCGAGGAGCACGTGCCGGCGGCCTACCTGACGCGCGAGGCCTTCCTCGGCGAGCACCGGTTCTACGTCGACGAGCGGGTCATCATCCCGCGCTCTTACTTCCTCGAGCTGCTGCCGGAACGGATCACGCCGTGGCTCCCGCCGGACAAGCCGGTGAAACGCGCCGTCGATGTCTGCACCGGCTCGGGCTGCCTCGCCATCCTGCTGGCGCACCGGTTTGCCGGCGCCAGGGTCGATGCCCTCGAGCTGTCGCCGGATGCGCTGGCCGTGGCCAGGCTCAACGTCGCCACCCACCGCCTGGGCAGGCGCGTGCAGCTTTTCCACTCGGACGTTTTCGATGCGGTGCCGGCGGTGAAATACGACCTGATCATCAGCAATCCGCCCTATGTGCCGACCCGCGAGCTGGGCGGGCTGCCCGCGGAGTTCAAGCAGGAGCCGGCCATGGCGCTCGATGGCGGGCGGGACGGACTCGACATCATCCGCAAGCTCCTGCGGCAGGCGCGCACCCGGCTGCAGCCGCACGGGCTTGTCGTGCTGGAGGTCGGCGGCCTGCGCGCGGCGATGGACGCAGCCTTCCCGGAGCTCGACCCGCACTGGCTGCATACCGAGGACGGCGAGGACTGTGTCTGCCTCGTCCAGGCGGTGCGGCTGGCAAACTGGCGCGGCTGATCCGCGTTGCCTCCGGCGCGCCCGCTGCTTGCATGGCGCGCAACCCACATGGACGCACACTACCTGGAGTTCCTGAGCCTGCTCGTGCGCTGGCTGCACATCATTGCCGGCGTGGCGTGGATCGGGTCGTCCTTCTATTTCATCTGGCTCGACAACAGCCTCGAGGCGCCGGCGCCCGGCTCCGACGCGGCCCAAAAGGGCGTGGGCGGCGAGCTCTGGGCCGTGCACGGCGGCGGTTTCTACAATCCGCAGAAATACCTCGTCGCGCCCGCGGCGCTCCCGGAAAAACTGCACTGGTTCAAGTGGGAGGCCTACACGACGTGGCTCTCGGGCACGGCGCTGCTGGTGCTCGTCTACTGGCTGAAGGCCGGGACCATGATGATCGACGGCAACATCCTGGCGCTGACGCCGCTCAAGGCGGTCGGCCTCGGCGCGGCCAGCATGGCGGGCTCCTGGGTCGCGTATGACCTGCTGTGCAAATCGCCGCTCGGCCGGCGCGAGGGGCTCCTCGGCGCGGTGGTGTTTGTCCTGATCGGCGTGCTGGCCTGGGGGCTGGCGCACGCGTTCGGCGGCCGCGCGATGTTCATCCACGTCGGCACCGCCATCGGCACGATCATGGCGGCCAATGTCGCGATGGTCATCATTCCGGGTCAGCGCCGGATGGTGGCGGCGATGCGCGCCGGGCGGGCGCCGGATCCCGCCGACGGCCGGCGCGCCAAGCAGCGCAGCGTGCACAACAACTACTTCACGCTGCCCGTGCTGTTCATCATGGTCAGCAACCACTACAGCTCGACCTATGCGCACCCGCAGAACTGGGCGGTGCTGATGCTGATGGCCGCGGCGGGCGTGGTCATCCGGCATTTCTTCAACCGCAAGCACAAGGGGGTCTATGCCTGGCCGTATCCCGCGCTCGGCGCCGTGCTGCTCGGCGTGGTCGCCTGGTGGACGCAGCCGCGCATCGTGCCGCTCCCGCCCGTCGAGGGCGCGGTGACGTTCAACCGGGTGCGGGCCATCGTCGGCGCGCGCTGCATCATGTGCCATTCGCCGGCGCCGACCTATCCGGGCTACACGCAGCCGCAGGCGGGCGTCTTGCTGCACACGCCGGCGGACCTGGTGCAAAACGCGCCGCGCCTCTACCAGCAGGTCATCGTCACGCGCATCATGCCGCTCGGCAACGTCACCGGGATCACCGAACAGGAGCGCGCGGTCCTCGCCGCGTGGGTCAAGTCCGGCGCCAAGATGGAGCCCTGAGGCCGGGGCGCAGCGCCGGCTTAAGTATACTATTAGTTGACATCAAAACCGGCGCCGCCCCCGTTGGATTGATGTCAACTAATAGTATACTTTGGCGCCCGGCGGCTCAGGGCTTGGCGACCGGGCGGATGGGCAGGCCCGCGGCCTGCCAGTCCTTCAGTCCGCCGGCATTGGCGACGGGCAGCCCCTGCTGGGCCAGCGCCTGCCCGACCGTGTCAGCACGCCGGCCGGAACGGCAATAGAGGATGACCTGCTTGTCGCCGACCTTCGCGAGAAAGTCCTTCCACTGCCTCCGGTCGCCGTCGAAATCGCTTTTCGGCAGGAGCACGGCCGGTGCCGCCACGCCGGTCTCGGCCCATTCGGCGGGCTCGCGGATGTCGACCAGCACCGCCTTGCCGGCGGCCACGAGCTCCGCGGCCTTGGCCGGGGCGATCTTCGCCACCTCGGCGGCGAAGGCGGTGGAGAAACTGAGGGCGAGGAGGAGGAGCCAGCGGCGCATGGGATCAGGGGTTTTTCTTCGGGACGGGGGAGGATTCGGGGGCCATGATGGAGACGCGGATGACGCCACGCCACTCATTGGCGGCGTAGTCCGTGGCCTTGTCTCCCGGGTAGAGGCGCTCGAGCTTTGTCTTCACGGCCGGGTCCAGCTGGTCCGCCGGCCCGTGGCAAACGAGACACGCGGACGCAACGGCAATGGGCCGGTACACCCGCCACTCGGCCGGGGCCGTCCCGTCGGCCGCGAGCTGCTGCATGAGCAGCTTGGGCGGGGTGCTGCCATCGGCCAACGCCGTCTGGATGGCCGTGAGCGCGGCCAGATCGGCGTTGTCGGGAAGATTGGCGGGATTGCGGACCTTGAGGCTGGTGCGCTTGAAGGCGATTATCCGCGGCTGGCCGGGCTGGCCGGCCGGGAGCTTCAGCTGCTTCAGATGCAGTTCGTCGACGGCCGCTTCCGGCCCCTTGGCCGAGAGCACCCGGGTGACTTCGGTGATCAGGTTATTGCCGGCTTTCTGGATCATCGCCTCGCCCAGGCGGCGGACATCGGTCGCGGCGGGATCGTCGGGTTCGACCCAGGTGAACTTGCGCTGAAGCACCGGACTCTCCGGCGACGCGGCCATCAGGCCGGCCCACAACAAGGGTGCCAGCCAAGGTGCAAGGGAAGTTTTCATCCTCGCAGTGTATACCTTTGGCGGCAGTTCGTCACCCGAGAACAGCAAAGGACAATCCATGCGCAGCCGCGCGGCGGCGGGCAGGCCGGCCGCGGGGCCCCTCGGCTTATTCCTTTTTAAGCCCGCAGGTGTTCAGGCCGATGGGCAGGTAGGCCGGGCAGAAGCGGAAGATGGCGGTGAGCAGGGGAATGATGCCAACGAGACCCCACCAACTTTTGAAATAATAGCCGGCGCCGAGCAGGGTGAGGCCGACGAGGAAACGAAGGATGCGGTCGATGCCGCCAACATTGGTTTTCATGGGTGTGTTTTGGGGGTTGGGGGTGAGGGACGGGCGGAAGCCAGGGAAAAGATCAGCGGAGACCCTTGGGTATGCAGACAGGCCAGCCGGCGCGATCCCAATCACGCAACGAGCCGGCATTCACACAGTCAAAGCCCTCGGCGCGGAGTTGCGCGGCCGCCAGGCCCGAACGGGTGCCGGACTGGCAATAAAGCAGGATTTTTTTGCCGGGATTCCTTTCCAGAAAGGCGCGCCATTGCGTCCGCGGGCCGCGCAGGTCGCTGAACGGCAGCAGCGCGGCCTGCCGGGCCACGCCGCGGCTCCACTCACCGGGTTCGCGGATATCCACCAGCAGCGCCGCGCCCGATTGCACGGCGGTCTTGGCGGCGGCAAGGTCGAGGCCGGGGCGGCCCAGAAAAAACACCCGGACCACGGCGAAGCCGGCGGCCAGCGCAAGAAGGCCCCAGAGCAAGTTCATGGCTGGCGCTGGTTGATCATGAAATAGAGCACCGGCACGGCGAAGCGGCTGATGAGCAGCGAGGCCAGCTCGCCCGCCATGAGTGACAGGGCCAGGCCCTGGAAGATCGGGTCGGCCAGGATCACCGAGGCGCCGACCATGACCGCGAGCGCGGTGAGCAGCATCGGGCGGAAGCGGACGGCGCCGGCCTCGACCACGGCCACGGCCAGCGCGCGACCCTGGGCCCGGCGCAATTCGATGAAGTCGACGAGAATGATGGAATTGCGAACAATGATGCCCGCCCCGGCCATAAAGCCGATCATTGACGTGGCGGTGAAAAACGCCCCCATCAGCGCGTGGGCCGGAAGAATGCCGATCAGCGAGAGCGGAATGACCACCATGATGACGAAGGGGGTCACGTAACTTTTGAACCAGCCCACCATCAGCATGTAGATGAGCAGGCACACCGCGGCGAAGGCCAGGCCAAGGTCGCGGAAGACCTCGAGCGTGACGTGCCACTCGCCATCCCACTTGATGGCGGGCTCGAGCTCGCTGTCCGGCTGGCTGGCGTTGTAGAGGGCGACCCGCCGGCGGGTGCCGCCGAAGTCGCGCCCGTCGAGCTTCGCCAGGTCGCGGTTCATGGCGAAAAGCGCGTAAGCCGGGCTGGCGACCGCCCCCGCGACATCGCCGGTCACGTAGATGACCGGCCGGAGGTTCTTGCGATAGAGATTCCGTTCGCCCGCCGTGGGTTCGAGGGTGACGAGTTCGCCGAGCGGAACCAGGGGCCGCTCGCCGGCGCGGATGATGTCATCGTGATCGGACCTCAGTTGGAGGGCGAGCAGGTCCTCGGGCCGGCCGCGGAGGGCGCGGGGCAGCTCAAGCACGAGGTCCACGTCCTCGCGCTCGAGGGGCTGGTGCAGCAGGTCGACCTTAGCCCCGCTGACGGCGGTGCGGATCGTGCGGGCGATGGTGTCGACACTGATGCCGTGCAGGGCGGCCTTGGTGCGATCGACGCGGAGGTGCACGGTCGATTGCTCCTCCTCGACATACCAGTCGATATCCACGACCCCCGGGGTCCGGCCGAAGATTTGCTTCACCTGTCCGGCCAGTGCCAGGCGGGTTGCCTCGGTCGGGCCGTAGACCTCGGCCACCAGGGTCTGGAGCACCGGCGGGCCGGGCGGGACCTCGGCAACGGCGAGGGCGGCGCCGTATTTGGCCGCGATGGCGGCCAGACGCGGGCGGACCCGGACGGCGATGTCGTGGCTCTGCGCGCTCCGCTCGTCCTTCGACCGCAGGTTGACCTGGAGATCGGCGACGTTGGCGCCGCGCCGCTGGAAGTAATGGCGGACAAGGCCGTTGAAATTGAAGGGAGAGGCGGTGCCGGCGTAGACTTGGTAATCCCGCACCTCGGGTTCGGTGCGGACGGCGGCCGCAAGCTCGCGCGCCACGCGGGTGGTCTGCTCCAAGGTCGACCCCTCGGGCATGTCGAGGATGACCTGGAACTCCGACTTGTTGTCGAAAGGCAGCATCTTCACCTGCACGAGGCCCAGACCCACCAGCGAGACCGCACCAAGCAGCAGGGCGGCGACCCCGCCGAGAAAAGCCCAGCGCCAGCGCGGCCGCGCGATCAGGGGATCCATGACCCGGTGGTAGAGCCGGGTGAAGAAGTCCCTGGGTTCCTCGTCGTGCAGCTCGGCTTCATGGCCGGGCGAAAGGGGCGCGGTGTACCGGCGCAGCACGCGGACGGCCGCCCAGGGGGTGATGGTGAAGGCGACCACGAGCGAAAAAAGCATGGCGGCGCTGGCGCCGATCGGAATCGGGCGCATGTAGGGCCCCATCAGGCCGCCGACGAAGGCCATGGGCAGCACCGCGGCGATGACGGCCCAGGTAGCGAGCACCGTCGGGTTGCCCACCTCGCTGACGGCCGCAACGGCGATGTCGTGCAGGGAGCGGCCGCGGCTGGCGGCCAGGCGCTGGTGGCGCACGATGTTCTCCACCACGACGATCGCGTCATCCACCAGGATGCCGATCGAGAAGATCAGCGCGAAGAGCGTGATGCGGTTCAGCGTGTAACCGTAGAGATAGAAGACCAGCAGCGTCAGGCCGAGCGTGACGGGGATGGCCAGCAGCACGACCAGGGACTCGCGCCAGCCGAGAAAAAACAGGATGAGCAGGGCGACGCCGAAAACCGCGATGCCCATGTGGAGCAGGAGCTCGTTGGATTTTTCACTGGCCGTGGCGCCATAGTCGCGGGTGAAGGTGACCTCGACACCGGCGGGCAGGAGCACGCCGCGCAGGCGGGCCACCGTGGCCTGCAGCGCGTGGACGACGGTGACGGCGTTTGCGCCCGGGCGCTTGGCCACGCTGAGCGTGACAGCGGCCTCCTCGGCATTGCCGCCGGGCCGGCCAAAGAGCACATAGTCCGTGGGCTCGGCAGGTCCGTCGGTGAGGGTGGCAACGTCGCGGAGAAAAATGGGGCGCGCCTCCCAGGTGCCCAGCACCAGGCCGGCGGCATCCGCGGCGTCGCGGAAATAGGCGCCCGTCTCGATGAGCAGGTCGCGGTTGGCGGTGGCGAGCGCCCCGTCCTGGCTGCGGGCATTCGCCGCGCGCAGCGCGGCCGCCAGGTCGTCGAGGGTGAGCGAGCGCGAGGCGAGCCTGACCGGGTCGACCTGCACGCGGAGCTGGCGGCGGACACCGCCGATGAGGGTGGTCTCGGCGACATCGGGCAGGGCCTTCACGGCATCGTCGAGCTGGGCGGCCAGCCGCCGGAGCGCCAGGTGATCGTGGGTGCGGCTGTGCAGCGTCAGTGCGGCGACCGGGACGTCGTCAATCGTGCGCGGCTTGATGAGCGGGGCGCTGACCCCCGGCGGAACGCGGTCGTAATTGGCCTGCAGCTTCTGGTTGAGGCGGACGAGGCTCTGCTCGAGGTCGGAGCCGACCTTGAAACGGACGATGACCAGCGAGCGCCCCGGGCTGGAGGTGGAGTAGAGGTACTCGACCCCCGGGATTTCCCACAGGAGCTTTTCCATCGGGCGGGTCACGCGGTTCTCGACCTCGTGCGCGGTGGCGCCGGGCATGGCGACCAGGACGTCGACCATGGGGACCTTGATCTGCGGCTCCTCTTCGCGCGGCAGCATGATCACGGCAAACACGCCGAGCAGCAGCGAGGCCGCCACCAGCAGCGGGGTGATCCGGGAATCGGTGAACAGCCCGGCCAGCCGGCCGGCAAAGCCGTGCGATTTTCTCTCTCCGGAACCGCTCATGGCTGCGCGGTGACGGGCTGGCCTTCGCGCAGGGCGGCGGGCGGGGCGAGGACGACCTGCTCGCCGGCCTGGAGGCCGGAGAGAATCTCCACGCGCGCGCCCGTGATGCGGCCGGTTTTCACGAGGCGAAGGACGGCGTGGCCGGATTCAACCACGAAGACGCGCTCCATCTGGCCGAAACGGGTCACCGCATCGAGGGGGACGAGCAGGGAGTCGGTGGCGCCACCCGCGACCTGCAGCCGCGCAAACTGGCCGGAGCGGGCGGCGCCCGCCGGCAGGGCGACCTTGACGAGAATGGAGCGGCTCACGGCATCGGCGGCGGCGGAGATTTCCTCCAGGCGGCCAGCCACCGGCGCAGAGGCATCGTCGAGCAGCACATTCATCGGGTCGCCGGGGTGGAGGCCGGCCGCGGCTTTTTCCGGAATCGTGCCTTCCGCCCGGAGATGCTGGGTCGATTCGAGCATGAGGAGCGGCAGACCCGGGGTGGCGAGGTCGCCCGGCAGGACGTGCTTCTCGGTGATGACCCCGGCAAAGGGTGCACGGACCGTGGCGTAGGCGAGCAGGGCCTCGACTTCCGCCGCCGCGGCCTGGGCATAACGCAGGCGGTCCTCGGCATCACGCAGGGAGTCCGAGGGGTTGACGCCGTTGGCCACGAGGGTGCGCTGGCGGGTGGCATTGCGTTCGGCCTCGGCCAGCTGCGCCTGCGCCTGATGGACGCGAGCCTCGGTCTCGGGCACGCTGAGGGTCAGGAGAACGTCGCCGGCGGCCACAGCTGCGCCGAGGCCGTGGACAAAGGCGGCGACGGTGCCGGTGAGCTTGGCGGCGATGCTGGCCCGTTCGGCCGGGCGCACCGTGGCGGGCGCCTCGATCAGCACCGGCAGGCGCTCGGCTGCCACCGGCGCCACATGGACCGGCAGGGCGGGCCCGCCGGCCACGGCCGGGATTTCGGGCTGGCGGCTGCAGGCGGCGAGCGCCAGCAGGGCGGGGAGAAGCAACAGGGGGCGGCGGCACATGGCGGGCATCACTGGTTCCGGCCGCCCCAGTGGATGACGTCGTTGGCGTCGACCCAGCCGAGCTTGCGCAGGATCAGGGTGGGCGGGCAGAAGCCGGTGAGGGCGGACTGGATCAGGTTCACGCCGACAAAACAGGTGAGCAACAGCCACCAGGGGCTGACGAAATGCGCCAGCGCCGCGCTGAGCAGGGTCATGGAGCCGGCGAGGATGCGGACGAGGTTCTCGGTCTTCATAATAGTGTATGAGCAAATACGTATATACTTGATTTAATGTCAAGCGTGCGTTTGCTGGCGCCATGTCCCGCCGGATCCCGCTCAACGACCAGGCCATCGAGATCGTCGCCCGCCGCTTCGCCGTGCTGGCGGAGCCCATGCGGCTGCGGCTGATCCAGGCGCTCTTTGCCGGGGAGCGGAACGTGACGGATCTCGTCGCGGCGACCGGCGGCACGCAGGCGAACATCTCGCGCCATTTGCAGACGCTCATCGCCGCCCACGTGCTCGCCCGGCGGAAGGAAGGGCTGCAGGTCTTCTACCGGATCAGCGACCCGACGATTTCCCGGCTGTGCGAGCTTGTCTGCGGCAGCCTCGAAAAGTCGCTGACCCGGCAGGCCGGCGCCTTCGGCCGCTAGGCGGCCTCAGATCTCGTAGCCGAGGCCCATGGGCTCCCATTCCTCGGCGACGACCCCGGACTTGCCAAACTCGTCGAACCACTCGTGCACGCGGCGGCCGATGGCCCCGGTGTCCTGGCGGTGGGTGAATTCATTCGTGCGCGGATCGTAGGCGTAGTCGGCGGCCCAGGCAGCATGGTTGGCGGCCAGCGCGGCGAGGGCGGCGACGATCCGTCGCGCCTCGTCGTCCGTCGTGGTGGGATGCAGCGACAGGCGGACCCAGCCGGGCTTGTCGGTCTTGTCGCCGTGGTCGATGCGGTCCGTGATGGACTTGGAGTGGTCGCGGGTGACGTGGAGGAGGTAGTGGCCGTAGGTGCCGGCGCAGGAACAGCCGCCGCGGGTCTGGATGCCGAAGCGGTCGTTCAGCAGGCGCACGGCGAGGTTGTAGTGCAGGCCGTCGATATACAGGGAGATGATGCCGAGCCGGGCGCGGTGCGCCCCGGCGAGCAGGTGCAGCCCCGGGATCGCCTTGAGGGGGTCCCAGACGAGGTCGAGCAGCTCGTGCTCGCGGCGGGTGATGTTCTCGACGCCCATCGCCTCCTTGAGCCGCACGCAGAGGGCGGTGCGGATGGCCTGCGTGAAGCCGGGCGTGCCGCCGTCCTCGCGGGCCTCGATGTCGTCGAAATACTTGTGCTCGCCCCACGGGTTGGTCCAGTCGACGGTGCCGCCGCCGGGATTGTCGGGCACGCGGTTCGTGTAGAGCTTCTTGTTGAAAATCAGGACGCCGCTGGTGCCGGGGCCGCCGAGGAACTTGTGGGGCGAGAAGTAGATCGCATCGAGCCCGCCGTCCGGGTGGCCCGCCGGGTGCATGTCGATGTCGATATAGGGCGCGCTGGCGGCAAAATCCACGAAGCACAGGCCGCCGGCGCGGTGCAGGCGCGCGGCGATCTCGTGGTAGGGCGTGAGGATGCCGGTGACGTTGGAGCAGCTGGTGACCGAGGCGATCTTGACGCGCCGGTCGCGGTATTCCGCCAGCAGCGCGTCGAGGTGGGCGAGGTCCACAAGGCCGTCCGCGCCGGGGTTGATGACCCGCACCTCGGCGATGCTCTCGATCCAGGAGGTCTGGTTGGAGTGGTGCTCCATGTGGGTCACGAAGACGACGGGCCGGTCCGCCGGGGGAATCCGGACCTGGTCGCGGAATTTCTCGTGGATGCGCAGGCCGAGGATGCGCTGGAATTTGTTCGCCACCGCGGTCATGCCGGAGCCGTAGCAGATGATCACGTCCTCCGGGGCGGCATGGACGTGCTGCTTGATGATGTGCAGCGCCTCGTGGTAGGCCCGCGTCATGGTGGTGCCGGTGACGGAGGTTTCGGTGTGCGTGTTGCCGATGAAGGGGGCGATCTCCTCGCTCAGCATCTTTTCGATCGGCGCGAACATGCGGCCGCTCGCGGTCCAGTCGGCGTAAAGGATGCGCTGGCGGCCGAAGGGGCTCTCGAAATCCTGGTTGATGCCGATGATGTTGGCGCGGAACGGGGCGAAATGCTCGGCAAGGCTCATGGACACGACGGGAACTTGGCGGGCTGGCGGCCGGGCTTCAATGCCCAACCGGCTCAACCGCCGTGGGCGGCGGCGCTCAGTTCGTCGGACATCTCCTCGTTGGAGAATACCGCCGACACATCCTCGCTCTCCTCCAGCATGTCGTGGAGCTTCACCAGCAGCTTCGCGGCCTCGAGGCTGGTGACGGGCACCGTGGTCGTGGGGATGTAGGCGATCTCGGCGCTGGCGGGCTTGAGGCCGGCCTTTTCCAGGGCGTGCGCGACCTTGTCGAAAAGGTGGAGGTCGCACCGCAGCTCATGGCCGTGCTCGGTGGTGATGATGTCGTCCGCCCCGGCCTCGAGGGCGATCTCCATGAGCCGGTCCTCGTGCACCTGGTCCCGGGCGATCAGGAACTGCCCGGCGTGGAGGAACTGGAACGCCACCGCGCCGTTCTGGGCGAGGTTGCCGCCGTGGTTGGAGAAGGTGGAGCGGATGCCCTGCGCGGTGCGCTGCTTGTTGTCGGTGGTGACCTTGACGACGAAGGCCACGCCGCCGGGGCCGTAGCCCTCGTAGTGGAGCTCCTCGAAGACCACGCCCGGCAGCTCGCCGGTGCCCTTCTGGATGGCGCGGTCGACATTCTCGGCCGGCATGTTGGCCTCGCGGGCCTTCAGCAGCAGCGTGCGGAGCCGGGCGTTGCCGTCCCGGTCGCCGCCGCCGGCCCGGGCGGCCATCGTGATGTCGCGCGACAGCCGCGAGAAGACCTTGCCCCTGCGCGCGTCGGTGACGGCTTTCAGGCGTTTGACTTTGGACCATTTGTTATGGCCGGCCATGGGGTGGGGAACGACGAACGGCTGGCAGCAAAGCCTGGCCGGAGGCCGGGCTCCACCTTATTTCTTCTTTTTCGGGGGCGTGACGTTCTTCACGGCGCCGGGGGCGGCACCGGTGTTGATGGGCAGCTGGGGCTCGGGCATCCGGTTGATGACCATCTGCTGGCCGATGGTGAAAAGGCCGTTGATGGTCGAGTAGAGCGCGAGGCCGGAGGCGAAGTTGTAGCAGAAGAGCGTGAACATCCAGGGCATGACCTTGAACATGGTCTGCTGGGCCGGATCGGTCGTCGGGGTGGGCGTGAGCCGCATCTGGAAGATCATCGTGGCGCCCATGAGCAGCGGCATGATGTTGATGTTGAGATGGGTGAGGCCGAGGATGGGCAGGGTGACGGCGCCGAAGGAGTAGATGGTGTCGGGGGCCGAGAGATCATGGGCCCAGAGAAACGAGGCGAAGCGCAGCTCGGAGGCGCTTTGCAGCATGCTGAAGAAGCCGATGAAGAACGGGATGGTGATGAGGATCGGGATGCAGCCGCCGACCGGGTTGACCTGGTTCTCCTTGAAGAGGCGCAGCGTCTCGGCCTGCATCTTCTGGGGGTTGTCCTTGTATTTCTCGCGCATGGCCGCCATGTGCGGCTGGAGCTTCGCCATGCGCTTGGCGGAGCGGGACGCGGCCAGGGTGAGCGGCAGGAAGATGACCTTGAGCAGCAGGGTGGTGAGGACGATGGCGAGGCCCCAGCTCGGCACGAGCGAGTGCACCCATGTCATGATGGTCAGGAGGAGCGGGGCGAAGAAACCGGAGAAGAAGATCTTCCCGATGCCGCTGCTGAACTGCATGACCTTTTCCTCGCCGTGCTTGAAGACATCGGTGTTGGCGAGGCGCTTGTATTCCTTGGGGCCGGCGAAGTAGCTGGCGCCGAAGGTGGTGCTGGCGCCGGCCGCCAGCGGCTTCAGGTCGAACTGCGCGTAGGCGGTGACGCCGTAGGCGCCGCGGTCCTCGGGCGGCAGCAGCGGGTCGACCTTCACGCGCTCGATGCGCACGCCGGTGCCCGGCTGGTCGGGCGTCAGGATCATCGCGAAGAACTGGTTCTTCACCGCGGCCCACTGGATGGCGGCGGGCTTGTCGAGGAACGCCGGCGGCGGGCCCGAGCTGAAGAAGCCGGCGCTGGCGAGCTCGTCGCGGCGGACAAACTCGGCGCTGTCGCCGTTGTAGTAGCCGACATTGAGGTAGATGCCGGTGTCGGTCTCGCTGAGCGGGGAGGCGGTGCCGAGGTTGAAGACGGCGCGCGGCAGCGCCAGCGGGGCGTCCGACAGGTTGCGGAAGGTGGTTTCGTGGCGGAGCTGGTAGTCGTCGAGGCCGGGCGCCTTGGCCAGCGAGTAGCGGCGGGTGACCTCGAGGTTGTGGGCGACGGCGCGGTAGACGACCTCGGTGGCGGTCTGCGCCACGAGCGTGTAGGCCACGTGGCGGTCGGCGCCGGGGAAATCCGCGAGGCTCAGGGCCGGCGCGGCCTGCGTGGCATTGAGGGTATACCGGTCGGTGGAGGCTTTGCCCTTCGGGTCGAGGTGGGCCGACTTCTGGAGCAGGGCGATGGAGTCGATGGCGCCGCCATGGTTGGTGAATTTCACCGCAATGAACTCGTTGGCGAGCGTGACATACTCGGCCGGGGCGAGGCTGGCGGGGGCGGAGGCCGTGAGCGTGGCATCGCTCGGCGAGCTGGCCGGGCCGGAGGCGGGGGCCTGGTTGGTGGCCAGCGGGCTGCCGGTGGTGACGGGCGCGGTGGCCGAGGGCCGGACCGGCTGCTGGGGCGCATAGCGCGCGCTGAAGTAGAAGCTCGCCATGGCGGCGACGAGGAGCAGCACCCCGATGACTGTGTTCTTTTTATCCATGAAAATTGGGCGTCAGGCCGCGGTGACCCTGGTGCAGACGGGCCGCGCGCGCAGGGGCACCGGATCCTCGCCGCCCGGGTGCCACGGGCCGCACTTGGCCAGCCGGCGCAGCGTCAGCCCGGTGCCGACGATGAAGCCATGCTCGGCCAGTGCCCCGCGGGCGTAGTGGGAGCAGGTCGGCGCGAAACGGCAGCCGCCCGCCGGGTCCAGCACGACGAGGGCCGGGGACAGCGTCCGCTGATAAACCCAGACAAGCCCGCTCGCGGCGCGAGCGGGAAGGCGGGTCAGGTTGAGACGATCGGGCATCAGGCGGATTTCGGGGTCAGTTTCTGGCAGGCGGCGGTGAAGCGTTGTTCCACGTCGGCGAACTCGAGCCGGAGCAGGGCGGTGCGGGCGGTGAGGACGAGGTCGAGGCCGGGGGGCACGAGGGCCTGGTGCTTGCGGTAGATGGCGCGGAGACGGCGCTTGGCGCGGTTGCGGTGGACGGCGTCGCCCACGGCGGCCCGGGAGGCGACAACCCCGACCCGCGAGACGGCGGCCGGCGCCGAACCCGGGCGCGGGGCCCAGGTCAGGAGGAAGGCCCCGCAATCGAGGCGGCGGCCCTGCTCGCGAACGGCGCGGAAGTCGTCGTTGCGCCGCAGGCGTTGCCCGGCGCGGAGGTGCATCCTCAGACGACCGTCAGGCGCTTGCGGCCCTTGCGGCGGCGGGCGGCGAGGACCTTGCGGCCACCGCGGGTGGCCTTGCGGGCGCGGAAACCGATCTTGCGGGCGCGTTTCTTGCGATGCGGGCGGAATGTAGGCTTCATGGATTTGTAGGAAAAAGAGGGTCAGATTCGCGGGAGGGGGCGGGGGGTGTCAAGCGAGAGGTTTTGCCCTGAAAACGGCCCGGTGCAAGCCCCGCGCCGTTACTTTCTCGCCTCGGCTTTCGACTGTGAACAGCCTGCGCACAAATAGTTTTTGCGTTCGGGCGCGGCGGCCGCGACCTTGGGCGCGTGCCCGATTCATGCAGCAAAAAGACCCCTTCACCGGACGAGAAACCTTCCTCGAAGGCGCCCGCCTCCCCGGCCCGGAAGGATGGTCCGCTGTTCTGGACGGTCACCGGCAACGACTTCGGGCGCTCGATCAGCTGGGCCAAAAAGCAGCCCAATGCGCTATCGCAACAGATAAAGACCGCACTCTCGTCCTCGCCGAAGAAGACGAAGTAGGCCTATTGGAAATGACCGGCGGCGAATGGGCCGCACTGGGCCACGCCATCCGGGCCTTCCGGGCAACGCTGCCGCTGGTGCGCCTGGAGGATTTCGGCTTCAGCGCGGAGGTGGAGGACCCGTTCGAGGCCAACACCGCGCGGCTGAGCCGCATCGGCGGCGGGGTGGAGGCGCTGGCCTTCGTCGATGCCCGGCAATCAGTCTACAAGTTCTTCCTTTTCCGCGAGGGCGGCGATGTCGGCGCGACATTCGCCTTCGCGCGCGGCGAGGGCGACCTGCTGCAGGCGACCGCCGTGCCGGGCAGCTACCGGGTGCTCTTCGAAAAACTCCGGCTCATCCATGAATTCGGCATCCCGACCGAGCTGGTCGGCATCACCCCGGAGGGCATCCCGGTGGCGAAACAGACCCTCGGACGGATGTTGCCGGAGAAAACGGATGTTTCCGGCCTCGATCCGGCGCGGCTGATCCCGATTCCCTCGCGCTTTCTGCGGACCGACCGCGACCACCCGCGATTGGCGTTCTTGGACGGCGTGCCCTGGCTGGTGGCCGACACGCACGACCGCAATGTCGTCATCGACCCGACCGGCGCCTGGCGCATCATCGACCTCGTGGCGGCGCCCCTGCCGCCGGAATGGCTCGGCCAGATGCGCCTGTTCCGGGACTGGATCGAGCGCGCCCGGCGCGACCCGCAGGCCGAGGTGCTGGCGCCGGTGGATGACGCCGAGCTGTGACGGAGAATCTGCTTCTGCCCGGGGGCTGGATCCGGCAAGGTACCGGCCAATGAACCAATCCCCGCCCGCCGGGGCTCCCCGCCCGGCCCCGTTGCCCTGGTGGCGCGCCAACGGCTTCATCCTCGGCCTGATCGGCGCGGTGGCGCTGGCGTTCCTGTTCCCGGGACCGGGCGCGCGGGGCGGGGCGCTGCAGCCCGAGCTGGTCAACAACGGCGGCATCGCCCTGATCCTGTTCCTGCAGGGGGTGTCGCTGGCCTTCGAGAAAATCAGGGGTGGCGCGGGCAACTGGCGGCTGCACACCCTGATCCAGGGCTACACCTTCGTCGTTTTCCCGCTGGTCGGCCTCGCGCTCAACGCCGCGGTCCCGTTCCTCTGGCCCGGCGAGCCGGAGGCGATCCGCCAGGGATTCCTCTACCTGTGCGTGCTGCCGTCGACCATCTCGACCTCCGTCGTGCTCACGGCCGTGGCGCGCGGCAACACGGCCGGCGCGCTCTTCAATGCCGCGTGCTCGAACCTGATCGGCGTCTTCGCCACGCCGCTGCTCGTGCAGCTGCTGATGAACCGCACCGGTGAATCCGGGCCGGTCGGCCCGCTGCTGCTCAAGATCACGCTGCTCACGCTCGTGCCGTTCCTGCTCGGGATGCTGCTGCGGCCCCGGGCGGCCGCGTGGGTCGATGCGCGCAAGGCCTGGGTCGGGCGCATCAGCAACGCCCTCATCCTGTTCATCGTCTACACCGCCTTCTGCGATTCCGTGCGGGAAAGGATCTGGGCCACGCATGGGGCCGCGCTCACGGTGCGCACCGGCGCGCTGGTGACCGGGCTTTTCCTCCTGATGTCGGTGCTGGTCTACGCGTCCTGCCGCGCGCTGCGGCTCAACCGCGCGGACCTGATCGCGGCCTATTTTTGCTCGGTGAAGAAGACGCTCGCCATGGGCGTGCCACTGGCGGTGCTGATCTTCGGCGACCGCGCGGACCTGCCCCTGATCCTGCTGCCGATCATGTTTTACCACCCCCTCCAGCTTTTCCTGAACGGCCTGCTGGCCAGCCGCTGGGCCCGGGATTAGGGCCGGCGACTTACTTGGCCAGCTCGGCCAGGATGGTGTCGGCCTGCTTCTCGGTCGTGCCCTTGTAGTCCGTGTAGACGATCTTGCCGTCCTTGATCAGGTAGGCGGAGCGGTGCGCCATGTCGGTCATCGGCATCGCGGTCGGCACGCCGAAGGCATTGATGAACGCCTTGTCCATGTCGGCGATGAGGGTGAAGGGCAGGTGGTATTTCTCCTTGAAGGCCTTTTGCGCGGCGACGTCGTCGTGGCTCACCCCGATCACGGCCACGCCCTTCTTGGTCAGCGCCTCGTAG
>Ga0228698_1000722_pt1 | contig 20913 bp, 10 predicted proteins | sample McNCre117_Aug_MG_FD_178015 | JGI IMG/M metagenome (GOLD analysis project Ga0228698, IMG submission 178015) | Freshwater microbial communities from McNutts Creek, Athens, Georgia, United States - 1-17_Aug_MG | ecosystem: Environmental > Aquatic > Freshwater > Creek | place: USA: Georgia...
GGAATCCACGGCCGGGCTCGCTCCACAGCCGGACCGACCATAACCCGCGAATACCGTTTTATGCTCCGGACAAAACTTTCCGCCGTGATGGCCGCCGGCTTGCTGGGGCTCTCCGCCCCGGCCCAGATCGTGCAGCCCAGCTCCGCGCTGACCCCGGACGGGTTTGCCTCGCGCTTCCTCGGGCAGGCGACCTTTGGGCCGACTCCCGAGGGGATCGTCGAGTTGAAGAACCTGGGCTACGATTTCAATGCCTGGATCGACCGGGAGGCGGCCAAGGCGCCGACCTACTCCGCGCCGCTGGCCGTGGCGGCCCTGACGTCGGGCGGGATCACGAAGATCCAGAACGCGCAGAACCGCCGGGCCCGCAACGAGGTCATGATCTCCGGCAATGACCAGCTGCGCCAGCGCGTCGCCTACGCGCTCAGCCAGATCTTCGTCATTTCCGACAACAACTCCGCCATCGCCAATGCCAACGAGGGCTCGTGCAGCTATTACGACATGCTGGTGCGCGACAGCTTCGGCACCTTCCGCCAGCTGCTGCTGGATGTGACCTATCACCCGATGATGGGCCGCTACCTCAACCAATACCGCAACCGCAAGGCCGACCCGGCCAAGAACACCAGCGCCGACGAGAACTATGCGCGGGAGGTGCAGCAGCTTTTCTCGGTCGGCCTCTACCTGCTGAATCCCGACGGCACCGACCAGACCGACGGCGCGGGCCGGGCGCTGGAAACCTACACCAACGCCCAGATCACCGAGTTTGCGAAAGTGTTCACCGGCTTGACCGATGAGGACCACAATCCCAACCCGGTGGGCACCGGCACCGGGCGCACCGATTTCCCCAACGTGCCGCAGAACTACACCGAGCCCATGAAGATGTGGCCGGGCCAGCATGATCCGAACGCCAAGGCGCTCCATCACTACGCCGGGGCCCGCAAGCCCGACCTGCCGGCGGGCCAGAGCGGGACGCAGGATATCAGCGACGCCATCGACAACCTGGTGGAGCATCCCAACACCGGGCCGTTCATCTCGCGGCAGTTGATCCAGCGCCTCGTCACCTCGAATCCCTCGAACGCCTACGTCGGCCGGGTGGCCGGGGTGTTCGCGAACAACGGCCGCGGCCAGCGCGGCGACCTGCTGGCGGTGATCAAGGCGGTGCTGCTGGACCAGGAGGCGCGGCAGGCGGCCTTCATCGTGGACCCGGAGCACGGGAAGCTGCGCGAGCCCTTCCTCCGGATGACGCACCTGCTCCGCGCCTTCCACTACAAGGTCGCCGCCGGTGTCCTGCCCTACGATCTCGGCAGCGCCACCGAGGGCACGCTCGGCCAGTTCCCGCTGGCCGCCCCGTCCGTCTTCAATTTCTACTCGCCCGACTACCAGCCGCAGGGCCCGATCGGCGACGCCGGCCTGGTGGCGCCGGAGTTCCAGATTCAAAACGCGGTGTTCGGCGTCGCCACCCCCAACCTCTACTACAACCTCACCAACACGGCGGTGGGCGGCTTCTCGCTCGATCTGAGCCCGCAGGCCGCCTTGGGCGACAACCCGGCGGCGCTGGTCGACAACGTGGACCTGCTGCTGACCGCCGGCACACTCAGCTCCGCCTCCCGCGCGAAGGTGGTGGCGGCCGTCACCGCCGTGACCCAGGCGATGGTGCCCGCGGGCAGCACGCTGGGCCTGACCCGGGCCCGCCTCGCCGTTTACCTCGTCGCCATCTCCCCCGACTACGCGATCCAGAAATAGGCACCATGAGCACTCCTTCCGCCCCGCCGATCAACCGCCGCGAATTCCTGGGCCAGGCCAGCTGCCGTGCCGTCGGTTCCACGGCGCTGTTTTCCACCCTGCTCACCCTGCGCCTCGCCAACTCGCTGTCGGCCCAGACCGTCAGTGCAGGCGGCGACTACAAGGCGCTCGTGTGTCTTTTCCTGGCCGGGGGCAACGACTCGTTCAACATGCTCGTGCCGACATCGACCGGCGAATACGCCGCCTATGCGCGGGCCCGCGGCAACCTGGCGCTGGCCAGCGATTCCCTGCTCTCGATCACGCCGACCAACCTCGGCGGACGCACCCTGGGCCTGCATCCTTCCATGCCCGAGTTGCGCGACCTGTTCGTCCAGGGCAAGCTTGGCTTCGTCTCCAATGTCGGCTCGCTCATCCGCCCGCTCACCCTGACCGACTACCGTGCCGGCCGCTCGCTGCCGGTCTCCCTCTATTCCCATGCGGACCAGGTCAAGCAGTGGCAGACCTGCATTCCCGATCAGCGCACCGCCATCGGGTGGGGCGGCCGGGCGGCCGACATCATCGCGTCCCTGAACGACCCCAGCCTGGTGTCGATGAACATCTCGCTTTCCGGCCAGAATATCTTCCTGACCGGAGAGAAGGCGTTCACCTACAGTGTCGGCTCCAGCGGAGCCACGGCGCTGACCGGCTACGATACCGCGGCGGTGAACAATCTCACGACCCAGCGCACCAAGGGGGTGGACGGCATGCTGGGCCAGCAATACCGCAGTCTTTTCGAGCAGACCTATGCCAACAGCACGCGCGAGGCGATCGACTCCTACAAGGAGTTCACGAACGCCCTGTCCGGCGTCACGCTCAGCACCGTCATCCCGAGCGGCAATTCCGTCGCTAGCAACCTGGCGATGGTGGCCCGCACCATCGCCGCGCGGTCCAAGCTCGGGGCTCGCCGCCAGGTGTTCTTCGTGCTGCTGGGCGGATTTGACCTCCATGACAACCTGCTGACGGGCCAGCCGGCGCTGCTCAAGAACGTCAGCCAGGGCGTCAGCACGTTCTGGTCCGCCCTGAACGAGATCGGCATGCAGAATCAGGTCACCCTTTTCTCCGCCTCCGATTTCGGGCGGACGCTTACCTCCAACGGCGACGGTTCCGACCATGCGTGGGGCGGGAACCATTTCGTGCTCGGTGGGGCCGTGCAGGGCGGCCAGGTCTTCGGCGACAAGGCGGCCGGCTACTATCCCGACATGCAGAACATCTCCGCGATCGACACGGGGCAGGGCCGGCTCATTCCGGGCGTGGCCGTCGATGAATATGCGCGGGATCTGCTCACCTGGTTTGGCATCACCGGCACGAATCTCGACTATGTGCTGCCGGCCTTCAGCAGCCGCTTCGCGGGTCGCAATCCGCTGGGTATCCTGGGCCAGGCATCCTCCGCGCCCACCCCGGCGCCCACGCCGACACCTACGCCAACGCCCACCCCGACCCCCACGCCCAGCGCCGGTGGCAGCAGTGGCGGCGGCGGGGGTGGCGGCGGGGGCGCCAGTCCGATCTTCCTCGGGGCATTGGGTGCGGCGGCGTTGTTGCGTCTCCGGCAAAAGCGACTGGCGGCCCGTGCGGCCGGACCCGCCGGAGCGGCCGGCACTCCAGGGAAATGAGCCTGCGGATGCTCGCCTTTCGCCGGCAAGCGCGTGAGTCTGGCCGGGTTCCCGTGACCCGCCGATCCCTGGTCCTCCTGCTTCTCCTTCCGGCGGCGGCCTGCGCCACGCCGGCGTTCGACCTGATGCTGTATGATGGCAACATCTACACGGGTGACCCGCGGCACCCGAAGGCCGAGGTCGTGCTGGTGCGCGACGGCCGCATCACCTATGTCGGCACGAAGGCGGAGGCGAATCTCCTCCCGGCCGGCGCCGGCCCCCAGCGGGTCATCGACCTGCACGGGGCGACCGTGCTGCCGGGCCTGAACGACGCGCACCTGCACCTCAGCGGCGTGGGATTTCGCGAGCTCTCCTTCGACCTGGAGGGCAGCACCGGCATCCCCGACCTGCGGGCGAAACTCCAGGCACGCATCGCGCAGGCCGGCCCGAAGCGCTGGATCGTCGGTCGCGGCTGGATCGAGACGCACTGGACGCCGGCGGTGTTTCCGCGGGCCCGCGATCTTGACGATATTTCCCCCGACAACCCGGTGGTGCTGAAACGCGCCGACGGCCACGCGATCGCCGTCAACAGCCTGGCCTTGAAGCTGGCCGGCATCGGCCGGTCCACGCCGAACCCGCCGGGCGGCGAGATTCTACGCGACCCGGCGACCGGTGAGGCGACGGGCATGCTGGTGGATCAGGCCATGCGGCTGGTGGAGCGCCTGGTGCCTTCGTCCACGGCGGCGGAAACGGAACGCGCCCTGGTGATCGGCGCGGCGCGCGAGGTCGCGCTCGGCTGGACCGGCGTGCAGAACGCCGGCACCAGCTTCGAGGAGGCCGAGCTGACCCGCCGCCTTGTGGCCGAGGGAAAAATCAAGCTGCGGGTCTACGACGCCGTCAGCGGCCCGGGCCCGGCCGCCGAGAAGCTGCTCCAGGCCGGGCCGGTCATCGGCGAGAGCGGCGGCCGTTACACGCGGCGCGGCGTGAAGCTTTATATCGACGGCGCGCTCGGCTCGCGCGGCGCGGCGCTGCTGGCGCCGTATGCCGACGCCCCCTCCCGCGGCCTGTTGATGCAGCAGGAGGCGGACCTGCGTCCTTTCCTCGAGCAGGCCCTCCGGCGCGGCCTGCAGGTCGAGACGCACGCCATCGGTGATCTCGGCAACCGGCTGATGCTCGACTGGTATGAGAAGGCCTTCGCGGCCGTGCCGCCGCTCGAGCGCTTGATCCCGGAGCCGCGCTGGCGCATCGAGCACGCGCAGATCCTCAGCCCCGCGGACATCCCGCGCTTCGCCCGGCTGGGCATCATCGCCTCCATGCAACCGTCGCACGCCATCGGCGACCTGTATTTTGCCCCGGCGCGGCTCGGCCCCGCGCGGCTGGCCGGCGCCTACGCCTGGCAGTCGCTGCTGGAGTCCGGCGCGGTGCTGGCGGCCGGTTCCGACGCCCCGGTGGAGCGGGGGGAGCCGATGATCGAGTTTTATGCCGCCGTGGCGCGGCGGTCGCCGGATGGCTTTGCCAACGCCGACTGGCACCTTGAGCAGCGGATGACGCGCGCGCAGGCGCTGCAGGCGCTGACGCTGAGCGCCGCCTTCGCCACGTTCCAGGAAAAGGAGCGGGGCACGATCGAGCCGGGCAAGCTGGCCGACTTCACGGTGCTGTCGGCCGACATCATGCAGATCCCCGAGGCCGAGATCCTGCACACCCGGTGCCTGATGACCATCGTGGGCGGGGAAGTGGTCTATGAGGCGAAGCCGGCCGGGCCCTGACCGCGGCCTAGGATACGACCGCTGACCTTGCCACCCGATGCCACGCATCGGCGTGTTCCCCGGCCGCTGAGGTCAACTAATAGTATACTTGAGCCCTGGGGCGCTCCCCGGGGACGGGCGAAACGGGTCGGCGACCCGGCGCCTTGCTCAGCCGAAGAATGGCCGCAGCGTGCGGCTGAGTTCGTCATGCCGGCCTTGCAGGTCCCGGTAGAGCGCGCGGTGCGTGGCCTGCGGGGTGCAGCGGGTGGCTTCGTCCAGCGCCACGGCGTGCGCCGTGAAATCGGCCAGCTTCATCTTGCGACCCTCGCCCAACGCGACACACCACGCAGCCTGGAGGGCGCCGCCGAGGGCCGCGCCCTCGTCCTCCACCATCGCGACCACGGGCACGCCGAAAATATCGGCCATGAGCTGGCGCCACACCGCGGACCGCGCCCCGCCGCCCGTGACGCGGATCTCGCGCGGCTTGAGGCCGAGCGCCGTCAGCCGGCGCAGGCCGTAGTTCATGTTCAAGGTCACCCCTTCCAGCGCGGCGCGCGCCAGGCCGCCGGGGGTGAGAGAGGTGCGGTTCAAGCCGGCCAGCACGCCGGTGCCGCGCGGCAGGTTGGGCGTGCGCTCGCCGTCAAAGTAGGGGAGCAGCGCCAGGCCGCCCGCGCCGGCGGGGGCGGCGGCCACGGCCTGGTCGAGCCCGGCGTGATCCCAGCCGAAGAGCCGGCGGAACTGCTCGGTGACGAGCGTGACATTCATCGTGCACAACAAAGGCAGCCAGCCGCCGGTGGAATCGCAGAACGCGGCGATCTCGCCGTGCGGATCAACCACGGGCTTTTTGCTATAGGCGTAGATGGTGCCGCTGGTGCCGAAGCTCGCGCTGACCACACCCGGGGCGACGTTGCCGGTGCCGATGGCGCCCATCATGTTGTCGCCGCCGCCGGCGCTGACGACCACGCCGGGCGACAGGCCGTATTGCCGGGCCAGCCCGGGGCGGAGCGTGCCGGCGCGGGCGCTGGACTTCGCCAGCGGTGGCAGCCAGTCGAGCAGGTTCTTGTCGATGGCCTTGATCACGGGAGCGGACCAGGTGCGCCGCCGCACATCCATGAGCGCGGTGCCGGAGGCGTCGCCGGGCTCCATGAAATAATTCCCGGTGAGATGGTAATTGAGATAGTCGTGCGGCAGCAGCACGTGGCGCAGGCGGCGGTAGCTGGCCGGCTCGTGGCGCTTCAGCCAGAGGATTTTCGGCGCGGTGTAACCGGGCAGGAAGGGCAGGCCGGCCGCGCGAATCACCGCCTTGGTGCCGCCGAGCTTCCGGGTGAGCAGGGCGCATTCCGGCGCCGTGCTGGTGTCGCACCACAGCTTGGCCGGGCGGATGACCGCGCCCGCGGCGTCGAGCGGCACGAAGCCGTGCTGCTGGCCCGAGACGCCGATGCCCCGCACGCGGGCCCGGTCAATCTTGGCACCGACTTCCCGGATGACCGTGTCGAGCGCGGCGGTCCACTCCGCGGGGTGCTGTTCCATGTGTCCGGCGGGCAGGCCGGTAATAAGGGTATGCGGCGCATGGGCCTCGGCGACGACCCGCCCGGTGTCCAGGTCGAGCGCGATGGCCTTGGTGCTTTGGGTGCCGCTGTCGATGCCGAGGAAAAGGGACATGGTAAATAGGGGTAGAGGTGACGCGGGAATCTGCTAGGTAGCAGCTAAACAAACCGGCCAACAATCCCGAAGTGGCGGGCCGGGCGAGGTCCGGCCACCCCGCTGTCGCGCTAATGTTAGACTGAGGGGTCTTTTGATTTCGCCCGCCCGCTTCTATTGTTTCGCCTCACCGGCCCCCTTTCCGGTCCCACCCCTAGGTTTCACCCCTCACCCCGTCCGGCTTCGCATGCGTTCCCCCGCGTCCCTGTCCCGTTACGCTTACCCTAACCCCACCATGAACTACGTAAGAAAATCCCTGACCGCGCTGGCTGTGCTGGCCAGCGCGTGGCCGTTGCTGGCCCAGACCGTGACCCCCGCCTCGAGTCAAGCTGCCGCGCCGGCAGCGACCACGATGAAGCCGGTGGAAAACGCGGCCGACGAAGTCGTCACCCTGACCCCCTTCGAGGTGACCTCGACCCGGGACACCGGCTATCAGGCCACGGAAACCCTGGCCGGCACCCGCATCCGCACCGACCTGAAGGATGTCGGCGGCGCCATTTCCGTCATCACGAAGGAATTCATGCAGGACATCGGCGCGACCGGCAACAGCTCCCTGCTCCAATATACACCCAACGCGGAAGTAGCCGGCACGCGCGGCACCTATGCCGGTTTGGGCAACGCCACCAGCGTCGATGAATCCTCCAGCCTTCGCGCCCCGGGCGGCGCCCAGCGCGTCCGCGGCCTGGCCTCCGCCGACACCACCCGGGACTTCTTTGTCTCCGACATCCCGTGGGACTCCTACATCGTGGACCGCGTCGACATCCAGCGCGGGCCGAACTCCATCCTGTTCGGCCTGGGCAGCCCGGCCGGCATCGTGAACGCCGCGACCCGCAACGCGGAATTCCGCAACAAGTATGAGGTCCAGTTCCGCACCGGCTCCTACGGCAGCAACCGCAGCTCGGTCGACCTGAACCAGGAACTCATCAAGGGGGTCCTGGCCCTCCGGCTCGACGGCCTGTGGAACGACCAGAAATACGAGCAGAAGCCGGCGTTCCAGGACGACAAGCGATTCTACGCCGCGGTCCGCTTCGATCCGCAGCTCTTCAAGGACCGGTCCGCCCACACCAGCATCAAGGTGAAATTTGAAAACGGCGACATCAAGGCCAACCGCCCGCGCATCGTGCCGCCGCAGGACAGCCTCACGCCCTGGTTCCGCGGGGTTGACGCCACCAGCCTCAGCGGCGGCATGGGCAAATACTCGGTCAACAACGGCTACGAGATCGGCTCGGCGCCGGGAACTACCAGCAACTGGCTCGCCGGCGACAGCATCGCCAACCAGCAGCAGCCGATCTGGTTCGAGGACGGCACTACGGGCCAGCTCATGCGCATCTATGGCGGGTTCATCAACACCGGCGCGCTCAATGCCGCCGGCGTCAAGCAGGGCGCCGGCGTCAACCTCATCGGCCAGCGCTATGCGAGCATGTTCTTCGGCCTCGGCAGCATGAGCGCCTACGCCACCAATTCGCAGCTGCCCGGCTATGTCTACGGCCAGTACCGGAACGCGTCGCTGACCGACCCGACCGCCTTTGATTTCTATCACAACCTGATCGACGGTCCGAACAAGTCGGAATTCGAGAAGTGGAACGCCACCAACATCGACCTGACCCAGACGGCGTTCAACGACCGCCTCGGTGTCCAGCTGACCTACGACCGCCAGAAGTACTCGCGCGGCGGCCAGGCCCTGCTCGGCAACCCGACCATCAGCATCGACATCCTGCGGAACTTCCAGGATCTGTCCGCCAATCCCAACTACGGCCGGCCCTATGTCGTGGGCGGTCCGGGCAATGGCAATTCCTACGTGAGCGACCGCAAGACCGTCCGCGGCTCCCTCTTCGGCGAGGTGCGGGCGTCGGACTATTTCGACAAGAACAGCTTCCTGGCGAAGCTGCTCGGCAAACACCGCCTCAACGGGGTCTACAGCGACGAGAAGTACTTCACCGAGAACCGGAGATGGCAGATGTATGCCAACGACGAGGCCTGGTCCCGGTACAAGCTGCAGGGCGCCACCGACGGCATCACGAATCTCGCGCCCGTGGCGGTCATCTACCTCGGCTCGTCGCTGGCCAACGCGACCTCGGCCAACAACGCCAACATCTCGGGCATCACCCAGCCGATCACGATCAAGAGCGGCAACCTCTATGCCTTTGACTCCACCTGGCTCAGCCCCACCGGCGTCAATTTCAGCGACGTGTGGAACGTGCCGGCGAACCTGCAGCCCGCGTTCAACGGCACCACGTTCACCCAGGTCTCGAATCCCGCCAACTACATCGGCTGGAACACCAAGTATGTGATGAACCCGATGAGCTACAACAACGGCCAGGACCTGAGCCTGCTCACGGCGGCCGCCAAGACCATGCGCGAGACCAAGTCTTACGCCGGTTCGTGGCAGGCCTTCCTGTGGAATGACGCCATCGTGCCCACCGTCGGCTGGCGCTACGACGAGGTTGATGGCAAGGGCGTCACCGCGCAATCGGTGCAGGCCAACCGCGGCGCGCTGAACGTGGACCCCGCCGTCTACAAGCTGCCCGACGTTTATCCGGCCAGCCAGATCTTCAAGGATCACTCCACGGCCGGCGGCGTCGTGGTGCACCTGAACAAGCTCTTCGCGGAGAAGGACCACCTGCCGATCAACGTCAGCCTTTCCTATAACAAATCGAACAACTTCCAGGTCACGGACACGCGCCGGGACGTCTACGGCAACCCGATCGCCAATCCGACCGGCGCCACCAAGGACTACGGCATCCTGCTCTCCACGAAGGACGGCAAGTATTCCTTCCGCGCCGTCAAGTACGAGACCAGCCTCGTCGGCGCCAACACCCAGCTCGATAACAGCGGTATCTACAGCACCATCCGCGACTCCCTGAATTGGCGCAACATCAAGACCTACTACATGTCGGCCTATGCCTGGTCCACGGCCGGGCAGACGAACACCGCGCATTTCGCCGGGAACCGGTACATGTGGGATCCGGCCTGGGTGGATGCGAGCGGCCGGCCGGTCGCCTCGGGCAGCCTTGCCTCGGGTCCCGCCGGGTCGCACTTGGAAACGCAGGCAGAGGCCGATGTACACCGCGATGCGGCGATCAAGGCCATCAATGACATGCAGATCTGGCTCGCGGCCAGGGGCTACTTCCCGGCGTGGAACTACGGCACGGGACCGACGACGCAGGCGGCCTTGCAGACGCGCGGCCAGTACGAGGCCAATCCCATCCTGCCCGACCCGGCGAGCGTGTACGACTATCGCACGGCTCCGCTGATGCAGGGCTTCGCGGTGACCGCTGACACCCAGTCGAAGGGCTATGAATTCGAGCTCACGGCCAATCCGACGCCGAACTGGCGCGTTGCGTTCAACGCCTCCAAGACCACGGCCGTCCGCACCAACGTCGGCGGCCCGGTGCTGGATGACCTGGTTGCCTACTTTGACACCCTGATGGCCGGCCCCGCCGGTGACCTGGTCCGGTTCAATTCCGATTATTCCGCCGCGAACCAGCTGCGCATCGTCTGGAACAGCTGGCGCGGCCAATACACGCTCATGAAGCTCCAGTCCGGCGCGGCCGCGTCCGAGCTCCGCAAGTGGCGCTACAACGTCGTGTCCAACTATTCGTTCACCCACGGCATGCTGAAGGGTGCCGGTGTCGGCGCCAGCTACCGCTGGCAGGACAAGGTGGTCATCGGCTACCCGGTGATCCCGGGGACCAACGGCCAGGCGAGCTTCGACCTGACCAAGCCCTACTTCGGGCCGTCCGAGGATGCCCTGGACCTTTGGGTCAGCTATCAGCGCAAGATCACCAAGAAGATCGACTGGAAGATCCAGCTGAACGTCCAGAATGCCCTGCAAAACAACGGCCTGATTCCGATCTCGGTCCAGCCCGACGGCAAGACCTGGGCCTCGGTCCGCGTCAAGCCGATCCAGGAATGGTTCGTGACGAACACCTTCACCTTCTAAGCAGGAGCCCATCACTTCAGGGGGACCGAGCACCGGTGTTGGGCTCGGTCCGCAAGGCGGCCTGGCTAATACCCAGGCCGCCTTTTGCTTGTTGACCCGCCCACCCTTAACTTCCGCCAATATCACTCTCATGCCTGTCACGGCGCCCACCTTCGCCGGCCGCTTCACCCGCCCGTTTCTGGCCGGGTTCGCCGTGGTCCTCGTGGTACTCGCGGGTTGCGGCACCGCACCCGGGTCGCGGCCGGCCGCCTGGGTCGGCACATGGGCGACCTCGCCCATGGTCGAAAACAAGGATGCGAGCACGCCGGTCCTGGCCGGGTCCACGCTGCGGCAGGTCGTGCGGGTGTCGGTGGGGGGCAGGCGCCTGCGCTTGCGCGTCTCCAACGCCTTCGGGCGCAGCGGCCTCGCGATCGCCTCGGCTGAACTTGCCCTCCCGGCCGACGGCGCCGCGATCGGGGCCGCCGTCCCGGCACGCCTGAGCTTCGGCGGGCAACCCGGTGCCGTCGTCCCCGCCGGTGCCGTGATCCTGTCGGACCCGCTGGAATTTCCGCTCCCGGCGCTGGCCGACGTGGCGATAACGCTCCGGTTGGCGGAGGTGCCGGAAATCGTCACCGGTCATCCCGGCGCCCGCGCCACCTCGTGGTGGCGGAGAACCGCCGACGCCACGCCGGACAATTGGGGCCAGGCGCCACACGTGGACCGCTGGTATTTCATCACGGGCATCGACGTCGAGACCGTGGCGCCACCCCGGGCGGTCGTGTTGCTCGGCGACTCGATCACGGACGGCTACGGCGTGAAGCCCGGCACGCACCAGCGGTGGACGGACAGCCTGTCGCGCCGTTTCCGGGCCAACCCCGCGACGGCGGACATCGGCGTACTCAACCAGGGCATCGGCGGCAACCGGCTGCTGCGGGACGGTGCGGGGCCCAACGTCCTCGCCCGGTTCGAGCGCGACGTGCTGGCGCAAACCGGCGTGCGCTGGCTGGTGGTGCTCGCCGGCATCAACGACATCGGCACGCGGCTCGACGCCCGGAAGAAGGGCGAGCCGTTCGCCTGCGCGGCCGACCTGATCGCCGCCTACGGCCAGATTGTCGCCCGGGCGCATACCGCCGGGATCAAGGTGTACGGCGCGACCATCACGCCCTATGCCGGCGCCGGTTTCTACTGGAGCGAGGATGGCGAGGCGGACCGGCTGGCCATCAACGAGTGGATCCGTACCAGCGGGCGGTTCGATGCCGTGATCGATTTCGACGCCGCCCTGCGCGATCCGGGCAACCCTTCGCGCCTTGCCCCGGCGTTCGATTCCGGCGATCATCTCCATCCCTCGCCGGCCGGTTACACCGAAATGGCCCGGGTCGTCGACCTGAACCTCTTCGCCCGCCCGGCCGCGCCCTGATTCCCATGCAAGCCCTGGTGCTCGAGAAAACCAAGTCACTCGCGCTGCGCGACTTTCCGATCGAGGAACCGCTGGGCGCCCATGATGTACGCGTCCGCATCCACACGGTGGGGATCTGCGGCAGCGACGTGCACTACTACCAGCACGGCCGCATCGGGCCGTTTGTTGTCCGGGAGCCGATGATCCTCGGGCACGAGGCCGCCGGGGTGGTCACGGAGACCGGTGCCGCGGTCACGGGCCTCGGCGTAGGCGACCGGGTCTGCATGGAGCCGGGGATTCCCGACCCCAACAGCCGCGCGACGCGGCTCGGTCTCTACAATCTCGACCCGGCCGTGCGCTTCTGGGCCACGCCGCCCGTGCACGGTTGCCTGCGCCCGGACGTCGTCCACCCGGCCGCGTTCACCTTCAAGCTGCCCGACAACGTCTCGTTCGCCGAGGGGGCGATGGTCGAGCCCCTCGCCGTCGGCCTGCATGCCGCCAACAAGGCCCGGCTGCGCCCCGGCGACATCGCCGTCGTGCTGGGCGCCGGGCCGATCGGGATGGTCACGGCGCTGGCGGCCCTCGCCGGCGGCTGCGCCCAGGTGATCATCACCGATGTGCAGGCCCCGAAGCTCGCGCTGGCCGCGAAACTCGGCCCGATCCTGCCCGTCAACGTGCGCGAGCAGGACCTGAAGGCCGTCGTGAACCGGCTGACGGGCGGGTGGGGCGCCGACGTGGTCTTCGACGCCGTGGGCCTGCCGCAATCCGCCAACCAGGCGCTCGACGTGCTCGCGCCGGGCGGCTGCGTGGTGCTGATCGGCATGCCCGGCGCGCCCGTGCCCCTCGATGTCGTCGCCGCGCAGGTGAAGGAGGCGCGCCTCGAGACCATCTTCCGCTACGCCCATGTCTTTCCCCGCGCCCTCGCCCTCATGGGCAGCCGGAAGATCGACGTGCGCCCGCTGATCACCGACGCCTACGGGTTTGCCGATGCGGTGGCGGCATTTGACTACGCCTCGAACATGAAACCGACGAGCGTGAAGGTGCAGATCACCCTCTGACCCGGCTTTCCGCATGAAATCCTTACCGATCACCGCGTGGCTGGGCCTCGCCTTCCTCGGCTCCGGCCTGGCCGCCGCCGAGCTTCCGTGCCTGCGCCGGCAGGGCACGGCGACCCAGCTCATCGTCGACGGCCGGCCGTTCCTCGCGCGCGGCGGCGAACTCGGCAACTCCAGCGGCGAGCCCGGCTACCTGCGCCCCGCCTGGCCGAGACTGAAGGCGATGAACCTCAACACGGTGGTCGCACCCGTCTACTGGGACGTGCTCGAGCCGGTGGAGGGCCAATGCGATTTCTCCACCGTCGACGGCCTCATCACCGACGCGCGGGCGAACGGGATGCGACTGGTCCTCCTCTGGTTCGGTTCATGGAAAAACAGCATGTCGTGCTACGCGCCGGCCTGGGTGAAGCGCGACCAGGCCCGCTTTCCCCGCGCACAGGACTCGGCGGGCCGCGGGCTGGAGATCCTCTCGCCCTTCCATGCGGCCGGCCGCGACGCCGACACCCGCGCCTTTGCCGCGCTCATGCGGCACCTCAAGGCGGGCGACCCGGAGCACACGGTGATCATGGTGCAGGTCGAGAACGAGATCGGCATGATCCCCGAGGCGCGCGACCACAGCCCCGAGGCGGAGAAGCAGTTCGCCGGGCCCGTGCCGGCGGGGCTGATGGATTACCTGGGGAAAAACCGCGCGCAGCTCGCGCCGGAACTGCTGGCCGCCTGGAACGCCGCGGGCGGCCGGACCGCCGGCACCTGGGCCGAGGTTTTCGGCGCCGGGCCGGCCGGGGAGGAAATCTTCATGGCGTGGCACTTTGCGGCCTACACCCAGGCGGTGGCCGCGGCCGGCAAGGCCGAGCTGGCCCTGCCGATGTTCGCCAACGCCGCGCTCATCCGCCCCGGCTACCAGCCGGGCCAGTATCCGAGCGCGGGGCCCCTGCCGCACCTGATCGATGTCTGGCGCGCGGCCGCGCCGGCCCTGGATTTCCTGGCCCCGGACATCTATTTCCAGAACTTCTCCCATTGGGCGCAGCTCTATACCCGCGGCGGCAACCCGCTCTTCATCCCCGAGGCGATGCGCAGCCCGGAGGCGTCGGTGAACGGGCTCTACGCGTTCGGGGCGCTTGACGCGATCGGGTTCAGTCCCTTCGCCATCGAGTCCAACAACGAGCCCGCCGCCGGCTTCCTGGCGGCGAGCTTCGACCTCGTGCGGCAGCTCACGCCGCTGCTCGCCGAGAAGCAGGGCCGCGGCCTCACGGCCGGGTTTCTGCAGGAGAGCGCGGAGTCCAAGCAGCCGCAGCAGGTCCGGCTGGGCCACTGGATCCTCCGCGCGTCCTTCGAGCGGGCCGCCCCGCCGCAGCTGGCGGACGGGCTGGCGGTCGTCATCGGGACGGAAAACTCCGCGCTGGCGGCCGGCGGCCGCGCCGGCGCCGCCCCGGCCGGCGGGCTCGCGATCGCGCTCGGCGACGACGAATTCCTGTTCGCCGGCATCGGCCTCACCATCACCTTCGAACCGGCCGAGGGCGGCGGGCAGGCCGGCCTCCTCAGTTGCGAGGAGGGCGGCTACGCCGAAGGCCGGTGGCAGCACACGCGCTGGCTGAACGGTGACCAGACCCACCAGGGCCGGCATGTCCGGCTCGAGCCGGGCCGCTTCACGATCCAGCGCGTGAGGCTCTATCGCTATCGCTGACCAATTTCCCCATGACTCGCGGCTTTCGAATCCTGCTCCTTTTGCTTGGCCTCGCCCTGATCACGGCCCGCGCCGACTCCGTCAAGCGGGTGGCGCTCGTCTTTGACGACGGCCCCAGGCCCGCCGACGCGGGTCCCCTGCTGGAGCTGCTGGCCCGGGAGAAAGTGCGCGTCACCTTCTCGCTCGTCGGCGACCGGGTGAACGAGAACCCGGACACGGCCCGGGCGATGGCCGCCGCGGGCCACGAGATCGCCAACCATTCGCAGACCCACTCGCACCCGCGCGACCTGGCCGATGCCGGGCTGGACCGGGAGGTCGCCGCCGCGCAGGAAAGGATCACCGCGACCGTGGGCACCGCCCCGCGGTGGTATTGGCCGCCTTACCTGGAGATTGACGACCGGGTGCGCGCGGCGGTGGCGCACGCCGGCCTCACCCCCTACACGCCGAGGCACCTCGTGGTCTCGATGGATTATGACCGGTCGGTGCCGGCGGCGGAAATCCTGCGCCGCGCCACGACCGATGTGCGGGACGGCTCGGTGATCCTGTTCCACGAGTGGCGGGCGGAGACGCGCGAGCAGCTGCCGGCGATCCTCGCCGAGCTCCGGCGGCAAAACTGTGTTTTCCTCACGTTCAGCGAACTCTACGACCCGCCGGCCGCGCCGATGACGGCGGGCGCGACCGGGCAGACAAGCCTGCCAGCGGGGGGTGAATCGCTCATCGCCGGCGACGCCAGCGCCGCGTTCGCCGCCACGGGCAGCGAGGGCAACGGGGACGCCATCAGGTGCACCGCGGTCGACGCGACCGGCCCGGGTTTCAGCCGGGCACTGCGCGTCGAGACCAGCCGCGACCTCAGCCCGGCCTGGGCGGTCGAGCTGCGGGCACCGCTCGACCGCGCGGTGAAAAAGGGCGACACCGCCCTGCTGCGGTTTTTTGTCCGCAACATCGCCTCCGCCGACGAGACCGGCGCCGGGCAGGTGCGCGTGGCGGTGCAGCAGGCGGGGCCGAACTACCAGAAGAGCCTGGAGAATACGGTCACCATGGGCGCGGCCTGGCAGGAATACCTGATGCCGTTCACGTTTGCCGACGATTACGGGCCGGGCGCGGTGGAGCTGACCTTTGGCTTCGGCTTCAAGCGCGAGACGCTCGAGCTCGGGGGCATCGAGCTGCTGCACTACGGCCGCCGCGTGGCGCTCGCGGCGCTGCCCAAGACGCGCTTCACCTACGCCGGCCGGGAGCCGGACGCCGCCTGGCGGCGCGAGGCCCTGGCGCGCATCGAACAGGTGCGGAAGTCCGAGTTCCTGATCGAGGTGCGCGATGCGGCCGGGCAGCCCGCGGCCGGCGCCACCATTCGCGTCGAGCAGCGCCGGAGCGCCTTCCAGTTCGGCTCGGCCCTGCAGTTTGCCCGCCTCGTGCAGGATTCGCCCGACAACCGGGTCTACCGCGAGAAGGTGCTCACGCTCTTCAATGCCGCGAGCCCGGAGAACGACCTGAAGTGGCCGGTGTGGAACGGGGAGTGGGAGGGACCGTACGACCGGGATCAGTCCCTGGCGGCGTTGCGCTGGCTCCGGGAGCATGGGTTGCATGTGCGCGGCCACGTGCTGGTCTGGCCGGGGTGGAAAAACCTGCCCAAGAGCATCGGCGCGCTGAAGGATGGCCGGAAGAACCAGGCCAGGATCCCGCCCCTCGTCCTCCAGCACATCGCCGACATCACCGGGGCGACGCGCGAGTTCGTGCAGGAGTGGGACGTGCTCAACGAGCCCTACGACAACCACGACCTGATGGCGCTCTTCGGCGCCGACATCATGGTGGACTGGTTCAAGGCCGCGCAGGCCGGCGCGGCCGCGGGCGCCCCGCTGTTCCTGAACGATTACAGCAACCACGACCTGGTCGCCGACAAGAAGCACTGCGCCGACTTTTTCCGCGTGGCGAAATTCCTCCAGGCGAAGGGCGCGCCGCTGGGCGGCCTGGGCCTGCAGGGTCACTTCAGCGCGCAGCCCAACCCGCCCGAGCGCGTGCTGGCGGCGCTGGAGGCTTACGCGGAGTTCAAGCTGCCCATCCGCATCACCGAGTTCGACGTCAACACCGACGACGAGCAGCTGCAGGCGGACTACACGCGCGACTTCCTCATTCTCGCCTACAGCCACCCGTCGGTCGTGGGCGTGCAGCACTGGGGGTTCTGGGAAAAGGCCCACTGGCGGCCGTCCGCGGCGCTGTTCCGCGCCGACTGGTCGCCCAAGCCGGCCGCAAAGGTTTACGAGGACCTGGTGCTCCACCAGTGGCGCACGAAGCTCCAGGGGCAGGCCGGCGCCAAGGGCAAGGTCGGCGGCCGGGGCTTCCACGGGGACTATGTCGTGACCGTCGAGAAGGACGGCAAGCGCGTCGAACAGGCCTTCACGCTGCGCCCGGAGGATCCCAGGACAACCGTCACGATCACCCTCCCGTAGCGCCCGGCGCGCCCCGGAGTGAAGCGGGTGTTGTACGAATGCATTTTCAGCCCAACCCTTACTGGTCATGAAACTCGGCCTCGGCCTCTACCGGCACATGCTCAACCGCGAGAACTTCGCCTTCGCAAAGCAGGCCGGCGCCACGCACATCGTCGCCCACCTGGTGGATTATTTCCGCGGCGGCGGGCACGTCGGCCCGGACGACCAGCCGACCGGCACCGACTGGGGCTGGGGCCTCGCCGGCGACCCGGACAAGCTCTGGACCCTGGAGGAACTGAAGGCCCTGCGGCGCGAGACCGAGGCGGCCGGCCTGAGGCTCGAGGCCATCGAGAACTTCGACCCGGCGCATTGGGGCGACATCCTGCTCGACGGCCCGAAGCGCGCGCAGCACATCGGGAACGTGCAGACCATCATCCGCCGCCTGGGCGAGGCGGGCATTCCGATCATGGGCTACAATTTCTCCATCGCGGGCGTCGCCGGCCGCACCAAGGGCAATTACGCCCGCGGGGCCGCGCCGGCCGTCGGCATGGAGGGTCCCTACGACCTGCCGATGCCCAACGGCCTCGTCTGGAACATGGTCGTGGATCCGACCGCGCCGGCCCGCCACACCGGCACGATCCCGCCGGCCACGCCCGAACAGCTCTGGTCGCGGTTGCAGCGGTTTCTGGACGAGGTGCTGCCCGTGGCGGAAAAGGCCGGAGTGCGCCTGGCGCTGCATCCCGACGATCCGCCCATGCCGACCATCCGCGGCCAGCCGCGGCTCGTCTACCAGCCGTCGATGTATCAAAGGGTCATCAACCTCAACCCGAGCCCGGCGAACCAGCTGGAGTTCTGTATCGGTTCGCTGGCCGAGATGACCGAGGGCGACATCTACGACGTGGTCGACCAATACAGCCGGCAAAACCGGCTCGGCTACGTCCATCTGCGCAATGTCCGTGACAAGGTGCCGCATTACAAGGAGACCTTCATCGACGACGGCGAGGTCGACGTGCTGCGCGTGCTCGCAATCCTCCGGCAGAACAGGTTTGACGGCGTCATCATCCCCGATCACGCCCCGCAGATGAGCTGCGCCGCCCCGTGGCACGCGGGCATGGCCTTCGCCATGGGCTACCTCAAGGCCGGCATCCAATCCCTCGATCAACCATGAACCTCCCCGAAGCTTTTTCCCTGCGCGGCGAAACCGCGCTCATCACCGGCGGTGGCACCGGCATCGGTCTCGCCATGGCCCGGGCCATGGTTGCCGCCGGCGCCAAGGTCGTCCTCGCCGGCCGCCGTGAGGCCGAGCTGGCCGCGGCCGTGCAGGAGCTCGGCGCCGGTGCGGCTCATGTGGTGTACGACGTCAATCGCCTGGAACTGGCGCCCGCACTCGTGGCGCAGGTGGAGAAGGAACACGGGGCCATCACCTGCCTCGTCAACAATGCCGGCCAGAACCTGAAAAAGCCCGCGGTGGACACGACGGCCGAGGAACTTGAGGCGGTCGTGCGGACGCACATTTTCGGCGCGCACGCCCTGGTCCGGGCGGTCGCGCCCGGCATGATGGCGCGGAAGCGGGGCAGCATCCTCTTCACCGCCTCGATGGCGTCGCTCTTCGGCATCCCCAACGTGATCGCCTACACGGCGGCCAAGTCCGCCATGGTCGGCCTGGTCCGCGGCTATGCGGTCGAGTTCTCGCCCCACGGGCTGCGGGTGAATGCCATCGCGCCGGGCTGGATCGACACGGCGATGTCGCGCAAGGCGATGGAGGGTGATCCGGCGCGCAGGAACAAGATCGTCAGCCGCACGCCCATGGCGAAGTTCGGCGACATCGAGGATATCGGCTGGGCGGCGGTCTACCTCAGCTCGCCGGCGGCGAAGTTCGTCACCGGCGTCATCCTGCCCGTCGACGGCGGCGTGAGCATCGGTTTCTGAACCTCACGGCTCAAGCCGCGCGTGCAGGCCGATGACGGCGCCGGTGAAGTGCAGACCGCCACCGGCGGCCTGCACGGTCACAGGCAGCGTCTCGGCGCCGGGCCCCAGGGTCTGCCACACGCCCGGTTTCACGGCGTAGGCGAAGGCGAGGGTGCCTTCGTCGCCGGTCACGCGCAGCTGGAGTTGCGCGGTGTCAGGCAGCTTGGTCCGGGCGATGACCGCCGGGAGCCGGCCGTTGGCGAGCTCGAGGAAGAGCTCCAGCCCGTCCGCCGCACGCCGCACGCCGAGGAAATAGTGATGCAGCTCGCTCTGCAGGATCACGAGGCCGGCCGAGACACCCGTTGCGGCGGGAACCTCGAGCGCGGTGGACGCCTCGAATCCGGCGTGCTGCAGCCGGCGGGCGAGGAAAGACGGGTTGCCCTTGCCGGCGAGGGTATCGGTGCGCGGGATCAGGCTTAGCTTGCCGGCCGGTGCGCCGAGGCTCCACCAGGTCTCGTGCGGCTGGCGGAGCATGATCCAGGGGGACGCGAGGGCCGGCGACGTGAAGTCGTCATGCCAGGTGAAGTTGCCGGTGAGGGGTAGGGCGAGTCGTCCCTGACGAGCCGCTTCAGGCGACGGCTCATCCGGAGGATTCGCCCTACCAGGCGCGGCCACCATATAGGGCACGCGCTCACCCGGCGGGAGGATGACCGGCCAGCCGTCGGCCGTCCATTGCACGGGCAGCAGGAACGTCTCGCGGCCGGTGGTGGTGTATTGTCCGCCGTAGGGGCGACAACCAAGGAAGACCGACCACCACTGGCCGCCGGGGCCCTCGACGAGGTCGGCATGGCCCGTGCAGGTGACGGCATGCGGCGCCGTGCCGTCGAGGTCGCGCTGGGTGAGGATCGGGTTCCTTTCCCAGGGCACGAACGGTCCGGTAACCGACTTGCTGCGGAGGATGACCTGGGAGTGCTGGATGGAAGTGCCGCCCTCGGCGCAACACAGGTAGTACCAGCCGGAGCGCTTGTAGAGGTGCGGGCCTTCGATCCAGACGGGCTTCCGGGCGAGATCCACCCCCCCGTTGACAATGATCGCGCGCGGGCCGACCAGCCTTTGCGTCGCACGGTCGAACTCCTGGATCCAGATGGCGCGGTGGCCCTGATACAGGGGTTTGTTGTCCGGCGGGTTGCCGTTGTTGACCAGCCACGCGCGGCCGTCGTCGTCGAAGAACAGCGCGGGATCGATGCCATCGAAGTTAAGCCAAACCGGATCGCTCCACGGTCCGGCCGGATCGGTGGCGGTCATCAGGAAGTTGCCGCGTTTGTCCACCAAGGTGCAGACGACGTAGAACGTGCCGTTGTGATGGCTGATCGCGGGGGCGAAGATGCCGCGCGTCACGCCGAGACCGTCATAGTTGAGCTGCGTCGGCCGGTCGATGACATGGCCGAGCTGCTCCCAGTTCACCAGGTCGCGGCTGTGAAAGACCGGGATGCCCGGGAAATAGGCGAAGGTGGAGTTGATCAGGTAATAATCGTCTCCGACGCGACAGATGCTCGGATCGGGATAAAAGCCCGCGAGGATCGGGTTGCGGTAGTGGCCGGGCGGGAGCGGCGGCTCGAACACGGTGTCGCGCCCGGTGTACTCGAACCAATCAAAGCTGACGGCGGCGGGCGCGGCGGACGCGGGGAGCACGCAGCCGAGCAGGAGGCCG
>Ga0228698_1000724_pt1 | contig 20863 bp, 15 predicted proteins | sample McNCre117_Aug_MG_FD_178015 | JGI IMG/M metagenome (GOLD analysis project Ga0228698, IMG submission 178015) | Freshwater microbial communities from McNutts Creek, Athens, Georgia, United States - 1-17_Aug_MG | ecosystem: Environmental > Aquatic > Freshwater > Creek | place: USA: Georgia...
CGTGCGCCCAGGCCGGTGCGGGCCCCGGGGGCCGGGGCGCCCCGGCGCGGGCGGGCTTTGGTCGGCGGGGCAGGCGTGTCGTCGTCCGACGGATCGTGGGGGGCGGGCATGGGCCGATTATAGGAAGGGGGGGTGCTTGCGCGGCCTGGCACGGCCCCTGCATGGGTGCGTGGTTCCGGGTTTTGGCGGGGATTGAATCCTGCGGTTACAACCCCGTTCCCCCATGTGGGCGGCCCGTGGGTGAATCGCCATCAAAATCAGGGCATTCCCGCATCGGCGTTTCGGTTTCGTCATCGCCTAGCTGATAGCATTGCCTCAAACTATCAACTCCGCGTCTCTTCCGGCGCTGTCGGAGCGTGTTCTCGTGTCATTTCTCGATCGCATCTTCGGCCGAAAACATCCCCCGATGATCGGGCTGGATGTCAGCTCTTCCAGCGCCAAGCTGGTCGAGCTGGGCCAGACCCCATCCGGTGAGTTGGTTCTCGAGCGTTTCGCCAGCGAGCCCTTTGAAAAGGGCTGGATCGTCGACGGCCAGATCGAGAAATTCGACGAGGTGGCGGATGCCGTCCGGCGTCTGGTTTCCAAGAGCGGCGCCAAGACGCGGGATGCCGTGCTGGCCATGCCGCAGTCGGCCGTGATCACCAAGCGCATCGTGTTGCCTGCGGGTTTGCGCGACACCGAAATGGAAGTCCAGGTCGAGTCCGAGGCCCACCAGTACATTCCGTTCTCGCTCGACGAGGTCAGCCTCGATTTTTGCGTGATCGGCCCCAGCACCAGCTCGCCCGGCGACGTCGACGTGCTGATCGCGGCCTCCCGCAAGGACCGCGTCCAGGACCGCCAAGGCCTGGCCGAAGCCGCCGGCCTGCACCCGGTGGTGCTCGACATCGAATCCCATGCCTCGCGGCTGGCGATGAGCCGCATCATCCAGGCGCTGCCCGAGCAGGGCAAGGACATCCTGGTGGCCTTGTTCGAGATCGGCGCCGATACCGCCAGCCTGAAGGTGCTGCGCGGCGACGAGATGCTCTACGACCGCGATCAGACCTTCGGCGGTGCGCAGCTGACCCAGCTGATTTCCCGCCAGTACGGTTTCTCGTTCGAAGAGGCCGAGCAGAAAAAGCTCGCCGGGGACCTGCCCGAGGATTTCGAATCCACGCTGCTGATGCCCTTCGTGGACAGCCTGGCCCATGAAATCGGCCGGGCCCTGCAGTATTTCTTCACCAGCACGCCGCATCACAAGGTCGATTACGTGATGCTGGCAGGTGGTACCGCCTCGTTGCCCGGTCTGCGCGAGCGGGTCAAGGAGGTCACCGGTTTCGCCTGTCGCGTGATCAACCCCTTCGAGAACATGAAACTCGGCAGTGCCGTGCGCGAGAACAAGCTCCGCCGTGAAGCGCCGTCCTACCTGACGGCTTGCGGCCTGGCGATGCGGAGGTTCGTGCAGTGATTCTGATCAACCTGTTGCCGCATCGCGAAGCGAAGCGGCAAGAGCGCCAACGCGCATTCTTTGCGGGCCTGGGTCTGGCGGCGCTGGTCGGTGGCGCGATGGTCGCCGGCTGGTACACCGTGGTCGAGGGCCTGATTCACGTGCAGGCCGAGCGCAATTCCTACCTGGGCAATGAAATCAAGCGCCTCGACGCCCAGATCAAGGACATCGCCACGCTCCGCGCCGAGATCGACGCGCTGAAGGCGCGCCAGAAGGCGGTCGAAGACTTGCAGTCCGACCGCAACATGCCGGTCTACCTGCTCAACGAACTGGTCAAGCAGACGCCCGATGGCGTCTATCTCACCAGCGTCAAGCAATCCGGTCTCAGCGTCCAGATCCTGGGTCAGGCGCAGACCAACGAGCGCATTTCCGAGTTCCTGCGCAACACGGCCTACAACTCGCCGTGGCTGGAGCGTCCGGAACTGGCGTCGATCAAGGCGACCTCGCCGGCGACGGCCTCCAAGGATCTGCGCCGGGTGTTCGACTTCTCCATGAAGGTCTCGCTCAAGCGTCCGGCTGCGCCGGGCGCGGCGGCCAGCGGGGCCAGCGCCCCGGCCCCGGCCGCCTCGGGTCTGCCGGTGTTCCCGGCCTCCGGCGTCCGCCCTGCGGCGGCCTCGCAGGTGGTGGCGCCTCCGCTCGCCGTGGCCGGCTCCAAGCCTGCCGCATCCGCCTCCAAGGCGCCGGCCGTGTCGCCCTCGTCCACGGGGGCCGCGTCGGCCCCGGTGGCCAAGTCCTCGAAGGGTTGATCATGGCCAGTGCTGCCAAGAATCCCGCCGTTCCGTCCATCGATGTACTGGCCGCCATGCGCGGCAGCGTCGCCCAATTCCGTGACCTCGATCCGCAGCAACCGGGTCAGTGGCCGCTGCTGCCGCGTCTGACGGTGTGGCTGCTGGTCACGGCCGCCGTGGTCGTGCTGGGCTGGTTCCTGCTGCTGACCGAGCAGGCCGACCAACTCACGGCCGAGCGCGACAAGGAGCCCACGCTCAAGACCGAGTACCGCTCCAAGCTGACCCAGGCCGTCAACCTCGAAGCGCTCAAGCGCCAGAAGGAGCAGGTCCAGGAGTACGTGACCCAGCTCGAGAAGCAGCTCCCCGGCAAGGCCGAAATGGATGCGCTGCTGACCGACATCAACCAGGCCGGCGTCGGTCGGGGCCTGGTGATCGACCAGTTCGTGCCGGGCCAGGTCGAGATCAAGGACTACTACGCCGAGCTGCCGATCTCGATCCGCGTCACGGGCCGCTACCACGACATCGGCGCCTTCGCGGCCGACATCGCCAGCCTGTCCCGCATCGTGACCTTGCACAACCTGACCATCAGCGGGGCGCCGCAGGCCAAGGAGCCGGGTCAGCTGAGCATGGACGCCACCGCGCGCACCTATCGCTACCTTGACGCGACCGAAGTCGTCGAGGCTCGCAAGTCCAAGGATCCCAAAGACAAGCAGGACAAGAAATGAGCAAGCCTCTTTCGGCGCTGCTGCTCGTCCCGCTGCTCGTGGGCCTCAGCGCCTGCTCGGGTGACAACGAAGAACTGCAGCAGTGGATGGAGCAGGAACACCGGGCCACGCGCCCGAACGTGCCTCCGATCTATCCCCCCAAGAAATTCAATCCCCAGGCCTACGAGGGGCTCAGTGGCGGAGAACCGTTCGGCGTGCAGAAGTTGGCCGCCGGTGGCGCCGTCGGCACCCGCCCGCCCAACGCGGCGGTCGCGCGCGAGCAGCAACGCGCGCCCGAGGCCCTTGAGTCCTTCCCGCTGGATGCGATGACCATGGTCGGCGCGATCATCCGCTCGGCCAAGGCGCCGCACGCGCTGCTGCGGGTCGACCGCATGCTGCACGATGTCAAGCTGGGGGATCACATCGGTCAGAACTACGGCGAGATCACCAAGATCACCGAAACCGAAATCAGCCTGCGCGAGTGGGTCCAGGATGCCGCAGGAGAGTGGGTCGAGCGCACCAGCACCCTCCAGCTTCAGGAGAAGGCGCGATGATTGTCAGGCAGGAGAAACAGAACATGCGGAGTTGGATGGCTGGGGCCCTGCTGGTCTTGGCAGCAGGGGTGGCCGCGCCGAACGTGGCTTGGGCTGAAGCGAAGATCAAGTCCGTCAGCGGTCTACAACAGGGTGGCTCGGACGTGATCCGGGTCGAACTGTCCGAGCCCTTGAAGGCCGTGCCGGCCGGGTTCGCGATCCAGGCGCCGCCGCGGGTGGCCATCGACCTGCCCGGGGTCAGCAATGCCTCCGGCAAGAGCGTGATCGAACTGGTGCAGGGCAACGTGCGCTCGGTCAACGTGGCCAGTGCGGGCGACCGCACCCGCCTGGTGCTGAACCTCAAGCAGGCGTCCACCTACCGGGCCGAAATCCAGGGCAAGACCCTGCTGATCGTGCTGGACAACGGTGGCCCGGCCTCGGCCAAGGCGGCCGATGCGTCGGCCAAGCCGGCCGAAGCCACGCATTTCGCCAACAGCGAAAACACCGAAACGGTCGAACTCAAGGACATCGATTTCCGCCGCGGCAGCGACGGCTCGGGCCGGGTGGTGGTCGATCTGGCCAGCACCCAGGTGGGCGTGGACCTCAAGCAGCAGGGTCAGAACCTGGTGGTCGAGTTCCTGCGCTCGGCCGTGCCGCAGCGGCTGCGCCGCCGCCTGGACGTGACCGATTTCGGCACGCCGATCCAGAACGTCACCACCACGCAGGCGGGTGACCGCGTGCGCATGGTCGTGTCCCCGCAAGGGGCCTGGGAGCACAGCGCCTACCAGACCGACAACCAGTTCGTGCTGGAAGTCCGCCCGGTGCGCATCGACCCGAACAAGCCGGTGCAGGGCGCGGGCTACCAGGGCGAAAAGCTCACGCTGAACTTCCAGAGCATCGAAGTCCGTGCACTGCTGCAGATCATTGCCGACTTCAGCAACTTCAACATCGTCACCAGCGACACGGTCAGCGGCAACGTGACCCTGCGCCTGAAGGACGTGCCCTGGGATCAGGCCCTGGACATCATCCTGCAGAGCAAGGGCCTGGGTCAGCGCAAGGCCGGCAACGTGCTGATGATCGCGCCCAAGGAAGAGTTTGCCGCCAAGGAGCAGAACGAACTCGAGTCCAAGAAGAAGATCGCCGACATCGAGCCGCTGCGCACCCAGGCCTTCCAGCTGAACTACACCAAGGCCGACGACGTGGCCAAGGCGCTGCTGGGCAGCAACCAGGGCGGCAACAACAACGGCACGATTTCGCGCATCCTGTCGCAACGCGGCACGGTGCTGTCCGAGCCCCGCACCAACCAGCTCTTCGTGTCGGACGTGCCGTCCAAGCTCGAAGAGGTGCAGGCCATGATCACCCGCATCGACGTGGCGTCGCGCCAGGTCATGATCGAGGCCCGCATCGTCGAGGCGGACGACAAGTTCGGCCGCGCGCTGGGGGCCCGCCTGGGCAGCACGGACGCCCGCGGCACGCAGGGCGGCATCCCGGGCTACCAGCTGGGGGGCAGCAACTCCTATGTCGCGTTCGGCGGCAACTACAACGCGGTGGGCTCCACCACGCTGCAGACCGGGGCCTCGTCGACCTATGCCGACACCCAGTTCGTGAACCTGCCGGCCCAGGCCGGCTCGATCAGCAGCACCGCGTCCGCGGCGACCTTGGCCCTGTCCCTGTTCAGCGCCACGGCCAACCGGTTCCTGAACCTGGAGCTGTCGGCGCTGGAAGCCGAAGGCAAGGGCAAGATCGTGTCCAGCCCGCGCGTGATCACCGCCGACCAGGTCAAGGCCGTGGTCGAGGCCGGTGAGGAACTGCCGTACCAGGTCGCCACGTCCAGTGGCGCCACCTCGGTGCAGTTCCGCAAGGCCAACGTCCGCCTGGAAGTCACGCCGCAGATCACGCCGGAAGGCAACGTGATCCTCGACGTGGACGTCAACAAGGACAGCGTCGGTCGCTCCACCAGCGCCGGTTTCGCCATCGACACCAAGCACGTCAAGACGACGGCCCTGGTCGAGAACGGCGGCACCGTGGTGCTGGGCGGCCTGTTCACGCAGACCGACACCGACGAAGTCAACAAGGTGCCGTTCCTGGGCGATGTGCCCCTGGTCGGCAACCTCTTCAAGAACACCGTGCGCTCGTCCAACCGCACCGAACTGCTGATCTTCATCACCCCGCGCATCGTGTCGGACCGCGCGGTGGCCCGTTGAGGAGCGAAACGAACATGAATATCCCGGGAGTGTTTTCAATGAAGTCGCGCCTGCTCGCCGTGATGGCCAGTGCCGTGCTCGCCGCCTGTGGCGGTGGGGGTGGCAGTGCGGGTGACTGCAAGTTCAACAACTGCGGAACCGACACCCAGGTCGCCGACCTGATCGTGGCGCTGGACAAGAGCTCGGTCAGCAATTCCGGCACCGATGTGGTCACGGTCACCGTCACCGCGGTGGACAAATCGCGCAATGCGATGTCCGGCGTCGCCGTCAAGCTGGTGCCTGACGACACGGCGGTGGCGACCACGTCGGCCAGCGCGACCAATGCCAGCGGCATCCTCACCGGCACGGTCGGCATCGGTTCTGACCGTTCCAACCGCACGGTCCAGGTGCAGGTCAGCTCGGGCTCGATCACGAAGACCACGTCGTTCGCCGTCACCGGCGCCACGCTGTCGGCGACCCTGCTGCCGGCGGACATCGCGCCCAGCGCCGCGGGCAAGATCCAGTTCAACCTGGTGGACGGCAACAACAAGGCCATGGCCAACCAGACCGTCGAGGTCTCGGAGTCCAGCAATGCCGTGCCCAAGGTGTCGGGCGTGACCGACAGCACCGGCAGCTTCATCTACGACTACAGCGCACCGTCCACCTTGCAGGTGCTGCACTTCACCGGCTCGGCCGCCGGCGAAACCATCACCGGGCTGGATGTCACGGTCACGGATGGCACCTCGACCCATGCGCCGGCCACCGGCGTGGTCCGCACGCAATCGGTGCAGATCAACCCCTCCAACCTGTCGGTCAACAAGAGCGGCAGCACGACCAACCGCGGCGAAGTCCGCGCGATCTTCCTGACCGACCTGCTGCACCCGATCGAAAACCTGCGGGTGCGGTTCGACCTGGGGGGCGATCTCTACGGCTACGGCGGCAGCTTCTCCTCGGATGGCGCCATCGTCTACACCAATGCCAACGGCATCGCGAGCACGCAGTTCATTGCCGGCAGCCGGCCCACGGGCACGAATGGCGTGACCATCCGGGCCTGCTGGGACTACAGCGATTTCCCGGCCAACACCTGCCCGAACCAGACGCCGCTTCCGGCCGTCAGCGGGTCGCCGCAAACCACGGCCACGGTCGTGGGCGACAGCGTGAGCCTGGCGATCTTCACCAACGGCAAGATCACCGTGGATGACGACAAGAGCGTCTACCAGCAGGCTTACTCGGTCCAGGTGGTGGATTCGGCGGGGCAGCCGCTGTCCGGCGTGAAGGTCAGTGGCCTGGTGGATATCCTCACCTACGGCCGCGGATACTGGTATCCCGGTGACAAGGCGTGGCTCCAGGTCAAGCTGGCGTCCTGCGACAACGAGGACATCAACCGCTCCGGCACGCTGGACACGTTCAGCAACGGCCAAACCGAGGACGCGAACGGTTCGTTCCGCCTGGAACCCTCCAAGGCCGACATCACCCTGTTCCCGGCATCCACCGGCAGCGATGTGACGGACAGTTTCGGCAAGGCCTACTTCTACGTGCAGTTCGGGCAGAACCTGGGTGGTTGGGAAACCTTCCAACTGCAGTTCAATGTCGTGGTCCTGGGCACCGAATGGCGCCAGACCTACAGCGACGAAACCGGAGTTCCCGCTTCGGTGGTGCTGGCCGTGACGTCCAAGCCGCCGTTCATGATCAGCCCGTACGGCGAAGCCGCCCCCACGGCCACCGCCAGCGCGCCCACGGGCTACCTGGCCGTGACCGAGCCGACCTCCGGCAAGACGGCTTCCTTGTGCGTCAAGTGAGGCAGTTTCCGGTTTGATCCTCATCGGCCTCCCCGGCAGCGGTAAAACGACTGTCGGCAAAGCCCTCGCCAAGGAGCGGGGGCTTCTTTTTGTGGACAGCGATCACGTGATCGAGCAGCGGCTGGGTTGCTCCATCCGGGAGTTCTTCGAACTCTCGGGCGAAGCGGCCTTCCGCGACCTCGAGCAGAGCGTGATCGCCGAGTTGTGTCAGGGCTCGGCCAGCATGGTGCTGGCCACCGGGGGCGGGGCGGTGTTGCGCCCGGAAAACCGGGCGGCGATGCGGGCGGCCGGGCAGGTGATCTACCTGCGTGCGCTGCCCGATGACCTGGCCCGGCGCCTGGCCCGCGACACCACGCGCCCGCTGCTGCAAGGCGTGGATCCGCGCGTGCGATTGCGCGAACTCTTCGCGGTGCGCGATCCGCTCTATCGCGAGACGGCAAGCTTTGCGCTGGAGACTGCGCGAAAATCGGTGCCGGCGCTGGTGCATCTGGCGTCGATGCAGTTGGACATGGCGCCCGGTGCGGTGCCCGTCCCCCCTTCCGACGCCACCTGAGCACCGCGCCCCGCGGCCACCGCCTTGACCTTGCCGAACGCCGCCTCCAACGCTTCCCTCACGCCTGCCACGGCCTCGAACGGCCTGGTGCGGGTCGACATCGACCTGGGTGAGCGCAGCTACCCGATCCACATCGGCGCCGGCCTGCTCGACGCCGGCCCGCATTGGCGGGCGCTGGCCGCGCCCAAGGCGCAGGCCTGGGTCATCACCAACGATGTGGTGGGCCCGCTGTACGCCGAGCGCCTGGTGCAGACGCTGCGCCCGCTGTTCCGCGATGTGCAGGTGCTGCAGTTGCCCGATGGCGAAGCGCACAAGGACGCGGCCGGCCTGAACCTGATCTACGACGCGCTGCTGGGCACGCATGCCGACCGCAAGACGGTGCTGTTCGCGCTGGGCGGCGGCGTCACCGGCGACATGACGGGCTTTGCCGCGGCCTGCTACATGCGCGGCGTGCCCTTCGTGCAGGTGCCCACCACCTTGCTGGCCCAGGTGGATTCGTCCGTGGGCGGCAAGACGGCCATCAACCACCCGCTGGGCAAGAACATGATCGGGGCCTTCTACCAGCCCCAGGCCGTGGTCTGCGACCTGGCCACGCTGGATACCTTGGTGCCCCGCGAACTCTCGGCCGGCCTGGCCGAGGTGATCAAGTACGGCGCGATCATCGACGCCCCGTTCTTCGAATGGCTGGAAGCCGAACTGCCGCGCCTGCTGGCCCGTGACCGCGACGCGCTGGCCTATGCCGTCCAGCGCTGCTGCGAGCTCAAGGCCTTCGTGGTCGGCCAGGACGAGAAAGAGGCCGGCCTGCGCGCCATCCTCAATTTCGGCCACACCTTCGGCCACGCCATCGAGGCCGGCCTGGGCTTCGGCGTGTGGCTGCACGGCGAAGCCGTGGGCTGCGGCATGGTGATGGGCGCGCGACTGTCCGTGGCCCTGGGTCTGATCGACGCCAGCGTGGCCGAGCGCATCGAGGCGCTGTGCGCCCGCGCCGGCCTGCCGGTGCGTGGCCCGGCGGGGCTCACGCCGGCCCAGTACCTGGAACTGATGCGCCACGACAAGAAGGCCGACAGCGGCGACATCCGCTATGTGCTGCTTGAATCCCTGGGCCAGGCCGCGATGCGTGCGGCGCCCGATGCGCTGGCCGCGCAGGTGATCGCCGAATGGAGCGCGAGCGCCTGAGCCTGGTGCCACCCCCGCCGTCCGAGGCCCCCGGGGCGTCGGCGGCGGCGCCGGCGTTGCTGGCCTCGCTGTCCGTGGCCACGGCACCGGCCACCGGCCGCGCGCCCTGGGCCAGTGACCCCGACCGCTCCCGCGGCCGCCGCATCCCCGAGCCCTCGGCGCCCACGCGCGGTGCCTTCCAGCGCGACCGCGACCGCATCGTGCACAGCACGGCGTTCCGCCGCCTGGTCTACAAGACCCAGGTCTTCCTCAACCACGAGGGCGACCTGTTCCGCACGCGCCTGACCCACTCGCTGGAGGTGGCGCAACTGGGCCGCTCGGTGGCCCGCACCATGGGCCTGGACGAGGACCTGGTGGAGGCCATCGCGCTGGCCCATGACCTGGGCCACACCCCGTTCGGCCACGCCGGGCAGGATGCCTTGCACGATTGCATGCAGGGCCACGGCGGCTTCGAGCACAACCTGCAGAGCCTGCGCGTGGTCGACGAGCTGGAGCTGCGCTACCCCGATTTCGACGGCCTGAACCTGAGCTTCGAGACCCGGGAGGGCATTCTCAAGCGCTGCACGGACGACGAGGCCGCGGCGCTGGAATTGCAGGAACCCGGCGGGGTGGGGCGGCGCTTCATCGAGGGCACCCAGCCCTCGCTGGAGGCGCAACTCACCAATGTGGCCGACGAGATCGCCTACAACACGCACGACATCGACGACGGCATCCGCTCGGGCCTGCTGAAGCTGGAGCAGCTCGATGACGTGCCCCTGTTCCGCCGTTTCCGCGACGAGGCGCTGATGCACCACCCGCGCCTGCGACGTCTGCCGCCGCGCCGCCTGGTCAACGAGACGCTGCGGCGCATGCTGTCACAGCTGATCTACGATCTGATCGACGCCAGCAGCGCGCGCTTGCAGGCGGCGGCGCCGGCGGATGCGCAGGCGGCCCGCCACCTGCCGCTGACCATGCGCTTCAGCCAGCCGGTGCGCCTGCAGAACGCCGAGCTCAAGCGCTTCCTGTTCAGCAACCTCTACCGCCACCCGCAGGTCACGGCGACCACGGACCGCGCCAAGGCCGTGGTGCGCGAGCTGTTCGGTGCCTACCTGGAGCGGCCGGCCGAGATGAGCGAGGAATACCGCAACGTGGCCGACCGCCCCCGCGCGGTGGCCGACTACATCGCCGGCATGACCGACCGCTTCGCGCTGCGTGAACACCAGCGGCTGACGGGCCGCACGATCTTCGGCGACAGCCCGGCAAACCCCGGGGCCTGAGCTGCGGCGGCCGGGCAGGGCAGGGCCGGCCCGGGCCGGACGCCGTGAGGCGCCAGTGCCGTGCAAAATGGGGACAGATCCATCCCCGACGCGGGCACCCCGGCCCGCTGTGCCCCCATGGCCCGCCTGCCCCGACTGAGCCTGCCCGATCTGCCGCACCACGTGCTGCAGATCGGCAACAACCGCCAAGCCATCTTCCTCGACGACCAGGACCGCCAGGCCTGGCGTGACGCGCTGCGCGAGGCCAGCCTCAACGCGGGCGTGGACGTGCATGCCTACGTGCTGATGGACGACCACGTGCACCTGCTGGCCACGCCCCGGGGCGATGCCGAGGCCTTGGGCGCAATGATGCAGTCGCTGGGCCGGCGCTACGTGGCCGGCTTCAACCGCCGCCATGGCCGCACCGGCACGCTGTGGGAAGGCCGCTACCGCGCGGCCCTGGTCGAGCCGGGCCCGGCCCTGCTGGCCTGCATGCGCTACATCGACACCCATGCGTCCCGCCTGCCGGGGCTGATGGAGCCGGCCGACTGGCCCTGGAGCAGCGCGGCCCACCACCTGGGCCGCACCCGCGACCCGCTGATCACGGACCATGCCAGCTTCTGGGCGCTGGGCAACACGCCGTTCGAGCGCGACAGTGCGTGGCGCCGGTACTGCGAGGAAGGCGTGCGGCCGCAGGAGGCCGACGCGCTGATCACGGCCACGCGCCGCGGCTGGCCCATCGGCAGCGAGGCCTTCCGCCGGCAGTTGAGCGCCACGATGGGGCGCAGCGTGAGCCCGAAGCCGCGCGGGCGCCCCAGGCTTGTGCGAGAAGCTGCCACTCTGTCCCCATTAAAAATCGAAACGCAAGCCTAATCTTGCAAAACATAACCTGACCCCATTTTGTTCAGGTTGTCCGAATTGCTGCGCTGCGATAGTCTCTCGGCTCCCGCCCGATCCGACGAAGGACACGCCATGAGCACGGCCCCCGCCACCACCCCCATCACCGACGACATCGCCACCCTGGCTCAGGGCGGGCTGTACAGCAGCGCCAATGAAAAGGACGCCTGCGGCGTCGGCTTCGTCGCCCACATCAAGGGCCAGCGCGCGCACAGCATCGTGCAGCAGGGCCTGAAGATCCTCGAGAACCTGGACCACCGCGGTGCCGTGGGTGCCGACAAGCTGATGGGCGACGGCGCGGGCATCCTGATCCAGATCCCCGACGAGTTCTACCGCGCCGAGATGGCCGCGCAAGGCGTCGAACTGCCGCCCCCGGGCGAGTACGGCGTGGGCATGATCTTCCTGCCCAAGGAACACGCGTCCCGCCTGGCCTGCGAGCAGGAACTCGAGCGCGCGGTCAAGGCCGAAGGCCAGGTGCTGCTGGGCTGGCGTGACGTGCCGGTGGACCGCGACATGCCCATGTCGCCCACCGTGCGTGCCAAGGAGCCGGTGATCCGCCAGATCTTCATCGGCCGCGGCGCCGACGTGATCGTGCCGGACGCGCTGGAGCGCAAGCTGTACGTGATCCGCAAGACGGCGTCGGCCGCCATCCAGGCGCTGAAGCTGACGCACAGCCGCGAGTACTACGTGCCCAGCATGAGCTGCCGCACCATCATCTACAAGGGCCTGCTGCTGGCCGACCAGGTGGGCAAGTACTACCTGGACCTGGCCGACGAGCGCGCCACCTCGGCCCTGGCCCTGGTGCACCAGCGCTTCTCGACCAACACCTTCCCCGAGTGGCCCCTGGCCCACCCGTACCGCTTCGTGGCGCACAACGGTGAAATCAACACCGTCAAGGGCAACTTCAACTGGATGCGCGCCCGCGAAGGCGTGATGAAGTCGCCGGTGCTGGGCGAGGACCTGAAGAAGCTCTACCCGATCTCGTTCGAAGGCCAGTCCGACACGGCCACCTTCGACAACACGCTCGAGCTGCTGTCCATGGCCGGCTACCCGCTGGCCCATGCCGCGATGATGATGATCCCGGAAGCCTGGGAACAGCACACGCTGATGGACGAGCGCCGCCGCGCGTTCTACGAATACCACGCCGCGATGATCGAGCCCTGGGACGGCCCGGCCGCCATGGTGTTCACCGACGGCAAGCAGATCGGCGCCACGCTGGACCGCAACGGCCTGCGCCCGGCCCGCTACATCGTCACCGACGACGACCTGGTCGTGATGGCCTCGGAATCCGGCGTGCTGCCCTTCCCCGAGAACAAGGTCGTCAAGAAGTGGCGCCTGCAGCCGGGCAAGATGTTCCTGATCGACTTCGAACAGGGCCGCATCGTCGACGACGAAGAGCTGAAGGCGCAGTTCGCCTCGGCCAAGCCCTACCGCCAGTGGATCGAGAACGTGCGCGTCAAGCTCGACTCGATCGATCTGCCGGCCGAAGGCGTGGTGGCCCCGGTGGCCAAGGCCAGCCTGCTGGACCGCCAGCAAGCCTTCGGCACCACCCAGGAAGACCTCAAGTTCCTGCTGCAGCCCATGGCCGTGGCCGGTGAGGAAGCCATCGGCTCCATGGGCAACGACTCGCCCCTGGCCGTGTTGTCGGACAAGAACAAGCCGCTGTACAACTACTTCAAGCAGCTGTTCGCCCAGGTCACGAACCCGCCGATCGACCCGATCCGCGAAGCCATCGTGATGTCGCTGAATTCGTTCATCGGCCCCAAGCCCAACCTGCTGGACATCAATGCGGTGAATCCGCCGATGCGTCTGGAAGTGGCCCAGCCGGTGCTGGACGCCGCCGACATGGCCCGCCTGCGCAGCATCGAGAAGCACACCCACGGCAAGTTCAAGTCCTACGAACTGGACATCACCTACCCGCTGGCCTGGGGCGCCGAAGGCGTCGAAGCCAAGCTGGCCTCGCTGTGCGCCGAAGCCGTCGACGCGCTCAAGGGTGGCAGCAACATCCTGATCATCACCGACCGCCGCCTGGACGCGCAGAACGTGGCGATCCCGGCCCTGCTGGCGCTGTCGGCCGTGCACCAGCACCTGGTGCGTGAAGGCCTGCGCACCACGGCCGGCCTGGTGGTCGAGACCGGTTCCGCCCGCGAAGTGCACCACTTCGCCGTGCTGGCCGGCTACGGCGCCGAAGCCGTGCACCCCTACCTGGCCATGGAAACCCTGGCCGACGTGTTCAAGGACGCGCCCGGCGGCGTCGACGCCGACAAGGCGATCTACAACTACGTCAAGGCCATCGGCAAGGGTCTCTCGAAGATCATGTCGAAGATGGGCATCAGCACGTACATGTCCTACTGCGGCGCGCAGATCTTCGAAGCCATCGGCCTGGAAAGCGCCGTGGTCGAGAAGTACTTCCGCGGCACGCCTTCGCAGGTGGGCGGCATCGGCGTGTTCCAGATCGCCGAGGAAGCGCTGCGCATGCACCGCGCGGCCTTCGGCGCCGACCCGGTGCTGGCCGAGATGCTGGACGCCGGTGGCGAGTACGCCTGGCGCGCCCGCGGCGAAGAGCACATGTGGACGCCGGACGCGATCGCCAAGCTGCAGCACAGCACGCGCTCGGGCAAGTTCGACACCTACAAGGAATACGCCCAGATCATCAACGACCAGAGCAAGCGCCACATGACGCTGCGCGGTCTGTTCGAGTTCAAGTTCGACCCGAGCAAGGCGATTCCGCTGGAGGAGGTGGAAACCGCGGCCGACATCGTCAAGCGCTTCGCCACCGGCGCCATGTCGCTGGGCTCGATCTCCACCGAGGCGCATTCCACGCTGGCCGTGGCCATGAACCGCATCGGCGGCAAGAGCAACACGGGCGAGGGCGGTGAAGATCCGGCCCGCTACCGCAACGAGCTCAAGGGCATCCCCATCAACGCCGGCACCAAGCTGTCGGACGTGATGGGCGGCAAGGTCATCGAGGCCGACTACGAGATGAAGGCCGGCGACAGCCTGCGCTCGAAGATCAAGCAGGTGGCCTCGGGCCGCTTCGGTGTGACCACCGAGTACCTGGTGTCGGCCGACCAGATCCAGATCAAGATGGCCCAGGGCGCCAAGCCCGGCGAAGGCGGCCAGCTGCCCGGCGGCAAGGTGTCCGACTACATCGGCCGTCTGCGCCACTCGGTGCCGGGCGTGGGCCTGATCTCGCCCCCGCCGCACCACGACATCTACTCGATCGAGGACTTGGCCCAGCTGATCCACGACCTGAAGAACGTCAACCCGCGTTCGTCCATCAGCGTCAAGCTGGTGTCCGAAGTGGGCGTGGGCACGATCGCCGCGGGCGTCACCAAGTGCAAGGCCGATCACCTGGTGATCGCCGGCCACGACGGCGGCACGGGTGCATCGCCCTGGTCCTCGATCAAGCACGCCGGCACCCCCTGGGAGCTGGGCCTGGCTGAAACCCAGCAGACCCTGGTGCTCAACCGCCTGCGCAGCCGCATCCGCGTGCAGGCCGACGGCCAGATGAAGACCGGCCGCGACGTGGTCATCGGCGCGCTGCTGGGCGCCGACGAGTTCGGCTTCGCCACCGCCCCCCTGGTGGTCGAGGGCTGCATCATGATGCGCAAGTGCCACCTGAACACCTGCCCGGTGGGCGTGGCCACCCAGGACCCGGTGCTGCGCGCTAAGTTCGCGGGCAAGCCCGAGCACGTGGTGAACTACTTCTTCTTCGTCGCCGAAGAAGCGCGCCAGATCATGGCCCAGCTGGGCATCCGCAAGTTCGACGAGCTGATCGGCCGTGCCGACCTGCTGGACACCCGCAAGGGCATCGAACACTGGAAGGCCAAGGGCCTGGACTTCAGCCGCCTGTTCCACCAGCCGGCCCTGCCGGCCGAGGTCTCGCGGTTCCACACCGAGTTCCAGGAACACGGTCTGGAGAAGGCGCTGGACGTCAAGCTGATCGAACGCAGCCAACCCGCCATCCTGCGTGGCGAGAAGGTGCAGTTCATGGAAGACGCGCGCAACGTCAACCGCTCGGTGGGCGCGATGCTGTCGGGCGAGCTGATCCGCCACCGCCCCGAAGGCCTGCCCGACCACACGCTGTTCGTGCAGATGGAAGGCACCGGCGGCCAGAGCTATGGCGCGTTCCTGGCCCAGGGCATCACCTTCTACCTGATCGGTGACGCCAACGACTACACCGGCAAGGGCCTGTCGGGCGGCCGCATCGCGGTGCGCCCCAGCATCGAGTTCCGCGGCGACGCGTCCAAGAACATCATCGTCGGCAACGCGGTGCTGTACGGCGCCACCAGCGGCGAGGCCTTCTTCCGCGGCGTGGCCGGCGAGCGTTTCGCCGTGCGCCTGTCGGGGGCCACCACGGTGGTCGAAGGCACGGGCGACCACGGTTGCGAGTACATGACCGGCGGCACGGTGGCCGTGCTGGGCAAGACCGGCCGCAACTTTGCCGCGGGCATGTCCGGCGGCATCGCCTACGTCTACGACGAGGACGGCCAGTTCGCCAAGCGCTGCAACCCGGCCATGGTGTCGCTGGAGAAGGTGCTGCCGGCGGCCGAGCAGGAAGCCACGGTCGACCGCGCCATCTGGCACAAGGACCAGACCGACGACGCGCTGCTGCGCAAGCTGATCGAGGACCACCACAAGTGGACCGGCAGCCTGCGTGCCCGCGAGATCCTGGACCACTGGGCCGACTCGCGCGCCCGCTTCGTGAAGGTGTTCCCCAACGAATACCGCCGCGCGCTGGGCGAGATCCACGCCAGCCGCCAGGCCGCCGAGACCATCGCCACGGCCAAGGCGTCGGACAAGCCGGCCAAGGCCTCGAAGGCCGCCGCGAAGTGATCGCGGCCCCGACGACGCACTGAGTCCGCACACCCGCGCCCCACGCCAACCGCATCGCACAGGATATCGATCATGGGAAAAGTCACCGGCTTCATGGAGTTCGAGCGCCTCGAAGAAGGCTATGAACCCGTCGCCAAGCGCCTGAAGAACTACAAGGAATTCGTCATCGGTCTCAAGCCCGAAGACGCGAAGACCCAGGCCGCCCGCTGCATGGACTGCGGCACGCCGTTCTGCAACAACGGCTGCCCGGTCAACAACATCATTCCGGACTTCAACGACCTCGTTTACACGAACCAGTGGAAGCTCGCGGCCAGCACGCTGCACTCGACCAACAACTTCCCCGAGTTCACCGGCCGCATCTGCCCCGCGCCCTGCGAGGCGGCCTGCACGCTGAACTACAACGGCGACGCCGTGGGCATCAAGTCCATCGAGCACGCGATCATCGACCGCGCCTGGGCCGAAGGCTGGGTGCAGCCGCAGCCCGCGGCCGTGAAGACCGGCAAGAAGATCGCCATCGTGGGCTCCGGCCCCGCCGGCCTGGCCGCGGCCCAGCAGCTGGCCCGCGTGGGCCACGACGTGACGGTGTTCGAGAAGAACGACCGCGTGGGCGGCCTGCTGCGCTACGGCATCCCCGACTTCAAGATGGAGAAGTCGCACATCGACCGCCGCGTCGAGCAGATGAAGGCCGAAGGCGTGGTGTTCCGCACCGGCGTGATCGTCGGCAGCCTGCCCGAAGGCAGCAAGGTCACCAACTTCGCCAAGGAGTCGGTGAGCCCCGAAGCCCTGCAGGCCGAGTTCGACGCGGTGCTGATCGCCGCCGGCTCCGAAGTCTCGCGCGACCTGCCGGTGCCCGGCCGTGACCTGGACGGCGTGCACTACGCCATGGAGTTCCTGCCCCAGCAGAACAAGGTCAACGCCGGCGACAAGCTGAAGAACCAGCTGATGGCCTCGGGCAAGAACGTGATCGTGATCGGCGGTGGCGACACCGGCAGCGACTGCGTGGGCACCAGCAACCGCCACGGCGCCACCAGCGTGACCCAGTTCGAGCTGCTGCCCCAGCCGCCCGAAGCCGAGAACAAGCCCCTGGTGTGGCCGTACTGGCCCACCAAGCTGCGCACCTCGTCCTCGCACGACGAAGGCTGCAGCCGCGAGTTCGCGATCGCGACCAAGGAATTCATCGGTGCCAAGGGCAAGCTGACCGGTCTGAAGACCGTGCAGATCGAGATGAAGGATGGCCGCCTGACCGAAGTGCCGGGCACCGAGAAGACCTGGCCGGCCGACATGGTGCTGCTGGCCATGGGCTTCGTGAACCCGGTGGCTTCGTTGCTGCAGGGCTTCGGTGTCGAACTCGACGCCCGCGGCAATGCCAAGGCCGGTGTGGACGACACCAGTGGCTACCGCACCAACGTGCCCAAGGTGTGGGCCGCCGGTGACGCCCGCCGCGGCCAGTCCCTGGTGGTGTGGGCCATCCGCGAAGGCCGCCAGGCTGCCCGTGCCATCGACGCCGCACTGCAGGGCAGCAGCACCCTGCCGCGCTGAGCGGCCACCGGGTCCGCCCGGTGTCTTGGGCGGCCCGTGGGGGCCGCCTGCAGAAATGTGGCGAAGGTGAGACAATCCGCCCGTTCCGGGAGTTGCTGACCAACGGGTCAGTGGTTTCCGGACGGTAAACCCAGGGCTTGGAGCCCATGTGGCCACGGGAATTCCCGTATGCTGCGGGCTCCCGGTTCGCTGAAGGCGAGCTGTCCCCTTGTTGCCGGCCACCCCGGGCCGGCGCCCGCCACTTTCTGCCGACAGGGCATCCTTCGGGTGCCCTTTGCCGTTCTTGAGCTCAGACACCTTCATCCAGATCGACCAGGTCACCTTCGGGTACGACGCCAGCCGCACCATCCTCAACGATGTGTCGCTGAGCTTCCCCCGCGGCAAGGTCACGGCCATCCTGGGCGGGTCGGGCTGCGGCAAGACCACCCTGCTGCGCCTGATCGGCGGCGTGCATGCGCCCACCAAGGGCCGGGTGATCTTCGATGGCGAAGAGGTCAATACCCGTGACCGCGAGCAGCTGTTCCGGTTGCGGCGCCGTCTGGGCATGCTGTTCCAGTTCGGGGCGCTGTTCACCGACCTGAACGTGTTCGACAACGTGGCCTTCCCTCTGCGCGAGCATGCCGAGCTCAGCGAGACCATGGTCCGCGACATCGTGCTGATGAAGCTCAACGCGGTGGGCCTGCGTGGCGCGGCCAAGCTGCGCATCTCCGATCTGTCGGGCGGCATGGCGCGTCGCATCGCGCTGGCGCGCGCCATTGCGCTGGACCCCGAGCTGATCATGTACGACGAGCCCTTCGCCGGCCTCGACCCGATCTCGATGGGCGTCACGGCCAACCTGATCCGCCAGCTCAACGACGCGACCGGCGCCACCTCGCTGATGGTGTCGCACGACGTGCAGGAGTGCTTCCAGATCGCCGACTACGCCTACCTGATGTCCTCGCAAGGCAAGGTCGTGGCCCACGGCTGCCCCGACGAACTGCGCGACTCCACCGACCCCGAGGTGCGCCAGTTCATCCGCGGCGAGCCCGACGGCCCGGTGCGTTTCCACTATCCCGCGCCCACGCTGGCCGCCGACCTGGGGCTGCCCGCATGATCGCCAAGCTCGTCAACCGCCTGGGCGCGCGCGTGATCTCGGCCATGGCCTCGGTGGGCCATGCCGCGTTCTTCCTGCTCGACCTGATCCGCCATTCGCCCACCGCGCTGCGCCGCTTCGGCCTGGTGATCGACCAGATCCACGCGATCGGCAACCGCTCCCTGGTCATCATCCTGGCTTCGGGCACGGCCGTGGGCCTGGTGCTGGCGCTGCAGATGTACTACGCGCTGGTGCCCTACGGTGCCACCGAATCCCTGGGCCTGGTGGTGAACCTGTCCCTGGTGCGCGAGCTGGGCCCGGTGGTCACGGCCCTGCTGTTCGCGGGCCGGGCCGGCACCTCGCTGACCGCCGAAATCGGCCTGATGAAGGCCGGCGAACAGCTGGCCGCGATGGAGCTGATGGCCGTGGACCCGCGCAGCCGCGTGCTGGCCCCGCGCTTCGTCGGCGGCCTGGTGGCCATGCCCATCCTGGCCATCCTCTACTCGGCCGTGGGCATCCTCGGCGCCTGGGTGGTGGCGGTGCAGCTGATCGGCATCGACCCGGGCAACTTCTGGTCGATCATGCAGGCCAAGGTCGATGTCGTGCGCGACATCGGCAACGGCGTGGTCAAGTCCTTCGTGTTCGGCGTGGTCTGCACCGTGGTCGCGCTGTACCAGGGCTATGAAACCCGCGCCACGCCCGAGGGCGTGGCCTACGCCACCACCCGCACGGTGGTGATCTCTTCGCTGGTGGTCCTGGGGATGGACTTCATCCTCACCGCCATGATGTTCTCCACGCCCTGAGGCCCGGGTCCCTCCGTCCGCAGCGCGCTCCCGTCTTCTTTCCAGGAATCTCGTCTCGCAATGGCCAAGAAAAGCACCGAAGCGATGGTCGGCACGTTCGTGCTGATGGGTCTGATCGGCCTGGTCTTTCTCGCGTTGAAGGCCGCCAATCTGGCCAGCTTCAGCAGCGCCCAGACCTACAAGGTCAGTGCCCGGTTCGACAACATCGGCGGCCTGAAGGTGCGTGCACCCGTGCGCACGGCCGGCGTGGTCGTGGGCCATGTCAGCGCCATCAAGCTCGACGCCCGCACCTTCCAGGGCGCGGTCACGCTCGAAATCAACCAGGGCATCGCGTTCCCCCAGGATTCGTCCGCCAAGATCCTCACCGCCGGCCTGCTGGGTGACCAGTACGTGGGCATCGAGCCCGGCGCCGACGACAAGAACCTGGCCGGCGGCGACACCATCAAGCAGACCCAGTCGGCCGTGGTGCTCGAAGACCTGATCGGCCAGATGATCTTCAACAAGGCCGCCGATGCGGGCAGCGCCGGGGCTGCCGGCAGCAACTCGGCGCCGGCGTCGCCGGCCGGGGCCAAGAAGTGAGCTTGCCCGTCGCCCGTACGGCCAGTGCGGCCCGTGCGCCCCTGCACCGGCCTTTGGCCGTGGGCGCGGCTTGGCTGCTGGCCGCCGTGCTGGCCGGCTGCGCGTCCCTGCCGCCAGGCAGCACCCGTTCGCCTGCCGATCCGTTCGAGCGCTTCAACCGCGCGATGTTCACGTTCAATGATGCGGTCGACCGCGCGGCGCTGCAGCCGGTGGCCCGCACCTACCAGCGGGCCGTGCCCGAGTTGGTGCGCACGGGCGTGAGCAACGTGTTCGGCAACGTGGGCGATGCCTGGTCGGGCGTGAACCACCTGCTGCAAGGCAAGCTGGGCAGCGGGCTCAAGATGGGCATGCGCTTCGCCACCAACACCACGATCGGCCTGGGCGGCCTGCTCGACCCGGCCACCGAGATGGGGCTGGAGCGCGAAAGCGAAGACCTGGGCCAGACCCTGGGCCGCTGGGGCGTGCCCCCGGGCCCCTACCTGGTGCTGCCGCTGTTCGGGGCGTCGGACGTGCGCGATGCGCTGGCCCTGCCGGTGGACCGCTACGTGTCCCCCAGCCTGCTGGCCACCAACACCGGCACGCAGCTGGGCATCCTGGCCCTGGGCGTGGTCGACACCCGCGCTGGCCTGCTCGAGGCCAGCCGCATGTTCGACGACATCGCGCTGGACCGTTACAGCTTCCTGCGCGACGGCTACCTGGCGCGCCGCCGCAACCAGGTCTACGACGGCAATCCGCCGGAG
>Ga0228698_1000725_pt1 | contig 20860 bp, 21 predicted proteins | sample McNCre117_Aug_MG_FD_178015 | JGI IMG/M metagenome (GOLD analysis project Ga0228698, IMG submission 178015) | Freshwater microbial communities from McNutts Creek, Athens, Georgia, United States - 1-17_Aug_MG | ecosystem: Environmental > Aquatic > Freshwater > Creek | place: USA: Georgia...
TTGCAGGCAGGCTGCGACATGGTGCTGCTGTGCAACCAGTCGGTGGCCAGCGCAGAGGGCGGTGGCACCGCGATTGATGAGCTGATTGCCGGGCTTACCGAAGCGCAAGTCAAAGGCCTGTGGGAGCCACGCGAGGCCAGCGAAGCGCGCCGTGTGGCGCTATTGCCACGCAGCCCTGCTGCGGCATGGGACGACTTGATGGTACAGCCCGAGTACATGCATGCGCTGGACTGGATTGCGTAAAACCCGTGCTAGCATGCCCCTGGGTTTTTTAGGCCTTTTCTTATTTTTTGGAGCTGAACGATGAAATTGAAGTCCCTGATTGTTGCCGCAATGATGCTTGCCTTCGCTGGAGCCACCATGGCCCAGACAGCTGAGCCCGCTAAGAAGTCGGCTCACAAAAAGGCACACGTAGTGAAAAAGGCACACAAGAAAGCCAAGCACAAGAAAGCTGCAGCGCAATAAGCGGCTGTCCGCCCGGGTTTTACTACGCTGTTGGCCCAAGAAAAGTAACAGTGTCGGAACAGCCGCCGCAGGGTGACCTGGGCGGCTTTTCTGTTCTAAAGTGGGGCCATGACAGGTCAGCCACCCGCCAACGAGCGCCCAAAAGTAGCCAAAGTTCCCACTAAGTTGAAGAGGTTGGCAGAGGAACGCGCAAGGGTAGCAGGTGAGCTTGAAGTTAGCCTCAAGGCGGTCAACATGGCCGAAGCGACTTGTTTGAGACTGCAAGCCGAAGTCAGGGTGGCGGACGAGACTTTCCAGATAATTCATCGGCAATACCAGGGAATCGCACAAAGGCTCGCAGCGCTTGATGAACATATCAACCAGGTAGCGCCGAGTGTCCGCCCAGAATCCATAGCTCCAATCCGCGCAATCAAAGGCAAATTCAAAACCTACGGCAACTTGCGGACCTATTTGCTTGAAAAATTGACGGAATGCTCCCCCAATTACATTTCAACCTCCGAATTGGGAAGGATGGCCGTGGACGCTTTTGCGTTCACATTTCCAAACGCAAACTTGCGCAATGAATGGAAAGACTCTGTTTACGGAGCATTGCGAAATCTTGCAATCGATGGATTGATCGAAAAAGGGGCAAAAATTCCCTGTAAGGGAACAGGACCCAGCGTTACTTGGCGGCTAAAGACGTTTGATGAATTGCGCCTTGGTGATCTTTGATTTCTGGAGAAACGTCGTTTAGTTGCAATTCGGACGGCTTTTCCGCATTAAAGTTAATGCATGAATGAAGTCATATCAGAAGTCACTTCAAAGAAGAAGAGAGTTCCCACGCAACTAAAGCAGTTGGCAGAAAAGCGCGCAAGAATTGCCGGCCAAATTTTGCGCTTTCAAGCCAAAGTGAATCAGCGGGGGCGGGTGATTGATAGTCTCTCCAAAAAATTAGAAGAAGCTATAAGAGATCGCGATTTGGCGATCAATAAGGTTGCATTTTTGAGTATCGAATTGCAGCATTGCGATGAAACAATAAAAACACGTTATCCAACGATCAATCCAGCCAATATCGATCCCATCCAAGGAACAAAAGGAGGATATGGGCAGTCGGACTCACTTCGCGCCGCTATCCTGTCATCGCTTATGGGCGCAAAACCTGGGTTTCTTTCAATGCGAGAAATCGGCAATTTCGTAATTGCAAGGTGCTCACTTGTTCTCAACAACGATGAAGCTCGGCACCGATGGGAAAGGAACTCGTTAAGGCGCGCTCTCCAAAAGCTTGTTGATGCAGGTCGATTAGAGATGATTGACGGCAGAAGAGAAAACAAGTTAAGCACATGGCGCATCCGTGAGGAAACTCAACTCAGTTTGTCGCAGCTGCCAGATTAGGCAATTCTTATCGTGGTGGACGCCCGTTCACTACTGAGATAGGCGACTTCCCCTTCTTAGGCCCACTGGGCTGCGCCGGTCGATTGGCCGGATGCAGCAGCTCAAAGTCTCGGTGTTCGCCATGGGTGAACCCTCGCCAATACCGCGAAATGCCAACATTCAAGGCGCAGTTCAGCGCACGGTTTGAAGTCGCACCTGGTGCCCTTCGACGATGGTCCTCCCTGAATGCTGTTTCGGTGGCGTAGTCGCAGAGGTATTTCGGCTCAACGTTCAGATAAACGCCTTTTTCCGCGCGCTCTTGCCGGGCGCCGAAGCTCTCCGCAAAGTTGTTGTGTTCACCATTCGGTCCAGACAGCGTCTCACTGTGATTGACCTGGACATGCAACTGAAACTGTTTACCCAGTTGCGAAAACGCTGTGCCTGTATCGGTAGCCAGAATGGACTCGGGGATGGCAATATAGGCTTGCGCCAACGAAATTGCCACCTGTGGCGTCTCGCCCATGCCAATGCCAACCCTAGTCGTCAATGCGCCTCGACCTGGTGCGCCTGAGCGCCTGCGAATTGCCCAAACAATGCGCCGTGCAGCCGGGAATACGTTGCCATAAACGGGATCAACAACTCCACCGGCTGCAATCTCCGCGCGCTTCTCGTGGTACCTCTTTTTGACGCGAGAAACATCCGTCAACTGGTCATCCGGTCGCTCTTCACGAACGCCAAACTTGCTGTAGTTCAACGGATTTCCCCGCTTTTCACTTGCGCGACGGCCAGATGCATGTGCGCCATCCATCTCCACCACACCGCTCAAAAGGCCCGTGTTGAACCCATGCAGCAACCCCTCCCTCAGCTTACTGACCAGGGTGAACGACGTGTTGTATCCCTTGATGTTCAGCATACGGCGCAGTTCCAATGCTGGCTGACCAGCAGCACCGCATGCCCACAAATGGATAGCAGCCAGAAGCTTTTGCAAAGGCAGGCGCCGGTTCGCAAAGACCGTCTTCGACGTCACACTGAAACGCTTGCCGCAGGCTTTGCATTTCCAGCGCAACTCATCCTTTGACCAGTAGTGTTCCGAGCAAGTTGTGCAGTGTGGGCAGACCACTTTCTTGAAGCTCCCCCAGCGAACCTTGGCCATGTGCTGGACACACTGCAAATCTGTCATCTTCCCAAAGTCCTCCACAGATCGATCGACCGCGGCCTTGGACATGTGGAACTGGCTTGCGGACGAACTGGGGCGATGAACAGAAGTCCTCTTTCGACCGCCCGTTGGCTTGTAATCAACCTCATCGATAGAGCTCATACGGCCCTCCGCAGAAACTCCACGAAGTGGGCTTCAGATACGCATGGGCCATCAACCAAGGCGCTGGTCAAAGTGGGTAAGTTACGCTTGTGCAGCCACTTCAAAATCCCGGAATACGCGGGCTCATTCAGGGTCTCCAGGTTCACCAACGACTGGTTTCCTTCAGGAAACGGGATGGGCTTGTAAAGCCTGGGACGCGCTGGCAGATCAAATGATTGATGCGCTGTCCATGCGTAGCCCCGAACCAGCAAATCCCATGGGTTGACCACCGTGGGCTTATGCCAAAAATCTTCACCCGCGACTTGCTGTCCCTGGAAGTCTGTCTCGAACATGGCTGTGTAGTGACCACGCCTGCGCTTCATCTGAATGTGCGCGGTGCCAATCGTTGAACGCCGGACATCAAGCCCGTCAGGCCAGTGTTCGATGATCGCAGTCAGATCATCAATGTACGCACACTTTCCAAAGCGCACTGGATCAGATTTTGGAATCACTTCAGCTCGGTACAGGCTCTGACAGATTGCCCTGGCTACCAGGTCCCAGACGCTGGCTGACCACCTGGGATAGTCATGCACTTGGACAGGCGGATGATCCCCTTTTCCTGCAGAAAACATCACCGCCTTGTAGTCCGCCCTGGCATCTAGCCTGGCATAGCCGATGTCCAGCCGACCCAATACGTTCTCGTAATTGGCGCTACTGGGCTGCGCAAAGTGAAGTGACACCTTCAGCATCAGGAGACTTTCACTTCCCAAGTCTGAGCGTATTGCGCGCCCTCAACGACTTCGAACCCCCGAATCCGCATTTTTCCGGCATCGACGTAGATCACGTTCACGTCATGCAGCTTCGGTAACACAGAGCTGTCGCAACCATCCGTTGTCGAGATGAGGTCTGCTACGGTGGCGATGCGGCCAAGCGCACCAATCCGTTCTTCGCGGATGCGCAACTGCCCCCTGTACTTGGGCAGCTTGGAGCGAATGGCTTCAGCAACGCTGCGGCCCTTCTCATAGATCAACTGAGCTTCGACTTTCATGGGTTACACCTTTCTGGGGGTGGACTGTAAAAATCGACCTCTAAAATCGGCGGGATAAATCGAAATCGATTTATAAAAGTTAAAAAAAGGGAAAGCCAATGGATGCGCGCACGTATTTCGAACGAGAAGCCAGACAGATCATCAAAGAGCGCCGCAAGCTTTACGAGGTCAGTTACAAGCAGCTGGCGAAGAACCTGGAGGAATACGGGGTGTTCATGGAGCCCCAGGTTCTGATCAACCGGATCAACAAGGGCAAGTTCAGCTTCACGTTTGCCTTGCAAGTCTTGGCTGCTATTGGCGTGCACTCCATCAAGATCCCGGATTACCCGCCGACCACGGAAGATCTGAGCTACGTGCTCGATTGAGCCCTGGGGTTCTGACCAGAGGCGGCTTGTCCGCGGCTGAAAAGTGCTGGTGGCCATGATGGATTCATTGAACAGAGTCAGGCTCTCCAGTGAACGAGCTCACATCACCGACCAATCCGTTGAAAAAGAGGGCCATGCGAAACGTATGGGTGTCTGGTGCCATAGGCCCCACGCATTGGTACATCCGGCCTGATGCCGTCTCAAACTTCTGCCTACCGGGGTCGCTGGCCGTCACAGGCGTTGTGACGCGGACCTTTCCTGTATCAGGAATGACGCACACCAAGATGACATCGCTCTCGATCACGTACGTGCGCCAGACCTTCGTCACAACGTGTGGCTGGTCTTCAACGTCTGGTGCTGGTATGAACATGTGTGACTCCCGATAGCTGTGTTTGTATCCAGTATCGTGGGCTTTGGCAAGTCCTAGAGCCACTTCCAAAAGGATTTTTGTTCGTCAGTTGTATGGATGCGATAGAGATCCGAGGAGGTTTGCGCGCAGTGCTGAGTAGCTTTTACGTTGGTCATTGCAGGCAGAAGGCGGTGAATCTGCCCAAAAAAACATCAACGTGAAAAATAAATGCGCTTATACACGATGTCGTCAACCTTTTCACATCTAAAACAGTTAAAGTATCTTCATGTTTAACAAAGTTCAAATGATGAAACTTAAAAATCATCGATTGAAAAGGCAACTTCAATAAATGACCAAGGTAGTTCATGCACCACCTGCTTCATTGATGCCCTTGCAGGAGGCTCATATCCGTGAGTTTCTGGCACAGGGGGTGATCACGCGCGTGAGTGCCAGCGGCAAACCGGATGGCTTTGAGCTGCAAGTTCACATTAGCGGCGCAATTGGTGTGCTGGTGAATGCTCGCGGCATCGTGCGCACGTTCAGCTCGCTGAACACGCTGGCAGGCCTTGTAAAGCGCCTCGGTGGTGAAGAGTTCAACGTGGTCATTGGTGGCTTCAGCACCAGTGAGTCGGCAGCACCAGCATCCAAAAAATCAAACCAAACCTAAAAATCTCAGGGAACCAATGGCAACCAACAAAACGCATACGGAACACGCTTCGAAAACGAATCTGGCAGACCTCATCTGGAAAAACGCGGAAGTCTTGACTGGCGCCTTCAAGCCAGGTGACTACCGCAAGGTGATCTTGCCCATGATGGTGATGCGCCGACTGGACTGCCTGTTGGCGCCTACCAAAGACGCGGTCTTGGCCAAAGCTGAGGAAGTAAAGAAGAGCGGCTTTCAGCCTTCAATGTTCCTGCCTGGCATCACAAAGTACCCGTTCTGGAACACCTCTCGCTTCACGTTCGCTTCCTTGATCGAAGATCCGGACAACCTGCGCGACAACATCGAAGACATGATCAACGGCTTCTCGCCCAATGTGGCGAAGGTCTTTGACAAGTTCGGATTCATGGCGACCGTGGAAAAGCTCCATGAGAAAAAGCGTCTGTACCTAGTGGTGAAGAACTTCGCCCAGACGCCAATGGACATGCAATCCGTGACCGCACATGACATGGGTCATGCGTTTGAAGAGCTGTTGCGCAAGTTCAATGAAGGCTCACCTTCTGATGAGCAATACACCCCGCGCGATGCCATCCACCTGATGGTGGACATCGTTTTCGATGGTGATGATGAGGCACTGTCCATCCCCGGCGCCATCCGCACCATGTACGACCAGACTGCTGGTACGGGCGGCATGCTGTCTGAAGCGGAAGAAAAGGTTCGCCAACTCAATCCCAATGCCAAGCTAAAGCTGTTCGGCCAAGAGTTGGAAGATGAGACTTATGCCATCTGCATGGCTGACATGCTGATCCGTGATCAGGATCCCGCCAATATTGCCCATGGCGACACCCTGGGTGAGGACAAGCACCACGGCGAACGCTTTGACTACCAGCTGTCAAATCCACCTTATGGGCGTGAATGGAAGCCGTCTGAAGAAGCTGTGAAGCGCGAGCATGCCAAGGGTGCTGCTGGGCGCTTTGGCCCCGGCTTCCCGCGGATTTCTGATGGTCAGATGCTGTTCCAGTTGAATGCCCTGGCGAAGATGCGCCCATTCGTCAACGGCGAAGGCGGCGGCAAGATCGGCATCGTCCATAACGGTAGCCCGCTCTTTACGGGTGATGCTGGCAGCGGTGAGTCCGAAATTCGGCGCCACATCTTGGAGCATGACTATCTGGATGCCATCGTGGCCTTGCCCACGGACATGTTCTACAACACCAACATTCAGACGTACCTGTGGTTCATGTCAAACCGCAAGCCAGTGGAACGTCAGGGTAAGGTGATGTTGATTGATGCGTCGCAGATGGGCGTGCTCATGAAAAAGAACATGGGCAAGAAGCGGATTGAGTTGTCAGAAGATTGCCAACTGCGCATCTTGCAGGCGTATCACGACTACGCCGAGGTGTCATGGACTGCTGATGAAGCTGTCAGTGGACGCAAGCGCGCTCTGCAGGCGAAGATTTTCGGCAACGAACATTTCATGTATCGCAAGGTAACTATCGAGCGCCCCTTGCGCATGCGCTTTCAGATTGATGGACACCCAACAGCAAGTATTCAAACGAATGCCGAAGGACTCCTGCATCTGAATGTTGATTTGGTTAATGTTTCCTATGAGAAAGCAAAAGAGTATCTAGATCTGTGGATTGGCAACGAGCCACTTTTGAAGAAGATGCCGGCAGCGGAGTCGGCGGCATTGAAGTTTGCTTTCTTTACGCTGAAGAATGATTCGCCAAACGCTGTTTGGTTCAGCGCGGAAGAATTTCGGGCGGCACTTCAAAAAGCTGACGATAAAAATAAGAAGGCCTTGGGTGAAAAACCATCCAAGCTCAAAGCCAAGCAGTTTGAAGTTGCTCGGAAAATCTTTGGCATTAGAGACAAGAAGGCCGAGATCACGACCAATGAAAAGGGTGACGTGATCCCCGACGCCGATCTCCGCGATTCGGAATTCATCCCGTTCTCGGTCATCGGTAACGATGTGACTGCCGGCATCGAAAAATACTTCGCCGCCGAAGTCAAACCCCATTGGCCAGATGCATGGATCAACACCGATGTGGTGGATGAGCGTGACTGCCAAATCGGCATTGTCGGCGCCGAAATCAACTTCAACCGCGAGTTCTACGTCTACGAAGCTCCACGCAGCCGTGAAGCTATCAAGCACGACATCGAAGCCATGGAAAAGCGCTTCATGGACATGCTGAAAGGGGTGGCGGGATGACAGTTCAAGCAAAAGCCAAGTCCACCAACTGGATGGGGCAAGTGCCCGCACATTGGAATGTAAAGGCGCTGAAATTTTGCGCTGATTTGGTTACTGATCGTGTTGATGGATCAACTGTTGAATCCTTGTATGTTGGTTTGGAGCACATCGAAAGCAAAACAGGTCGCCTGATCCGTGAAGAGGGTTCCCAAGAAGAGGCAGAAAGCACGGTGAACTGCTTCCGAAATAATGATGTCTTGTTTGGGAAACTTCGTCCCTATTTGGCAAAAGCTGCAGTAGCAGAGTCGGACGGCATTTGCTCATCTGAAATCTTGGTATATCGCCCTCATGGGTTGACATCTCAATACTTGAAGCATGTCATGTTACTAGATGGTTTTATTAAGGAAGTGAATGCATCAACTTTTGGCTCAAAGATGCCACGAGCCGATGCTACATTTATTTCCCGATTGCCGGTTCCGCAGCCTCCGCTTGATGAGCAAATCGCCATCGCAGCCTATCTCGATACCAAAACGAATCGAATTGATGAGCTAATTGAAGAAAAAAAAGTTCTTATCGGAAATTTGTATGAACTGAAACGATCAGTTATTTTGGAGCATATTTCGTGCGATGGAGAAATTTGGAAAGTATCTCACGCATTTAAATTAGGGAGCGGAACTACACCACCGAGTGGAGAAGATATTTGGTACGCTGGGAACATCCCTTGGGTTCAAACCTCTGAGCTTAGAGAGCGCAGTATTGATTCAACTGAAAAAATGGTATCCATCGAAGCAGTTGAAAAATTTTCAGCGCTAAAAGTATATCCAGCAGGAACATTAATGGTTGCCATGTATGGCGCCACGATTGGGCGTTTGGGAATTCTAAATGTCGAAGCAACCTGCAATCAGGCTTGTTGCACTTTAATTCCTGAAGGGCCGGTCACTTCGGAATTTCTTTTCTGGTGGCTATATGCGAATAAACATGAACTGTTGCTTCGCGCATCAGGAGGAACACAACCGAATATCAGTTCCGCGGTTATTTCCAATCTTCGGTTTAGAGCGCCTGATCTTAATGAACAGAAAAGTAGAGTTGCACTTATTCAAAATGAAGTCGCTCGAATTGAAAATCTAGCCAAGCATGTAGAAAGTGAAATTGAGTTTCTTAAGGAATTTCGTTCGGCAATGATCACAGATGCTGTATTGGGCCGCATCGACGTGCGCATGGCGCAGGCCCACTGAGACAGGACAGGGAGAGTAAAAAATGACAACACCGATTCATCAAGAAATCGTATTTGAAGACGAGATTTGCAAACACCTGCATGACCATGGTTGGGTCTTTGACGGCCCACTGCCGTACAAGAAGGGCCATGAGTATGACGCTGGCTACGATCGCCGCTATGCGTTGTTTCCTGCGGATGCCATCGCATGGGTCAAGAAGACCCAGAAAGATGCATGGGACAAGTTCACTGCTCACCACAAGGACGAGGCAGAGTCCGAGCGTGAGTTCATCCGCACACTGGCGTCCGAATTAGATCGTGAGCGAAAGACCATCAAGAAAGACGATCCACAGTTGTGGGGCTCCCTGCATGTCTTGCGCCGCGGCTTCAAGCACATCAATGCCGGCTTCAAGATGGCAACGTTTGCGCCAGCCAACAGCCTGAATCCGAAGCTGTGGGATGAGTACCAAAACAACATCCTTCGTGTGGTGCGCCAGGTCCACTATTCCATGCACAACGAGAAGTGCATTGACCTGGTTCTGTTTCTGAACGGCCTCCCGATTGCCACTATTGAACTGAAGACGGAAACAACTCAGTCCATTGAAGCCGCGATGCGGCAATACCGCAAGGATCGTCAGCCTGTTGACCCCGTTACCAATACGGAAGAACCTCTTCTTTCCTTCGGTAAGAGAGCCCTCGTTCATTTCGCTGTATCCAGCGATGAAGTCCGCATGACGACCAAGTTGGATGGGGACAAAACATTTTTCCTGCCGTTCAACAAAGGCATTGACGATGGCATGGGTGGAGCCGGTGCTGGCAACCCTCCTGACCATGCACGTGGCCATGCCACAGCCTATTTCTGGTACGAGATCCTGGAGCCCAAGATGTTCTTGGACATCATCGGGAAGTTCATCTCGGTGGAAGTCAAAGAGAAAGTGAACCTGAAGTCTTCCAAGAAGACTTTCGCATCCACTCTGCTGTTTCCGCGCTTTCATCAACTGGATGCAGTGAACACATTGCTGGCTGCTACTCTGGAAGAAGGCGTTGGCCAGGCATATCTGGTGCAACACTCCGCTGGTTCGGGTAAGTCCAACACCATTGGTTGGTCTGCACATCGTTTGTCTACGCTGTTTGATGCCTCCAATAACAAGCTGTTCACCACTGTGATCGTGATCACTGATCGCAAGGTGCTGGATCAGCAATTGCAGGACACCATCAAGCAGTTTGAGGCAACGCCTGGTGTTGTAGTCAAGATCGATGACAACTCCACGCAGCTGGCTGAAGCCCTGGAAGGTGAAGCCAAAATTGTGGTGACCACCATCCAGAAGTTCCCATTTGTGCTTAACAAGGTCGGCGCCATGAAAAACCGGCGCTTTGCCGTGATCATTGACGAGGCGCACTCATCTCAGTCTGGAAAGACCGCGGTCAAACTGCGTGAAGCTCTAACCAACGAAGGTTTCAAGGTTGAAGCCGATGACCAAGACGATGGTGATGGAGTGAAAGACATCAGCAGCGAGGAGCTGGTCGTCAAGCTGGTGGCCTCGCGCAAGCGTCCACCGAACGTCAGCTATTACGCCTTCACTGCCACCCCAAAGTCCAAGACCATTGATCTGTTCGGGCGTATGGGTGCCGATGGTCTGCCGCATCCATACCATGTGTATTCGATGCGCCAAGCCATAGAAGAAGGTTTCATTCTCGATGTGTTGAAGGGCTACGTCACCTATGACATGGCTTTCAAACTGGAGCAAGCTGGCCCTGACAAGGACGTGAAATCTGGCAAGGCCCAGAAAAAACTTTTCCAGTATGTGCAGCTGCACCCGACCAGCATTGGCCAGAAGATTGCCATCATCGTGGAGCACTTCCGTAGGCACGTCATGCACATGCTGAATGGCCAGGCCAAAGCCATGGTCGTGACGGACAGTCGCAAAGCTGCTGTGCGTTACAAGAAGGAATTCGACAAGTACATGGCACGCATGGGTCACAGCGATTTCAAAGCGTTGGTGGCCTACTCAGGCACCATCACTGACGATGAATACGGCATCCTGGATGCCGATGAAGGTGACATGAATGGCGGCAAACCCAAGATCAAGGACGACCTGATCAAAGAGGCGTTTGTCACTGATGAGTACCGAGTGCTTTTGGTGGCAAACAAGTTCCAAGTGGGCTTTGATGAGCCGCGCCTGTGCGCCATGTACGTGGACAAGCGCCTGGACAACGTCATGGCTGTGCAAACCCTGTCACGTTTGAACAGAATTTTCCCAGGCAAAGAAGTTACGTGCGTCATCGATTTCCGCAACAAGGCTGAGGACATCTTGGCGGCATTCCAGCCGTATTACCGGACAGCAAAGCTGGCCGGCGTCACTGATCGCAATCTTCCTCACCAGCTGCGCGAGAAGCTGGACGGCACCAGTGTTTACCTTTGGGAAGAAGTGGAAGCCTTTGCCAAGCTGTATTTCAGCACCCGCAACGACCAGGCTTTCCAGTCACACCTGAAGCAGGCCCATGAACGCTTCAAAGACATGGATAAGGAAGAGCAGGATCTGTTCCGCCGTGATGCCCAGTCCTATGTAACTTGCTATGACTTCCTGTCTCAGATCGTTGATTACGATGACGTTGAGTTGGAGAAGCTGCATGCGTTTCTGAAGATGCTGTTGCCACGTCTTCGTGGCCAGGACGATGACCCAATACTCCTCGATAACGCCATTCGCCTGGGCCAGTACAAGCTGTTCAACAAGCGCGAGACCAAGTTGGACTTGGCCAAGGGCACCGCGGAAGAACTGAAACCTTTTGGTCCTGGCGGTGGCGCTGCCCATGAAGACCCGCGCGAAAAGCTGTCGGAAATCATCAAGAAGATTCACAGCCTGTTCACTGGCAAGCACAGTGACCCCGAGATCGAAGGCTGGTTCACCGCGATCGTAGGCAACACGGTATCGGACGACCGCATCATCACGCAAGCGAAGGCCAACCAGTCAGCGGAGCAGTTCGCAAACGGAGATTTCCGTTCTGTCTTGGCGCAAGCGGTGATCAAGGCGCTTACGAGTCACAAATCGATGTCGGAACAGATGCTTCAGGACCCGAAGGTGTTCGATGACGTGGCGGAGGCATTGCTTCCAGAAATTTATGCGAGAGCGCGAGTGAGTGTGATCGGAGCATTGCAGTGAAACCCAGCCATATTGATCAGTTGCCCGATCTTGATGCTGTATTAAATCAAACGATCCCATATCGGCTGCAGGCAATCGAGACACTTCAATTCGCATGGAATTGGATAAATGAATCTGAAATTCCGCGGCAAGTTGAAGTGAGAGTTGACGGGAGGACAAAGATTCAAGGTAATGTCGCTGCCATTGCGAACCCAATGATCGAAGTTGGACTTATTCATGCAAGAGCATTGTTGGAATTCTTGGGCCTTTGCGCAAAAGATGGACGGCTTAGCCAAATATTAAAACGCCGCTCGGATGATATTGGTGTTGAACATTTTTCAACACATGACTTCCCATTGAATATAGTTTCTCCAGAAAATGCATTATCTGCGTATCCCGGAGAAAAAAGTGATGCTGAGAGCGCCTTGGTTGCAATCTTTGAATGGACAAACAAAGGCCTCGCGCATTTAACAAATGGTTTGTCTGGAAAATATACAGATCAGCATCTGGACATCGCTTGTAGAGGCATTCCAGTATTACTTCACAATCATTTATATGCCAAGCTAGGGCGAGAAATTCCCAAACTCACAGGGCCGGACATGTCAAATGCATAAATTTCTAAGACCCTTATTCATACTTCTAACGCAAGGAAAAGCGGTAACGTATTTAACAATAATTTTATCGATTCTTAGTCTTTCCAGTTTTTTTCAAAGAATTTTGAAAATTGGATTAATCCCCATGATCGCCACATACATTGAATATTATCATCGTGTATCGTACGAAATTATTGGAGTGCCGATGACATGGATGGGAATCAAGCCTCCATCTATGTTGATTGATTTTTGGGTTCTATCATTTATTTGCGCTGGCGCATACGCCAAAGCAGAAAATGTTGAGAGGGCACGAGCATTCATTGACTACAACTACCAAGAACCTTCATTGAAACTTAGGCTCATAATTTTCTTTGTTGCAGGTATCACTGGTTTGTCTTTTTTTGTCCCTTTCTCAGCCTTTTCTATCCATACATATGCGCGTGATGACATCATGAGAAGTGCCCTAAAAAACGTCGCAATTGTGTTTTTAGGGACGATGTCCATCTTTGTTTTTAGTGCATTCGCTCCATCTGCATGAATGCAAAAATTGATTGTTTAGCATTTGATTTTTTGGCCAAAAAATTTTTGCAGAAGATTCTTAATTAGAATATTAGTTTATACAGTGCAAAATCACCGAGTGAAATATTGAGCAATTATCAAGATATCGCCAAGAACATCAGAAATAGGCTTCGCCAATACAATTTAAATTCAATTGTTGATGCCTGTCTAACCATTCTTTACCATTTTCGAGGCCAAGGCCTGGAAGAGCTAAGATCGGCTCCTTGGCTTACTCTATTGATTGTTAAGCTGGCTCTTGAAGATGCGTGCATAAATATTCAGGACGGTAAAGACTGTCCAATTGAAGAGATAGATAGAGCAAGGAACGCAATATGGAACGCAACAGAGAAAAATTCCAATGCCGTTCCTTCAGGTGTATTTTTAATGATTCGATCATTGATTCATCCTCAAATTCTATTTCAACAACCAGAGAGCTTCTCTTTTATACGGTGGCCGGCTCTTATTGCCGAATTGCCCGTAGATCATCCGACACGGCTTCAATTCATAGAAACACTTGGATGCGATCCTGATACATTTATTGTTGTTATATTTGCAATTTACGTCGCAGTTCTTGACGGCAAGAAATTCATATCATTGCGTTTTTTTGATCCCCTAAGACCACGTTATGGAGAAGCAATTGAATCAATATTGAATCGATATGCAAAAGACTTTGTTTTTCTAAGAAGCGAATTAAGAAAAGAGTTGAAAAATAGACTTTATGAAGAAGTTAATGGAAAAATTAAGATTAAAAAGGATGCAATTCCTAGACCTGATTCTGAAAAAATTGAATTTCCTTGGCTTTCAAAATTTCCACTTTTAAAACATCAATCTGGTGAAATTGCGGTTTGGCATCCACTTGTCTTTGCAAGAAGTATGGAGGATGGTGTACACAATGCATTAGCCCCGTTGGGGCAGGCATACACTGATCCATTTAGCAAAGTCTTTGAAAAATATGTATTAACCCTCACGAGCGAAACAGGATTAAGTTATTACACTGAAGATGATATGCGCGGTCGAATAAGAAGTCGTCCCGCAGTGGAGGCTTTAATTTCGGGAAGAGAATGCAATATTCTAATTGAATCCAAAATGAGTCTCTTTGCAGACAATGTACTGATAAGTGATAGCACACACCAAGTATTTGTAAAGCTAAAGAGGATCAGAGAGGCAATTGTTCAAGGATGGAAGGTTGGGGAGCAAATTCGAAATGGTGAAGTTAGCATCGGAACCACATCCACACCCTTGATTGATTATTTGATTGTAGTTACGAGTCGTCAACTAAATATCGGATCTGGTGAGCATTTGAAACGCTTGTTTGGAGATGACGTATTTAATCGCATTAATCCCGAGGTTGGCTTCGTACCAAGTGCATCGCAACTTACAAGATTACCCCCAAAGAACATATTTTTCTTAGGCATAGAGGAATATGAGCGGCTCACTGGTGCAATTGCATCCGGAGAGGTCGATATTGAAAATTTGTTACAGCAAGCCGCCAAAGAAAGTGAAGATCCAAAAACGTCTTCTCTTCATTTCTCTCAAATTCTTCAACCACACGTGAAGAAGTGGAAATCTTCGAAGTTGATTCAAGATGCTCGCACCCGAGCGGAAAATCAATTGGAACAATGCTTGGTCAGTAGTGAGATTGCCTGACCCGTAGGCATATCTGTACCGTCGGACAGGGATAACAGGTGAGTTGACGGAGACGTAAAAACTCAAAAAATTGGTTTCACTATACAAAAAGTGAGAAGCCGAAAGTCTGGAAGCCCGCATGCCTATTGGGTTTGCGGGCTTTCTTGGGCCAACAGCGTAGTAAAACCCGTCCGCCCAAAGCAAAAGGCCTCCATTTGGAGGCCTTTTGCTTTGGTGCACGCATAAACCGTCAGGGTGCCCGGTGCAGACGCGGCGCAGACAGCGCCGCAATCATGTCGCTGGTAGCGTCGTCCACATTGGGGTGCTTGGACAGCGCGCTGCCCATGAGTTTGCGCAGTTGCTGCAAGTCTTTCACGCTGGGCGCCACCTTGATTTGCGCCAGTGCGGCGGGCACATTGCCCCCGTTGATCAGGCTGGCGACTTTGGTGGCCCAGGGGCTTTGTTGGCGTGACATGGTGGTGCGGATGGCAGTGGGTGAGGGGGCATTATGACCAGAGCGAACCCGCGGCCGTGTCCAGATAACCCAGGTACACCCGCACTTCAAATTCGAGCTGGTGGTAGTCGGGCTCCATGTAGCAGCAGAGTTTGTAAAAGTTTTTGTCGTGCTCGCGCTCTTTCAGGTGCGCCAGTTCGTGCACGGCGATCATGCGCAAAAACTCCAACGGCGTGTCCTTGAACAGCGCCGCAATGCGGATTTCGCGCTTGGCCTTGAGTTGGCTGCCCTGCACCCGCGCAATGTTGGTGTGGGTGCCCAGCGCGTTGTGCACCAGTTGCAGCTTGTTGTCGTAGAGCACTTTGCTGATCTGCTGTGCGCCCTTGAGGTAGTCCTGCTTGAGCTCCTGCACGTAGGCAAACAGCGCGCGGTCATCGCGCATGCCGTGGGCTTGCGGGTGCTTCTTTTGCAGCCAGGGCCCAAGCTTGCCGGACTTGTGCAAGGACTCCACTTGTGCGACGGTATCGGCCGGGTAGCCGCGCAAATAGGCTGATGTCATTTGTTGGACAGGCGCATGGCGATCAAGCCCGCCATGCCGATGATGGCCGCACCGGCAAAGGTGCTGAGCTTGGGCACTTCGGCAAAAAACAAAAAGCCCCACAGTGGCGCCCACAAGATGCCGGTGTATTCAAACGGCGTGACCGTGCTGCTTTTGGCCACCCGGTATGCGGCAGTAAGCAACATGGTGCCGGCGGCGGCCACCAGGCCACACAGGCCGATGAGCAGCGTGTCGGGGGCGGTGGGCATCACCCAAGGCCTCACCAGAAACAGCAGGCTGGGGTGGCTGGCACGTTTTATCCCCGCCAGGTGAAGACCTACGGCAATCAGCGCCGGGCCCACCAGAAAAAAGCCGTTTTGATAGAAGGCCATCACCGCCGTGGGCAACTGGTTGCCAAACTTGCGCGCCATTAGCATGGCCACGCCATACAGGGCAGCCGCCAGCAGTGACAGCAAGGCTGCCGGCTCAAACAAGCCGCTGCCCGGCTGCAGCATCACCAGCACTCCGCAAAAGCCCAGCACTACAGCCGCCCACACCTTCCAGCCCACGTGCTCACCGAGCACTGGCCCGGCCAGCGCAGTCACAAAGAGCGGCACGGTGAAATACAGCGCCACCGCGTCGGCCAGTGGCAGGGCCGGAAAAGCCAGGTAATAGGCGCCATACGAGCCCAGCATGATGAGCCCACGCAGTGCCAGCGGGCGCCGGTGCACCCACAGCATGGATTGCCAACCCGTCTCCTTTTGCATCAGCGCCCACAAAATCGGCAGCCCCACACAGGAGCGCATGCATACCACCTCGGTCAGCGGGTAGCCACCGCTCACCTGCTTGATGATGGCGTCTTGCGTGGAGAACACCAGCACGCCGATACACAGGTACAGAATGCCGCGCAGAGAGGGGTTGTGCATGAGGTTTATTTTGCCGTTGCGCGTGCCTGCAAGGCTGTGCCAATTGCGTCCACCACCGATGCCCAGTCGCCATCACGCGGTTGGCGGAACAGCTGCATCACGCCCGGGTACCACGGCGTTTGCGGACCTTGCGCACCCCAGCGCCAGTCGGCCATGTACCAGGGCAACAGCAGCCAGCAGGGCTTGCCCAAAGCCCCAGCCAGGTGCGCGGTGGCGGTGTCTACCGAGATCACCAGATCCAGCTGGCTGACGATGGCTGCGGCATCGGCAAAGTCCCGCAAGAGGCTTCCAAGGTCCACCATGGCTTGTGTGGCCTGGCACTGCGTCACTTCCTCTTCGCCACGGCCTTTTTGCAGGCTGATGAATTGCACGCCCGGCACGCCCCACAGTGGCGCCAGGGTTTGCAAATGCGGCAGTGAGCGGTCGCGGTCGTTTTCAAACTGCGGGTTGCCCTTCCAGACTAGGCCGACGCGTAAGCCCGGCCCAGCGGGCAGCAGGGGCCTCCAGTGGGCGCACAGCGCGGCATCCGCATGGAGGTAGGGCAGAGGTGCGGGAATGGAGTCTTCGCGCGTTTGGGCCAGGCCAGGGGCGCTGAGCAGGGGCATCCAGACATCGTGCGGTGGGAGCGGCGCTGCGTCGTCAAAGGCGCGGACTTGGTCCACCCCCTGCAGCGTGCCAAGCAGGGTCTTGAGGGCCGGGTGACACAGCAAGGTGATGTGGCGTGCGCCCTGCGCTTGGAGCCAGGGGATGTAACGGCAGAACTGGATCATGTCGCCGTGCCCCGCCTCATAACCCACCAGCAATGACTTGCCGTGCAACGGCTCGCCTTGCCAGCGCGGGATGTTCAGTTGCCGCGCCAGGCCCTGGTACCAGTCACGGGCTTCCAACAAGGCCCAACCCTCCTCAAAGTTACCCCGGCGTAGTTGCAAGTAGGCCAGGTTGAAGCGGGCCCGCGCGTTGTCTGCGTCCAGCGCAATGGCGTGGCGCAGGCAGTCCTCCGCCGTGTCTTCGTGCTGCAGGTTCAGGTTGAGCGCACCTAGGTTGGACCAGACAGCGCTGGACTCCGGCTCCAACGCAAGGGCGGCGGCATAGCAGGCCTCGGCTTCGGCGTGGCGTTTTTGCCGTGCCAGCAGCGCGCCCAGGTTGAGATGGATCGCAGGGTGGGTGGCGTCCAGGCCGATGGCGGTGCGGTAGCAGGCTTCGGCCTCGGTTGGGTCACCCTGTTGATGCCGCACGTAGCCCAGGTTGGCGTGGGCTTCGGCAAAGCGCGGTGCCAGCGCAATAGCTTGGCGCAAGTCCTGTTCGGCCAGCGCCCATTCGCCGGGGGCCAGCAGCTCTTCGCCCTGTTGGAACAGCGCCTGCGCACGCGCCGCGCTGTCGTCCTCCATGGCTTGCTGACTCTGCCTCAGGCCTCGCGGCGCAGGGCGGGGAAGAGAATGATGTCGCGGATGCTGGCGCTGTCGGTCAACAGCATCATCAGGCGGTCAATGCCGATGCCGCAGCCGCCGGTGGGGGGCATGCCGTATTCCAGTGCGCGCACAAAGTCGTGGTCGAAATACATGGCTTCGTCGTCACCGGCTTCCTTGGCGGCTACCTGGGCGTGGAAGCGGGCTGCCTGGTCTTCGGCGTCGTTCAACTCGCTGAAACCGTTGCCAAATTCGCGGCCAGTGATGTAGAGCTCAAAGCGCTCGGTCACGCCGGGTTTGGTGTCGCTCTCGCGCGCCAGCGGGGAGATTTCTACCGGGTGCTCGCAGATGAAGGTGGGATTCCACAGCTTGTCTTCCACCGTCTCTTCAAAGTACATCACCTGCAGGCTGGCCAGGCTGCGGGTCGAGAGCTGGTGCTTGGCTTCGGTGTGGCCCAGCTTCTTCAGGGCATTGGTCAGCCACTCGGCGTCAAACACCTTGTCACCGGCTTCGGTGTACTTCTGAATGGCCTGCACGATGGTGATGCGTTCAAACGGTTGGGACAAGTCCACCGGCTTGCCGCCGTAGCTCAGCTGCAGCGTGTCGCCGGCCTTGATGGCGGCATCGCGCACCAGTTGCTCGGTGAAGCTCATCAGGTCCTGGTAGTTCCAGTAGGCCGCGTAAAACTCCATCATGGTGAACTCGGGGTTGTGGCGCACCGACACCCCTTCGTTGCGGAAGTTGCGGTTGATCTCGAACACCCGGTCAAAGCCACCCACGATCAGGCGCTTCAGATAAAGCTCGGGCGCAATGCGCAAGAACATCTGCTGGTCCAGCGCGTTGTGGTGTGTGGTGAAGGGCTTGGCATTGGCACCGCCAGGGATGGGGTGCAGCATGGGCGTTTCCACTTCCAGAAAGCCGTGTTGCACCATGAAGTCGCGGATGCCACTCACAGCCTTGCTGCGCGCCACAAAGCGCTTGCGTGTACTCTCGTCGGTGATCAGGTCCACGTAGCGCTGGCGGTACTTCACTTCCTGGTCATGGATGCCGTGGAACTTGTCGGGCAGGGGGCGCAGGCTCTTGGTGAGCAAGCGCACGGTGGTGGCCTGGATGGAGAGTTCGCCGGTGCGGGTTTTGAACACCATGCCTTCTGCGGCCACTATGTCACCCAGGTCCCAGTGTTTGAAGTCGGCATACAGATCGGCGCCGACTTCGTCACCCTTCACGTATATCTGGATGCGGCCACCGCTGCTGCCAAACGATGCGTCCTGCAGCGTGCAGAAGCTGGCCTTGCCCATGACGCGCTTGAGCATCATGCGGCCGGCCACTTTCACTTTGACGTTCATGCCAGCCAGGATTTCGGTAGAGTGCGGGTCGTACTCGGCAAACAGCTGCTCGGCCTTGTGGGTGGGCTGGTAGTCGTTGGGGAAGGCCACGCCTTTTCCGTCTGCTTGTGCCTGACGCAGGTTTTTGAGTTTTTCGCGGCGCTCCAGAATCAGTTGGTTTTCGTCTTGGGGAACGGGTGCGGCGGTTTGTGTTTCAGACATGGAAGAGGCTGTTTGTGTAAGGGCGTAACCCTCGATTCTAAGAGGGAGGCTGGCGCTATCATCCTTGCAGTCTCTAACGCCCTCGCACCATGCTCTACCAAATCGTTTCGCTCCTCCTGGAAGTCGCTGCCGGACTGCTCACCGGCGTGTGCCTGCTGCGCCTGTATATGCAGCACCAGCGCATCCCTTTGTCGGCGCGTTCGGGCAAACCCATGGGGCCGTTTATTTTTGCCTTGACCGACTGGTTGGTGCTGCCCTTACGCCGTGTGTTGCCCGCCGTGGGGCGCCTGGATACCGCCAGCTTGGTGGCAGCCTTTCTGGCGCAACTGGCGCTGTTTGGCGTGCAGTGGCTGATGCTGGGAGGTGGTGCCTCGCCCGTGAGTGTTGTGGTGCTGGCGCTGTTTGGCGTGGTGCGCATGGCGCTGTCTTCGCTCACCGGCTTGGTGATCGCCTATGCAGTGCTGTCGTGGGTGCAAACGCAGTCGTTTTTGTCGGATCTGCTGGAGCGTCTGGTAGCACCCGTTCTGGTGCCCATTCGCCGCATCGTCCCCTTGGTAGGCGGCGTGGATTTGTCCCCGCTGGCCCTGCTGGTGCTGTTGCAGATTGCGGCCATTGTGCTGGGTGCGTTACAGGCCAGCGTGCTGGGCATGGCGCTGTAGCAAGGCGTTGCAATGAAAAAAACGGCGCCTGTTGAGGCGCCGTTTTTTTGTTTCCAAGCGGTAGCGTGATCAGCGACTAGATCACCGCATCGGCCGGTTGACGCTGCAGCATGGCCAAGGTTTCTGCCACGGTTTTGCGCAGCTCGCGGCGGTCGCAAATGAAGTCCACCGCGCCCTTGCTCTGCAAGAACTCAGCGCGCTGAAAGCCTTCGGGCAGCGTCACACGCACGGTGGATTCGATCACGCGCGGTCCGGCAAAACCGATCAGCGCCTTGGGCTCTGCAATCACCACATCGCCCAAAAACGCAAAGCCTGCGCTCACGCCGCCCATGGTGGGGTCGGTCAGCACGCTGATGTAGGGCAGGCCTTTTTTGGCCAGGCGGGTCAGCGCCGCATTGGTCTTGGCCATTTGCATCAGCGAGAGCAGGCCTTCCTGCATGCGCGCGCCGCCGGTGGCGGTAAAGCACAGAAAAGGCA
>Ga0228698_1000726_pt1 | contig 20761 bp, 12 predicted proteins | sample McNCre117_Aug_MG_FD_178015 | JGI IMG/M metagenome (GOLD analysis project Ga0228698, IMG submission 178015) | Freshwater microbial communities from McNutts Creek, Athens, Georgia, United States - 1-17_Aug_MG | ecosystem: Environmental > Aquatic > Freshwater > Creek | place: USA: Georgia...
CCAAGGTCGTCGAATACGACGTCCTTCTGCGTCACGCCGGACTTGTCCACGAAGTCGGACGGTTCGTTCATGTCGGTCCAGATGCCGGCGACGCCGCGGTCGAGGAGCGCGCGGTGCTGCTCACCCCACCAGCGGCGGGCCTCCGCCTTCGTGTAGTCGACAAACACCGCCTTGCCCGGCCAGACCTCGCCGATGTAAAGGCTGCCGTCCTGGCGGCGCAGGAAGTAATTTTTCGCGACGCCCTCGTCGTAGACCGGATAATTCCCGCCGGGGGCCAGCGGATTGGCCGGCTGGTATTTGACGCCGGGGTCGACGATGGTGATGAGCTTCACGCCCTGCTCGCCGAGTCTTTGGGCCAGGCCGGCGGGATCGGGAAAGCGGTCCTTGTGCCACGTGAAGACGCGGTAGGCGTCCATGTAATGGATATCGAGATGAATGACATCGAGCGGCAGGCGGTGCGCGCGGTATTCGGCGGCGACCTGCTCGACCATCGTGTCCGGGTAGTAACTGTAGCGGCTCTGCTGGTGGCCGAGCGCCCAGAGCGGCGGCAGCGGCATGCGGCCGGTCAGCTCGGTGTAGCGGCCGATGATTTTCTTCAGCGCCGGGCCGTGGAAGAAATAATAGTCGAGCACGCCCCCCGCCGCCTCGTAGGCCGCGGCCTCCTGGCCGGAGCGCCCCAGGTCGAAGATGCTGCGGGCGGGATTATCATAAAACAGGCCGTAGGCCCGGCCGGCCTCGACCCCGAGGTAGAACGGGATGCTCTGGTAGATCGGATCGGTGCCCTCGACGTAGCCGGGCGTGTCGGAATTCCACATGACAAAGCGGCCGCGCCGGCGGTCGAGGTGCGCCGTCTTTTCGCCCAAGCCGTAGAAATGCTCGTCAAAGCCCAGCCGCTTGGCCGCGGCGACCCGGCCGGATTTCGGGTCGCGGGCCATGGGGCGCTCGTCGGCGTTCAGCACGCGGTCGGTGGCGGCATCCCGGAACTCCACCAGCAACGGATCGCGGTGCACCACCACCTTCAGTTCCGCGGTCGTGAGCGTGACCGCGGCCGGTGACTCCGTCAGCTGCCAGGCCGGGGCCGGCCAGTCGGTGCGGACCACGGCCCATGAGTGGTCGGGCGGGGCCGCTTGGCCGGCGAAAAGCGTGCGCACGCGGACCAGGTCCGGCGCGAGCACCGCAAGCGTGACCGTCGACCCGTCCGCACAGGCCAGTTGCACGCCGCGGTCGGACCGGGTCACGGCCGAGACGGCGCCAACCGGCTGGAGGCCGGACCATTCAAGCGCCGGGGCGGCGGTGGGCGCGGCAAGCAGCGCGCTGGCAAGGATGCTCACGGGGAAACGCATGGGTGAGAAACAGCGGCCACCAGGATTCAGCTGGTGGCCGCGGGGGGAATCGGACGTTGTGGCGTTCCGCTTAGAACTTGTAGGAAGCGCCGAAGGAGTAGGAGGCGCCGTATTTCTGGAAGTTCTTCACCTGGCGGGGATCGCCGTTGTCGTAGGTGACCAGCGGCTCGTTGTTCAGGTTGTAGGCCTGGAGGTAGAAGGTCAGGCCCTTGAGCGAACCGGACTGCAGCGCGTAGCTGACCTGGGCATCGACGATCTTCTCGGGCTGCGTCTCGGCAAAGTCGCCGTTCGGGGCCACGTCACCCTTCGGATTCGGGATGCCGAAGTTGGTCGTGTAGGCGCGGTAGGCCGAGCGGTAGTGCTCGCTGATGCGGGCCGAGAAACCATGGCGCTCGTAGTAGAAGGTGATGTTGGCCACCTTCTTCGACAGGCCCGAGATCGGGGCCGTGCCGTGGCCGGGGCCCCAGGGCTCGACCGTGCTGTCGGTGTAGGCCGCGCCCATGACGACGCCGAAGCCGCGGATCGCGGGGCTGATCATCTCGCTCGCGAGGGAGAGAGTGGCTTCCGCACCCTGGATCTTGCCGCCATTGCCGTTGACCGGCGTGGTGACGGTACCCTGGCGCAGAACGGGCGCCGGGCCGCTGATCACCGGGTAGCCGGTGAAATCCTGCAGCGAGGACGACTCGTAGATGTAGTTCAGGAGCTTCTTGTGGAAGAGGGCCAGGGAGAAGTAGCCCTTGTTGTCCTTGAAGTATTTGTCGAAGGCGAGGTCCACGGAGTCGGACTTCCAGGGCTTGAGGCTGGGGTTGCCGCCGCCGCCGCTCCACGGGCTGTTCTGGAGGCTGGTGTTGGCGGCGTTGGCCGGATTGTAGCCCCAGGTGCGCGAGGCCTTCATGTCAAACATGCGGGGGCGGGCGATCTGGCGGGCGAGGCTGAACCGCACGTAGGTGCGGTCCGTGACCAGGAAGTTCAGGTTCAGGCTCGGGGCGAAGTCGTTGTATTTGGCCCCGGCGGTGACGTTGTTCACCGTGCTGCCGTTGGCGGATTTGCCGCTGGAGGACTGGTCCACGTTGTTCAGCTGGGCCCCGAGGTTGCCGGTGACCGGCACGCCGCCCCACTTGGTGTCGATGTTGAACTGCGCGTAGGGCCGCATGATCTTCTCCCGCACATTGAAGCGGTCGGCGATGATGCCCGTGTCCTGGTTGGGATAGAAGGAGAGCGTGCCGTTGTTGATCGGGGCGAACGGGTCGAACGCCACGACGCCCTTGGTGATGCCGAGGAAGGTCAGGTCGGTGACGCCGATCGGGGTCGGAACCGCGGCGGTCTGCGCACCATTGGTGAGGTATTCCCAGCCGGAGGGCTTCTGACCGTCGCGCTTGAAGCGGTCGGTGTAGGCGACGCCGAACTCGACGTTGCTGAAGGGCCCCATCTTCATGTCGTGCTTGGTCAGCAGCTTGAACTGGCCGAGCTCGTCCATGGCATCAAAGCCCTTGTAATAGCCCGGGCCGGCGCCGCCGGGGATCGGGCTGTTGCCCCAACCCATCGGGTCGGTCAGCTTGACCAGCGAGGTGCTGGTGTAATCGAGCGTCGTGCCGAAGACCGGGATGGTGCCCGGCGCGAGCGTGACCGTGACCGTGTCCGACGGCGCGGTGCGGGCGAAGGAAATGCCGGCCCACATCTCGAGGTTCTTGTCGAGGCGCTTGATCTTGGAGTAACCCGAGTCGAAGGTGATCGGCCAGGCGGAATTCTCGCCGAACACGATGTTCCAGCCGGCCGCGGTGAGCGTGTCGTCCCGGACGAAGCTGTCATTGCGGAGGACGGGATGGACGTTGGTGTAGACTTCCTTGGTCGCGAGGCCGGCCGTGATGGTCGAGCCGGGCTGGAGGACGTTGTCCTGGCCCCAGTAGAGCGGGATTTCCATGCCGCGGAGCAGCTGCTTCTCCTGGAACTTCGAGTAGTAGATGTCCACGGTGCTGTGGATCATGTCGTTGGGCTTGAACTCAAACACGCCCATGTAGCCGTCGCGCTTCAGGTTGCTGCTGCGGACGTAGGACTTGGTGCCGCCCAGGTAGAGGTTGCCGCCATCGGTGGGATAACCCCAGGACTGGAACTGCTGGCCCTCGAAGGGGGTCAGCGTGTGCGCATAGCCGAGGGCGAAGCCGAACTTGCCGTCGTCCGAGTGGTCGAGGTAGGCGAGGCTGTAGCTCTCGCCGTTCTTCTTCACGCCCGGGGTGAGCAGGCCCAGCTCGGTGGTCTTGTAATAGGCGTTCAGCGCGATGGTGCGGCCGGACTTTTCGAGCGGATGCACCGTGATCAGGTCGACGGTGCCGGCCAGGCCCTGGCCGGTCAGGTTGGCGCCGGCGGTCTTGTAAACCACCACCTGGTTGAGCAGTTCGGCGGGATATTGGTCGAATTCGACCGAACGGTTCATGTTGGTGGAGACCTGCTCGCGCCCATTCAGCATGGTGGTGGCGAAATCACCCGTGAGGCCGCGGATGCTCAGGTTCTGGGCGCGGCCGTTGGCGCGCTGGGCCGCCACGCCGGTCAGGCGGGTGAGGGAGTCGGCGATGCTGACGTCGGGCAGCTTGCCGATGTCCTCGGACATGATGATCTCGACGATCGACTTGCTTTTCGACTTGGCATCGGCGGCGGCGGCCAGACTGCCGCTGAAACCGGCCTTGACGGTGAATTTTTCCAGGACGACGACCTTGTCGGCATTGTCATCAGTGGCCGCGGGCGCCGGCGCCGCCTGTTGGGCGAAGCTCAGCGAGCTGGTAAAGGCAATAGCGGCGACAAACATCGCGCTACGCGTCATTCGGGGATTGGGAGTCAGGGGTTGCATGGTGTGTCTCGTAGTTCGGGGATGAACAGGGGCGGGGGCTGCACCGGGGGGTGCTCCGTGTGTAGGGCTAAATTCCCCCGGCGGCACCGGCGGAGCGAACAGCAAACCTCCCAAAAAACCGCGATGGGTTGGATAACTCTTAGGTCTGGACCGGGTGGGCGCGGCGCGGGCGGGACCGCCTCCAGGCCGCCGGAACCCTGTTTTCCGAGGGAAAAATACCGCCGGGCGCTTCGTGGTGAAAGAATTCCCGCCGGAACCCCGGTCTGATTTTTACCGCGCCACCTAGGTTTTTTCCCGGCCAAGCAAGACTTCTCCCGGGGGCCCGGTTTGACGCTGCCGGCCACCCCTCCATCTTTTCTCCACCCCATGATCCCCCGAATCCGCCCGGTTCTTCGTTTGCTGGCCGGCCTGGCCGCCGCGTACACCCTTCGGGGCGAGACCGCCCCCGCCGTCAGTCTGCCGCCTCCAACCCATCCCGGCGCCGGCCAGACCATTTACATCCTGATGCCCGACCGCTTCGCCAACGGCGATCGGACCAACGACACCGGCGGCCTGCCGGGGGGCCCCGAGGAGAACGGCTTCGACCCGACCCGCATCGGCTATTTCCATGGCGGCGATTTCCCGGGTCTCATCCAGAAGCTCGACTATATCCAGGGGCTCAACGTCACGACCATCTGGACCACCCCGCCTTTCCGGAACAATCCGGTCCAGAACGGCAGCGCCGGCTACCACGGCTACTGGATCACCGACTTTCTCAACCTCGACCCTCATTTCGGCACCAACGCCGATTACCGCGAGTTTGTTCGCCAAGCCCACGCCCGCGGCCTGCGCGTCTACCTCGACATCGTTGTCAACCACACCGGCGACATCATCCAGTATGCCGGCGGCAAATACGACTACGTCGACGTGAAGGCCGCACCCACCCGCGACGCCTCCAACCAGCCGTTCGACGAGCGGGCCCTTGCCTACAACGGCCTGAACGACCCCGCGTCCTTCCCGGTGCTGTCCGCGGAGCACAGCTTTCCCTACCGGCCTGTCGTGCCCACCGGCCTCGAGCACGTCAAAAACCCCGCCTGGCTCAACGATGTCACGCTCTATCATAACCGCGGCAACAGCACTTTCGCGGGCGAGAGCTCGACCCGGGGTGATTTCAGCGGCCTCGACGACCTGCTGACCGAACACCCGCGCGTCGTGCGCGGCTTCATCGACATTTTCGGCCGCTGGCTGGAGGAGGGTGTCGACGGCTTCCGCATCGACACCATGCGCCATGTGAACGCCGCGTTCTGGCAGGCTTTCAACCCCGCCATGCGCGCCCGGGCCCGCGCGCTCGGCCGGCCCGATTTCCTGCAGTTCGGCGAAGTCATGAACGGCAGCGGCGATGTCGCGTACCTCGGTGAGTTTTCCACCGGGACGATGCCTGCCGACACCACCACCGATTTCCCCTTCGCCGGTGCCGCGCGCGCCTACGTCTCGCAGGGCGGCCCGGCCGCGGCCTTGGCGGCCTTCTTCCTGCAGGACGACCACTACACCGACCACGACAGCAACGTGCACGCCTCGGTCACGCTGCTCGGCAACTATGACATCGGCCGCTGGGGCTATTACCTCCTGCAGGACAACCCCGGCGCGTCGTCCGGGCAGCTGTCCGACCTCGTGCGCCTCGGGCACGGCTTGCTGTATCTCGCCCGCGGCATGCCCGTGCTCCATTACGGCGACGAGCAGGGCATGCTGGGCCGCGGCGGCAACGACATGCAGGCGCGCGAGGACATGTTCGCCTCGCAGGCGCCCGCCTACCGCGACGCACCGCTCCTCGCCACCACCCGCACCGGGGCCGACGACAAGTTCGACCCGGCGCATCCCTTCTACCGCTTCTTCGCGCAGCTCGGCCGGCTCCGCCGCGAACATGCCGCCCTGCGCACGGGCGCAATGATCCTGCGCCCGGCCGCCGAGCCCGGCCTGTTCGCCTTCTCCCGCCTCGAGCGCGGCGAGCGCATCGAATACCTCGCCGCCTTCAACAACTCCCGCGCGGCCACGCTCGCCGCCACCGTGCCCACGAGCCAGCCCCCCGGCGCCGTGCTGGCGCCGCTCTTCGACTCGCAGGCGCCGGACCGTCCGGCGGTCTCGGGGCTCACGGCGGAGGCCGGCGGCGGCGTGCGGGTGACACTGGCCCCGCTGCAGTTCGCCGTGTGGCGGGCGGAGCGACCGCTGGCCGCGCCGGCGGCGGCACCGTCGATCGCGCTGGTCGCGCCCGGGCCCGGGGCCGAGCTGTCGTTCAGTGCGCGTGAGTTTGACGACCTCGTGCTGCCCTCGCGCCGCGAGCTCCGCGCCGAGGTCTCGGGCGGCGATGGCGTGGCCGAGGTGACGTTTTTGCTGACGCGCGCGTCGCGCCCCGACCAGTTCGAGGTGCTCGGCACGGACGACGCGCCGCCCTACCGCATCTTTTGGACACCGCCCGCCGACCTCGCACCCGGCGAGAAACTGACCTTTCGCGCCACCGCGAACGACCTGCGCGGCCACACCGCCACCGCGCAATCGGACGGTGTCACCGTCGCGCCGGGCAAAATCCAGTTTGGCATCCCGCAGGCGAAGAGCCCGGTGTTCACCTCGCAACCGCCGGCGCAGGTCGCCGTGGGCTTTGGCGCCGAGCTCAGGCTCACCGCCACGGCCGCAGGTTCCGGTGAACTCGAGTACCAGTGGTATCAGGATGGCGAGCCCATCCGCGGCGCCACGACCGCAACCTGTCTCGTTCCCCGCGCCGGCACCGCGCACGGTGGCACCTACCGCGTGGCCGTCCACAACCTCGCCGGCACGGCGCTCAGCGCCGGGACGCGCGTGACGGTCGGGTCCGCCCGCCTCGTGCGCCACCCGGCGTTTCCCTCGCGGTTCGCCGCGCCGCGCACGGTCGACGTATGGCTGCCGCCGGGCTACGACCCCGATTCCGCCACCCGCTATCCCGTGATCTACCTGCATGACGGCCAGAACCTCTTCGATCCGCGCCTCGGCTTCGGCGGGCAGACCTGGGCCATGGATGCAGCGATGCAGCGGCTGCTGGATTCCGGCCGGACGCGCGGAGCCATCCTGGTCGGTATCTGGAACAACGGTCTTTCCCGCTTTCCCGAATACATGCCGCAGAAGGCGGTTCCGCCCGGCGCGGCGGACATCCCGCTCCGGGTTGGCGACGCGCGGATACCGGCCTCCCTCGTGGCTTCGGATGCCTACCTGCGGTTCATCGTGGAGGAGTTGAAGCCCTTCATCGACCGCACCTACCGCACCCGGCCGGACCGCGAACACACGGGCATCATGGGCTCCAGCATGGGCGGGCTCATCTCGGCCTACGCCGTGGCGGAATATCCCTCGATCTTCGGTACGGCCGCCTGCGTCTCCACCCACTGGCCGGCGGGCGATGGCTGCGTGGTCGACTACCTGGCAAAGCACCTGCCCAAGGCCGGCGCGAACCGTCTCTACTTCGACTTCGGCACGGAGACGCTCGACGCCGCCTACGAGCCACACCAGCGGCGGATGGATGCCGCGCTGCGCCAGCTGGGCTACACCGCGGGCCGGGACTGGGTGACCCGGAAATTCCCGGGGGCGGAACACTCGGAAAAATCCTGGCGCGAGCGGGCGGACATCCCGCTGTCCTTCCTGCTGGCGCCCTGAGCGCGGCCGGGGCCGCGCCTCAGAATATCGTGTAGATGAACGGGGCCACGCCGCTGCCGCCGAGGATGATTAGCAGGCTCGCCAGCAGCAGCAGGATCAGGATCGGCGTCAGCCACCACTTCTTGTTGTGGCGGGCAAAATCAATGAATTGCGCGAAGAAGCCGCGCTGCGGGCCGGCGGCCTGCTGCTGAAATTCGTTTTTGGGGGGGAGGGGCATGCGTCAGTGCTGGCGGAAATAACCCGCGGGGTGGCGGGGCGCCGGTCGCTTGTGCCAGTAGGTGGCGGCCGGGCGGCGCTGCAGCGGATCGTGCCCGCAAACCCGAAGGATCAGTCCGATGGGAGTCAAGACGGCATAATAAATCACCGCCAGCACCGCCGATGAAACCACCCACCCGACGGGGTAGGTCGCATAGCTGAGCCCGACGTAAAGCCGCCGGAGTCCCTCGCGCCAGAAGGCGCCCGCCACCGGCACCAGCCCGGCGAGCGCCCAGCAGCCACCGGCGAAACCCGCGCGGCCCTTGGACCACTGCACCCAACCGACCACCCCGGTGAAGACAGCCCAAGCCAGCGCGAAGACCAGCAGCTGCCGGGGCGCGGGACGATGATTGATGCGGATGAGGGACATGGGGAAGGCCGGGTCAGTCGACTTCGAACTGCTCAAGGTGGGCCCGGGGATCCAACCGGTTGCCGGCCGGTTGCGCGTTCTTCAGGAGAATGAAGTCGCCGAGGACCAGCGCGTCCAGGTCCGTCGCCATGAAGCAGCGATAGGCGTCAGCCGGCGTGCAGACGATGGGCTCGCTGCGCACGTTGAAGCTGGTGTTGATCATCACCGGGCAGCCGGTTTGCCCGTGGAACGCCCGCAGCAACCGGTGCAGCCGGGGATTGCGGACCGCGTCCACGGTCTGGACCCGGGCGCTGTAATCCACGTGGGTGACGGCCGGGATGTCGGAACGGATCTCGCGCACCCGCGCGACCCCCGCGGCGCCGCTTTCCGCGAATGGCCGGCGCCGGGCGCCTTGCACCGGCGCCACCAGCAGCATGTAGGGGCTCTCGGCGCCGGCCGGGAGCTCGAAATATTCCGCGGCGTGTTCCGCCAGCACGACCGGGGCAAAGGGCCGGAAGGATTCCCGGAATTTGATCTTAAGGTTCATGGCGGACTGCATGTCCGGGTTGCGCGCATCGCCCAGGATGCTGCGGCTCCCCAGCGCCCGCGGGCCGTATTCCATCCGGCCCTGCACCCAGCCGACGACCTTGCCGGCGGCGACGAGCCGGGCGGTCTCGTCGCACAGGGCCGCCTCGTCCGCCGCCCGCCGGTAAACGGCGCCGCGCGCCACCAGTTCCGCCTCGATCTCCGCCGGCGGGCAGTCCGGCCCGAGCAATGAGCCCGCCTGGGCGTCGGGCCGCGCCGGGGGCCGCGGGTTTTCGAGGAGCTGGTGCCAGACAAACAGGGCCGCCCCCAGCGCGCCACCGGCGTCACCCGCCGCCGGCTGGATCCAGATGCGCTCGAAGGGACCCTCGCGGAGCAGCCGGCCGTTGCCGACGCAGTTCAGCGCCACGCCGCCGGCCAGACAGAGGTTTTTCAGCCCGGTTTGCGCATGCAGGGTGCGGGCCATGCGCAGCATGATGGTTTCCGTGACCTGCTGGATCGAAGCCGCCAGGTCCAGCTCACGGGCCGTGAGCGGCGCCTCGGGCCGGCGGGGCGGCCCGCCAAACAGGGCGTCGAACCTGGCGGAAGTCATCGTCAGCCCGGCGCAGTAGTCGAAATATTCGAGCGCCAGGCGGAAGGAGCCGTCGGGCCGCAGCTCGACCAGTTTCTCCAGAATCAGGCCGGCAAACCGCGGCGTGCCGTAGGGGGCGAGACCCATCAGCTTGTATTCCCCGCTGTTCACCTTGAAGCCGCAGAAGTAGGTGAACGCGGAGTAGAGCAGGCCGAGCGAGTGCGGGAATCTCAGCTCATGCGTCAGCTCGATGCGCGGGCCGCGGCCCACCCCGAGGCTGGCCGTGGCCCATTCGCCCACACCGTCGATCGTGAGCAGGGCCGCCTCCTCGAAGGGCGAGGGGAAGAAGGCGCTCGCGGCGTGCGCCTCGTGGTGCTCGGTGAAGACATAGGGGCGCCGGTAGGCGCCGCCGAGTTCCGCGTTCATCACCCGGGTCAGCTGGAGTTTTTCATGCACCCATTGCGGGGCGGCGTGGAAAAAGGACCGGAAGCCCGCCGGGGCCACCGCCAGGTAGGTCTCGAGCAACCGCTCGAACTTGAGCAGTGGTTTCTCGTAATACACCACGTGGTCGAGCTGCGCCGGGGTCAGGCCCGCCGCGCGCAGGCAGTAGTCGACCGCCTGACGGGGAAAGCCCGCCTCATGCTTGCGGCGCGTGAATCTTTCCTCCTGCGCCGCGGCCACGATCCGGCCGTCGACGACCAGCGCGGCAGCCGAGTCGTGATAAAAGGCGGATATGCCGAGGATGGCGGTCATGGTCGGCGCGGCGGGGAGCGCATGATGCGAGCCGTGGAAACGCGGTGTCAACCGAACCCCGGGTGTCGCCTACCGGGCCGCCTCAATCTGGGCAATGAACGCGGTGATCGACCCGGTGACGGCCGGGTTGCCCTCGTAGCGGGAAATCCGGCGGGCCCAGGCAAGGTGGAGCAGTGATTCGTCGCGCTGTCCCTGGCCATAAAGCTTCCGGGCGAGCCGGAGTTCGAGTGCCGCCGGGACCGGCCCGCTGCGTTCCGCGGCCCGCAGCCAGGCCACGGAGTCCGCCTCATCCCCGCGGGCCTCGGCCGCCGCCGCCGCCCGGAGATTATTGGCCAGGTTTCTCGCCTGCGCCGGCGCCGCGGAAAGGGATGCTTGCGCGGCCTCGGCCGTCTTGCCCTGCTCCTGCAAAAGGGTGATCAGCGCCTCCTGGGCGGCCTGGTTGCCCGGGTCTCCCGCGAGCAGCGCGCGAAACCCCTGCTCGGCCCCGGCCTTGTCCCCCGCTGCCGCGAGCAGCTTGTGGCGAAAGAACGCGAGCTTGGGGTTGCCCGGGCTCCGCACCATGAAATCGTCCAGTATGGCCAGTCCCTCCGGCCCGCGCTTGGTGCGGGTGTAGAAGTTCACGTAAGCCGGGGCGATGGTGGCCAGTTCGGATGCCGGACAGTGACGGGCGGTCTCGCGCAGCTGCTGTTCCGCCTCGGTGAACCGGCCCAGCTTGGTGAGCAGGATGGCCTCGACGCCCTCCAGCCTGATGGTGGCCGGCTGGAGCTGCCGCGCCCGCCGGGCATGCTGCAGCGCGGCGTCGTTTTCGCCGAGATCATCCGCGAGGTCCTTCGCTATTTTCTCCAGGTTGGGATTTTCGGGATCCCGCTCAAGCATGGCCCGCACCGTGTTCCAGGCCGGCCGCAAAATCGCCGGGTTGGCGGCGGCGGCTTCCGCGCGCCCGAGGTCGCGGACAAATCTCGCCATGTCCTCGGGGTAGGTCAGCTGGTTGGTGAACGGCGGGTTCTGGGTGATGGTCGCGACCTGTTGCAACACATCGGCACGCCCCGGCGGGGTGCAACCCACCGCGGCGGCACAGGCGGCGGAATCAAGCCATGGCGGGGGCGTCCCGGTGGGCGGGAGCGCCGCCTCCGCGGCCTGCGCCATGGCCAGGCCAAGCTGGTAATTCCCCTCCCAGTCGAGGTGCACGTGTTCAAACAGTACCTCCCGGCCGGCGGGCTCCGTGGTCGCGGCGGGATCGGAACCAAGCTGCCGCGCGGCGTCGATGAGGCGAACGGTCTCGTGCCGGCGGGCCACCTCCCGGATGATTTCATTGATGCGCCCATCCGGCCGGAATCGCAGCGCATCCCAGTGCTGCGCCGCCAGAAAATGTTCCCGCGCCGCCGAGATGTTGCCGGCCTGCAGCTCGAGCGAGCCGAGCATGAACCAGGTGTCGGCATACTGGGGGTCGAGGCGGCCGGCCTCGAGCAGCTCGGGGCGGGCCGCGTCCTTCTCCTCCAGCAGCCACCGGAGCCGCCCCGCCGCAAAGGCCTTTTCCCAGGCGGCAAGTTCCGCGCCCGCCAGATCCGGGCGGTGGAGCGAGAGCAGGGGCGGGCAGTCCTTGAGGTTGGAAACCACGGTGCAAAGCATGGTCTTGGCCCCGGCGGACGTGGCGACACGCACAATATCCTCCAGATTCTGCTCAAAATACCGGTAGGCCTTTCCCAGGCGCGGGTCGTCACCCCGCACCGCGCTCTCCGCGAACATGGCCATGCCGCCCCACTCCACGGGGGTCGCACCGGGTCGTCGGAACCGGGCCAGCGCGGCTCCGAGCAACTGGCCGGTGCGCGTCGAGCGAATGAAGACACTGAGCCGGATGAGCGGCAGCGGTGGCATGGCCGAGAGGTAGGCGCAGCCCGGACCATACGGACCAACCATCTCGTTGTTGCCCATGTAGACGACGAAGAGGTCCGGGGAGAATTCCGCCAAGTCGCAGGCGACCTGGTAGACGACGTGTGAATTGATCGCGACAATGCCGGTGTTGAGCACCTCGATGTTTTTGCCCGGGTACCGGGCGCGCAGCTGGGCGCGCAGCTGCGGGGCGAAGCCAAACAACGGCTCGGGCACGCCCTGCGCCGCGGATTCGCCGAGCACCACGATGCGCACGGTGCCCGCCGGCTTCCGGCGGGCGATGCGGAAGTTCAATGGCCGCAGGTCAAATCCCCCCGGCATGAACCGGCTGACAAAATCCGGGTTCGTCCGGTAGTAGCCGGGCTGGGTGTCCGGGATCAGGAAATGCGCGGAACGGCCGAAGCCCGCGAGGCGCAGCACCCCCTCCAGTCCCAGCACAAAAAGGGCCGGCACCACGAGCACCGTGAGTGCGCGGTAAAGCCACAAGCGTGTCGCCGGGGCTTGGCCGATGGATGGAGACGGGGGGGCGCTCACGGGGAATGGCCCGAAGATGCGCCCCGCCGGGCCGAGGTCAACCGAAGCCCCGGGGCCCCGCGGTCCGCCTAAGATTTTTCCCCAAGAACTCGGTTGCGGGCGCCGCCTAGGGGGTCGGCTCCGTCTTGCCGGCAACGTGGGCGCGGGCCAGGGCTGACAGTTCGGCCACCACCGCGGCATAGCGGGGGTCGTGCACGAGGTTGTTCAGCTCGTGCGGATCGTTGACGGGATCCGTCAGGAAGGCCCCGGCGCCGGGCCCGAAGAATTCCGCGTAGCGCCAGCGCTCGGTCCGCACCACGACCCCGGTGATGCCGCGGCTGCGTTCATTCCAGACAGTGTAGGCCGGGTGGTTCCACTGGGCGTCAGGTTGCGCCAGCAGCGGCGCGAGATTGCGGCCCTCCAGCCCGGCCGGCGCCGGCAGGCCCGCCAGGTCGACCAGCGTCGGATAAAGGTCGAGCAGCTCGACCACGCGCGGCGACGGGTGGCCGTTGCCGCGGGCGCGGGGATCGAGAATGACCAGCGGCACGCGGGTGCCCTGTTCCCAGAGCGACCCCGCCTTGGACCACTTGCCCTTTTCCCCGAGCTGGTAGCCGTGGTCGCTCCAAAGCACGATGATCGTGCGGTCGGTCAGGCCGGCCTGATCAAGGGCGGCGAGTACGCGCCCGACGTTGGCGTCGATGTAGGAGACGCAAGCCAGATAGGCGCGGATCATTTCCTTCGCCTGCTCCGGGTGGGCGTCCCGCTTGATGAAGAGGTCGGCGTTCATCGGGCGGATCGAGGCGCGGGGGAAACCCGCCGGCACCGTCGGGCGGGGGGCGAAATCCACCGGCAGCTCGATTTTTGCCAGATCGTAGAGGTCAAAATACTGCTTGGGCGCCACCAGCGGGCTGTGCGGCTTGGCCTGGCCGTAGCCGATGAAGAAGGGTCCGTCCGCGGGCTTCCAGTTTTTCAGCCAGGCGATGGTGCGGTCGGTGTTCCTTGTGTCCTCGAGTTCCGCCAGTTCGGCCGGATTCTCCACCGCCTTCCACCGGTCGGACGCCGGTGCCTGGCCGACGTCGGCCGCGATCATGCGCTCGATGCGCTGTCTTTCCTGCTCCTCGCTGATCGCGGTCGCCGCGACCGGATTAGCCGGCTTCTTCTGGTCGCCAAAGCGGTTGGGGGCCCCGCCGATGGTCCAGGCCGTGGGGTCGTCGATCAGGTCGCCATGGAATATCTTGCCGTAGCGGACGGAGGTGTAGCCGTGCTGCTTGAAGTATTTCGGCAGGCTGACGAGGTCGGGATACCACGCGCCGAACCAGTCGCGGTTGCCGTAAAGCTCGAGCGTGCGCGGATAGCGACCGGTGAGGAGCGAGGCCCGGGAAGGATTGCAGAGCGGATACTGGCAGTAGGCCCGGTCGAACTTGACCCCGCGGTCGGCGAGGCGGTCCAGATTGGGCGTGAGTGCGCGCGGGCTGCCGAAGGCGTTGACCTCGCAACGCAGGTCGTCGATCGAGATGAACAGGACGTTCATCGGTCCCGGAGCGGCGCGGGCGGCAAGCACCCCGGCCAAACAGGCCAGCGGGAACAGACGGGACAGGGATTTCATCATAAGGGGTTGCCAGGAAACTATGCCGGCGGTGGCGGCTGGCAATCCCGCGGGCATCAGCCGGCGCGAAACCTGGATTATCGCCGGACGGCCGATTTGCGGTATTCCTCGCTGTTTCGCAGCGCATCCCGCACATCGCCCTCGGTCCAGTTCTTCTCCAGCAGCTTGGCCCGGTAGGTCCGGAGCCCGTCCGGGTCGGCTTCCCGCCCCAATACGTCCCGGTAGGCGCGCTGCACGATGCGATCCGCCCCTTCCTTGCGAAATTCGTCTCCGTGCCGGATATGATCGCGGACCATGGCCTCGGTCCACCCCTGGTCGATGATCAGGCCGCGGTAGTCGCGCAGGCCGACCGGGTCGGCTTCGCGGCCCAGAATATCCCGGTAGGCCCGCTTGATGACCACCTCGGGGTCGATGCGCGGCTCGTCGCGGCGCCGGACTTCGACGCGGAGCGAGGAGATCCGGTCGTTCCAGCTGGCCGACACGCCGCCCGGCAACAGCCGGTCGGTAAGGTCGCGGACCCCTTCGGTCAGGCGCATCACCGCGCCGCGAAAGTAGGCGTCGGTGTAAACATACACCTCGGCCCCGCCCTCGACGCGAATGGAGGAGATCCGGTCGTTGAGCCGGCCGCCTCCTTCAAAGGCCAGGCCCGAGAGGTTTTCCAGCGTGTCGCCGGGATAAAGGACGAGGCTGTCGCCGCGATATCCCGCATCCTCGTAAAGGATGATGCGCGGGCCGCGCGGGCGATCGCGATCCGGGCCGCGTTCGTCCCGGCGGTCCCGGGGTTGGGCCAGGCCGGAGACGGCGGCCAGCAGGGCCAGGATCAGCAGGGGGCGTCCGGGGGTCATGCAGGTAAGACGACCGCACGGCATGGAATATTCAATCTTTTCAGCGCCGACCCCGGATCGATTAGAATTCAATGACCGCTGATTCCAGCGCTTTCAGGCGGATCGGCGCCGATAGATCCACCGGCTCGTTCGTGCACACGTTCCGGCCGCGTTTTGCGCCCTTCAGGATTTTCCCAAAGCGGGCCAGGTCGAGGCTCGTGTCGTCCCTGTTCTTATTGATCACCACCATCACCGTTTGTTTCTCGTCGTAACGAAAATAGACGTAGAAGCCCTTGTTGGGTATGTAGTGCAGCAGCTTTCCGCTCGTGACCGCACTGCTGGTCTTTCGCCAATTAAGGAGCCGCTTCATGAGCGCCTGGATCTCCGCCTGCTCCGGGCTGAGTCCGGCGCCGGTGAAGGCGTTGATTCTGTCCCCCGCCCAGCCGCCCGGCATGTCGGCCCTGAGCAGGCCGTCTGTTCGCTGAATCGGGCTCTTTATCAACACCTCCGTGCCATAAAAATACTGGGGGATGCCGCGGGTCGTTGCCGTGAACAGGATCGCGCTTTTGAAGAGCTCAAGATTCTCGTGCAGCAGGGAGTAAAGCCGCGGCCGGTCGTGATTGTCCGGAAAAACCATCAGCCGCATGGGATCGGCATAAAGGAAATCGGCCGCGATGGTCTCGTACAGCCGGATTAATCCCGTCGTGTCGCTCTCCGCGTCGTTCAGGACCGAGAGCATTAGATCGGTGGTCGGGAAGTCCATGACCGTCGGGAGCCCGGACTTGTAGCCGTCCCGGTTTTCCACGCCCTTCTGCCAATAGGCGACCATGTACGGGTTGTCGTTCATTTCCTCGCCGACAATGTTGAGGCGGGGATACTCCTCCATCACGGTGTTGCTCCACCGGGCCAGGAATTGCGGATCCGAGTACGAGTATGTGTCTTCGCGGATTCCGGCGAGATTGGCGTACTCTATCCACCAAATGGTGTTCTGGATGAGATAGCGCGCGACCAGCGGGTTCCGTTGGTTCAGGTCGGGCATCGTCTCGACAAACCAACCGTCGAGGAATCGCTGGCGCTCTTCGGGCGCGGCGTGGATATCCTGTACCGTGGTATGCTGGTTGTTGGTCTGCACGAACCCCTTGGCGTAGTTCAGCCAGTCGGCCGCCGGGGGGTCCTTCATCCACCAGTGCCCGGTTCCAATGTGGTTGAGCACCACATCCTGAATGACCCCGAGTTGGTGTTTGTTCGCCGCGCGAACGAACTCGCGATATTCCTGATTGGTGCCAAAGCGCGCGTCGATCTGATAGAGGTCGGTGATCGAATATCCGTGGTAGGAATAAAGCTCCTGGTTGTTCTCCATCAGGGGCGTGGGCCAGATCATCGTGAACCCCAATTCGGCCATGTAGTCCAGGTGCTCACGCATACCCCGCAAGTCGCCGCCATGCCGGCCGTTTTGATTGGAGCGCCCGGCCTTCTCCGCCAGCCCCGTCTGGCTGTCGTTTGCGGGGTCGCCGTTGGCAAACCGGTCTGGAACGAGCAGGTAGATGGCGTCGCTCGCGTCAAAACCCCGGCGCAGGGCCGAATCTTTCCGTCGCGCTTCCAGTTGATAGGCGGCCGTGGTGACCACTTGGTCCCCGCGCTTGAACCGGATATCGAAAGACCCGGGCGTCGCGTCTGCCGCGATCAGCAGGTTGATGAAAAGGTAATTCGGGCTGTCCGACCCCTGCACCGAGGAGAGCCTGACTCCCGGATGGTGAATCTCCGGGACCAGCTCGGCGATCCTTTCGCCATGCACCATCAGCTGCAATTCCGGGTGCTTCATTCCAATCCACCAACTCATCGGCTCCAAGTGCTGGATTTGATAGGGGGCCGCAGAGGCGAGAGTGCCCACCGCCACCGCCAGGAGCCCGGCTCGGAGTCTTTTCATGAGACGTCTTTGTAGCCTTCGCCCAATCCCGGGCGACTGGCGTCAGTGGGATAAAACCTACACCGTTAAGATAATTCTTTGCCGCCTGGGGCACGACCGGAAGGCTCCTCGCAACCCATCCGGTCGAGGATCCTTTGTCTGGTCGAACCAAGGCGGTCGACCGCCGCCGCGGGCGCGGCCTAGGCGTTGAGCTGGGGCCGGGTGGGCTCGGGCCAGTCCACGTGGAAAAACTTGCCGCGCGGCTGGTCGACGCGCTCGTAGGTGTGGGCGCCGAAGTAGTCGCGCTGCGCCTGGAGCAGGTTGGCCGGGAGGCGGGCCGAGCGGTAGCTGTCGTAGTAGCTCAGCGCCGAGAAGAACGTCGGCGCCGGCACGCCGCACTCGGCGGCGAGCGACACGACCTTGCGCCAGTTGGCCTGCGCCTTCTGCACCGTCTTGTTGAAATACGGATCGAGGAGCAGGTTCGCCAGGTGCGGGTTGCGCGCGTAGGCCTCGGTGATCTTCTGCAGGAAGGCCGCGCGGATGATGCAGCCGCCGCGGAAGATCTGGGCGATCTCGCCGAAGTTGAGCTTCCAGCCGTATTCCTGCTGGGCGGTGCGCATGAGCTGGAAGCCCTGCGCGTAAGAGCAGATCTTGGAGCAGTAGAGCGCGTCGTGGATGGCCTGGATGAGCGCCTTCTTCGCGCCGCGGTATTTCCTGCCCGGGCCCTTCAAAATCTTCGCGGCGGCCACGCGCTCATCCTTGATGGCGGAGATGCAGCGGGCGAACACGGCCTCGGCGATCGTCGGGGCCGGCACCCCCATGTCGAGCGCGTTGGTCGAGGTCCACTTGCCGGTGCCCTTCTGGCCGGCGGTGTCGAGGACGATGTCGACGAAGGCCTTCTTCTTCGTGGCCGGATCCTTCTGCTTGAGGATGTCGGCCGTGATCTCGATCAGGAAGCTGTCGAGCGCGCCGCGGTTCCACTCGGCGAAGATCCCGCCCATCTCGGCGGGCTTGAGGCCGAGGAGGCCGGACATGAGGGCATAGGCCTCGCAGATCATCTGCATGTCACCGTATTCGATGCCGTTGTGGACCATCTTCACGTAATGGCCTGCGCCGTTCTCGCCGATGTAGGTCGTGCAGGGCACGCCGCCGGTGACCGGCTGGCCCGGTTTGGCTCCGGGGATGGGCTTGCCGGTCCTGGCGTCGACCTTCGCGGCGACCGCCTCCCAGATGGGCTTCAATTCCTGCCAGGCGCCGAACTCGCCGCCGGGCATGAGTGACGGCCCGAAGCGCGCGCCCTCCTCGCCGCCGGACACGCCGGAACCGATGAAGCGCAGGCCTTTTTCCCGGAGCGCCTTCTCGCGGCGGATGGTGTCGGTCCAGAGCGCGTTGCCCCCGTCGATGATGATGTCACCCGGCTCGAAGAGCGCGGCAAGGCCGTCGATCACCGCGTCGGTGGGCTTGCCGGCCTGGACGAGGATGACGGCCTTGCGGGGCCGGGCCAGCGAGGCGACGAATTCCTGGAGGGTCTTGGTGCCGATGAGGCCGCCGGGCGTGCGGGGGTTCTCGGCGACAAACTTGTCGGTCTTCTCGGTGGTGCGGTTGTAGACCGAAATCTGAAAGCCGTGGTCGGCGATGTTGAGCGCAAGATTCTGACCCATCACGGCGAGGCCGATGAGTCCGATGTCGGAGTGGGATTTGGCCATAAGAACCAGCAGAAGTAGCGGCCGGCCGGCGAAAGACCAACCCGTTTTTCAGGCCAAAGCGTGTAATAACCCAGCCCGTTGACCCCTCAGGGCTTGGGCGCGGTCTGCTGCTTGGCGGCGTAGGACCCGGCGCTGGGGAAAAACGGCGCGACCCGCTGCACGATCGGGGTCATGAACGCCGGCTCGTTGCGGTTGTAGACCCAGGAGAAAAACACGACGGTGCAGACCACGAAGATGATCACGGCCGCGATGATCTTGTTCATCTTCATGACCCGGCGGAAAAGGAAAATGGTCAGGATGAACGCCCCGATGGCGATGGCGATCTTGAGCCAGATGGCCGGTGGCAGCGTCTGGAGCTTTTCGAGGGCGGTGACGGCGAACAGCAGCATGGCTTACGAGTTAGCCGGAAAGCGCCGCGACACGAGTCATTTTTGCCCGACCCGGGCCTTTAACCGGGCTTTGACCCTTGGTCCCGGGATCAGGAATAGCGCCCGGGGATGCCGAGATAATCGAGCAGCCAGGCCTCCTTCCAGATGCGGAAGCGGCCTTCGGGCGTGATCTTACCGTATTCCTCCCGCTCGGCATGCGGCAGCAGGTAACCCAGCTCCGTGTTGATCATCTCCATTTGCTGCTGCTGCTGGTTGATGTCCTCGATCGGGCTGACATCCCAGACCAGCGCCAGCTCGCCTGCCGCGTTCATGCGCTCGTGGTGGCGGGCGACCAGCCCGGCCAGACGGCGGCGCCAGGGGCGGCGCTCGATGTGCCAGCTCTCGGGATAAAAGCCGCCAAAGGGGATGTAGAGGTTGTCGGTCACATAGCGGCGACCGGACGCCGTCCGGGTGGCCAGGCTGTAACAAACCGTGATGGCCCCGTTCTCCTGCGGCACGAAAAGGACGTGCAGGCGGAGGGTGCCGTCGTGGTTGTGATAAACCGAGGTGCGCAGCCAGATGCCGCCGCCGAGCTCGGCCTTGAGCGCCTGCACCGGGGTGAAGCGGTTGTCGCGAAGCCAGTCGCGGACCCGGAGCAGGCGCTGCTGGGTCGGCCACTCGTCGCCGCTGCTGTTCACCATGTAGCGCGGGAAAAGCGGCAGCGGGCTGAGGCTGATGGCGCTCACCTTGAGCCAGTTGAAGCCCGACTCGAGGAGGAACCAGAGCAGGAACACGGCGGCGGCCACGGCCCAGAACGGCCGGTCGACCCACTCGAACTGCGCGTTGCTCTCCGCGGCGAACAGCGCGAACAGGATCCAGCGCAACCAGCGGATCGGAATGGCCAGGATGGGCGACGCCACGCGGAGGTTGATGTAGAACAGCAACAGCAGCACCGCGACCGACGGGGCGAGAAACAGGGAGAGTGTTTCCGGCATGGTGAAATTTCGGGCGGGCGGACCCGCGCGGCGGCGCTCAGCTCAGCCGCACCGGCATGATGACGCACACGAAGCTTTCCAGCGTCTTGAACACGCCGGGGCTGACCTCGTCCTTGAGCTCGAAGAACACCTCGTCCTTGGTCAGGGCGCGGAGCGGGTCCATGACAAACTGGGGGTTGAACGCCACCTGCAGGTCGGGGCCGCTGTAGGAGATCGCCATCGACTCGTGCGACTCGCCGAAATCCGGCGAGGAGGCCGTGATCTCGAGCAGGTTGGCGGTGAGCTTGATCTTGACGGAGTTGGACTTCTCGGAGGTGACCAGCGCGGCGCGGTGCACGCACTGCAGGAAGAGCTCGCGCTCGAGCTTGATGCGCTGGTGGGTCTCCTTCGGGATCACCTGCTGGTAGTTCGGGTAGTTGCCCTCGACCACCTTGGAGAAGAGGAAGATGCTGTCGGTGAGCCCGCTGGAATCCTTGCCGGTATCGATCTGGAAGGCGGCGCGGCGTTCGTTGAAGGCAATCTTCAGCTTCTCGCCCTTGCCGAGCAGGCGGAGCAGTTCGGCCACGGTCTTGGCCGGGAGGATGATCGCACCCGCGCTGCTGGCCGGCACATTCATTTCCTTGCTGACCAGGGCCAGCCGGCG